>Ga0247837_1007873_pt1 | contig 13782 bp, 9 predicted proteins | sample LaCtaG_2_FD_187115 | JGI IMG/M metagenome (GOLD analysis project Ga0247837, IMG submission 187115) | Freshwater microbial communities from meromictic Lake La Cruz, Castile-La Mancha, Spain - LaCruzMarch2015_14.5m | ecosystem: Environmental > Aquatic > Freshwater > Lake | place: Spain: Castile-La...
AAACGGTGGTTTTAAACCGCATTAACTATTACAATAGCGAGCGCGGGCCTATAGCTCAGTTGGTCAGAGCAGCGGACTCATAATCCGTTGGTCCTAGGTTCAAGTCCTAGTGGGCCCACCAATTAAATAAATTAGTTACGGTAGTTTTTGAAAAGTTCAAAAAACTCATGTAGACGCAATGTAGCCAGTTTAATTATAACCGCAGAACATATACAGATACTACCTACTCCTATGAATCAAGGTGTAGCTGAGATAGCATCAATCCCCACACTCCCTCATACACCATCCATGTAACTGGCCAAAATCACACCATTAGAGCTATAGAAATAGCAGCGCAGGGGAGCAAAAGAGAAACTAATGGGGTTTATGGTCCAAACCGATGAGCAATCTCATCTTCTTTCTTGTCTTCATCTTCTTCAGTAACATGAGCCGGAGGTTTAATTCTACTTAAATGCTCCTGCACAACAGACACAGCACTATTTACCGATTCTTCTGCTGAAAGTATTACTTGGATATCTTCAACAGAAATGGTTGATTGTATCAAGAGTGTTTGTGCCATATCAGGCCTGTCAAAAATTATAGCCAACTTTAAAGCTTCCTTACGGTCTAATTGAGGTCGTGCTTTTATCAATTCGCGCACAAGCGGAGTTATACCCATCCGCACAGCCTCCTCGAGCGCCATTGTGCATTCCATGTCTGGCCTTTGCTCTAAAATAGCCCTAGCAATCTCTGTTTTCTCATATCTTACAGCCATCATAAAGGCCTTTTCAGCATTGACCAGAGGTCTATTTTTTAAAACACAACTTACTATAAATGGTTTAAATGTTAATAAATTTTCAATAAGGGAATTACAATATTCATCTGTTTCGTCTTTGATAAGTTCGTTGATCACAGCCTCCTGCCGATTATCGTTTGCAAGTATATAGATTTCCCAGTCCTTTAAAGCAGGTCTGTATTTTGATAATTCGCCAACAATGGCAGCATAGCCACGGAGCGCCGCATGCAGTATGTTATCTTTAAGCTCTTGAGCTGTTGGAGCTATCTCTTCATGAGCAACTACCAAAGCTAGACTTTCTCGAACTGTGTTGAAATCGCCTCTGATAACTGCAGTCTGTAGTAGATTTGTTCCATATATGTCTTTTAAGAGAGCTTTTTCAGGGGTGATGCGTTGTAAATCTTTCCACGCGGGACTGCTAGTGAGCATCTGCCACTGGGCTGCTGTATCACTTGAATTGCCCTGTGTTGTATACAGCTCAGAATTAAAAACGATAGTTTTAATGTCAAGAGCATCTACACTTTGATCCGTCAAATCGAAAATTAATATTTCTGCTAAGTCTTCAATTGTAGCATAGGATCGCGAAGGAAGTCTGTCTGGATTCACCAATACCCATCCACCCTCTGGACTATAGTTCAGCACCATTGCATGTTTAAGACCAACTATCTTAAATGAACAATTGTTATGGAGATTTGATTGTAATATTTTTAAGCATGAAACTAGATCTTCTTTGGAGTAGGCCGCTGAAAAAGAAGCGATGGGTTCGGCAGGAAGAACATTTCCCTCTGTATCAATTGAATGCGTAAAAGGCTGTACGCGGGACCATATATCATTAGGTTGATAAAATGGAGCGTCTAAAATAAGATCAGAAAATTTGGAAATTGATTGATAGATCCCTGTTCTCCCCATGATCAACTGAATGCTATTATAAGTCGCTAGTACAAGTTGATTTTTTTCTGCTAATCCTAACTGCAGCATCGCTTCAAGCTCTTCTGCAAAATGATCTACTGGAATGGCATTAATGATCAGCATCAGTTTAGAAAAATCATCAAATCGACCAATTAAAAAATAATCCCTAGCTACAGCTGATATACCAGAGCACATTCCACCTTTGTTGGCACGATCCGCCTCGTAATATTTATCCAGGGAAGCGACACGATCGATAAAAAACTTCTGTCCAACATCAGGATTATCGGTCGCATTATATAGCTCAGTGAAACGCGCAATGGTCATGGCTTTGGGTGGGTGCTTGGCATCATATGGCATGTTGGAAATCTCTTCGATGGATAACCGCAAGAATTGTACATTATTTTACATAAAAGATCAATTTTAATCCCTTGTAAGATAGTAACAATGGGGTCAAACTTTGAGGTAGCGACATATTTTGTCTGTCATCCCCGCGTAGGCGGGGATCAATCCAAAAATCAAGCACTCTGCCTCAAAGATAAATGGATTCCCGCCTGCGCGGGAACGACACACACAAAAATCATATGCAATATTGATAAAATATATGCAGTTAAAAAATGTGACGATACCTCAAAGCCTGACCCCATCGTTGCTTTATCCTAAAATATCACAAATATACATAACCAAAATGTTCTATTTATTGACAAAAAGCACATGCAACGCTAAAATGTGCTCAAAATTAAATGTTTTTGCTTGTTTCTTTGGAGAACCATATGTCTGGGATAAACTCATTAACCAGTGCCAAAAAATCTAAATCTATTGGCGAAAAGATGGTTAGATGGTTATTTCGTGAACATGATTCTTTTCCATTCTCTTTTTTAGAGTCATTACAATTATTATCTGCGGTTGTGTTTATCCCAAATAGTGCGCTTTTTGATGATTTATTTAAGCAGTTATCTTTAAAAATAGAGTTATCCTCAAATGATACTTCGCTGTCAGATGAAGCCAAAGAGATGATTATTTACAACGCATTATGCTATCTTGCTTTTTCAGATCCAAAGGAAAATGCAACTTTAAAGATTGATGGCGTTAATTATGCTATTGAAAAAATACAATTAACATCTGGATGGCTAAGTGGGCCATATTATGCATATGGTTTAAAAGCGACCGATGAATCACGCCTTCCTGATGGGTCTTGTCCGCCATCAATCATTATTTTTAAGGGTTCGACGTTTCCTACAGATGGTGGATTTTTAGCTGGATATTTAGCTGATACCAGACCACATGGCACGGTTGGAGCGCAATTATATTCTCGAGGACAAGAACGGCTTCAATCATGGATTAATACAGAATATGAACGTACAAAAAAAACAGTAATTTGTACTGGTCAAAGTTTAGGTGGAGCAATGTCTCTGCATTGCCACATTCATCAACCAAATAAAGTGGATTTTTTTGCTATAAACCCACCATCACTGACAAGTAGAGAGAAAAGGATTTATAATAATAGTGTTAATCAGCTAATGTCCAAGACAGCTACAACAGAGCCCTCAAGGCTTTTAAAAGTTCTTAGTCATAGGAATGATTGGGTGTTCCCAATAGGTAGCAACTATTTTCCTAATGGTACAATGATATCTAGACATGGACAAAAAAAGGATGATATTAAATTTGCTCATGTTAGAGCCGCAGATCCTCAATTTTTACAAGAATTTAAGCCACACGATAATAAAATTAAGCGTAATGTATTATGGAAAATATTAAAACCATTACCATTTTTGGTGGTACTGCTGCTGCATGCGATTGCTTTGCCTTTTCGCTTTGTAATTAAGCTGCGTCAGATGTTCGGAGAATATTATAATCCTGTTAAACCGAAAATTGAGAATAAACCAGAAATAAACAATGGCCACAAGGTAGAGTCAAGGGTTCATGACTTATGTTCAACAGCAAGCATCATGGCCTTATTAGGTAGTCGCCACAAGAAATATGAGGCTGGCTATGAGCCAAATTCTGCTCCAAAATTTAAACCCTCTTTATTAATACCCTTGTTCTCCTCATCTCACTCATCGAGCGCAGAAGCAAGTCAAGCACCAAGATTTGGTCAAGTGCTACCATAACCTTACATGTTGTTTTATCTTAGCTATCAAGCACCTCAGGGTCAGAGCAAGATCATCTAAATTTAAAACCGTATCACATTATTTTTTTGATAAAAATGCATTTATTCCATCCAAGCCTTAATACTAAATATTACCAAACGTTTTTTCTTAACCTCAGAATAAATTAAAACAGCACCCCAAAAAAGCAAAATATTTGCACTATAATTAAATAAAGATGCCTTTAAGATTAATTTTGGCGCATATGGGTAATTATTAAATGAATAAGAAAATTTTATTTATATTTGGTGGTACTGGAGATACTGCGAAAAATTTGCAGAAGCGAGATGCGGATGAAAAATTTGCTGATGATGTAGTTAGAATTTATTTTAATGGTAACCAAGATACTCGCATTGGTGGAGCCGGTGGGTTATTGGGTATTGCGCCTGATCTTGACGTTGTTGCGTCAAAGATAAGGAGTTGCTTTGGCTCTGGTGGAGAGTTATCAATAACTAAGTTAAAAATGCAATTTGGCGATGCGTTACTAGTTAAAGGGACTAGTGAAGATAAGGTAACAGCGAGTAATATAAATCTAACAGGGTTTAGTCGTGGAGCAGTAACAACTTTTGCAGTTGCTCGAAGTTTAGATGATCTAGGTATTTCGATGTCACTTTTTGCACAGGAGCCAGTTCCTGGCAATAGCAAATATTATGCAAAAAGAGCAAGCTCAGAATTTCATAAGAATAAAGATTTAAGTAGGTGTGTTAATTTGCGCTCAGCAGAAGTGGTATTGGGTGTTTATAGTAAAGATAATACTTCTTTGCAAAATAAATTTTTTAGACAAATGGCCCCCACATTTAATCCAGCAGTCTGTACTTCAAGCATATATTCATTGCCTAAGTCCGAACACATGGAAGTTAATTTTAGTGCAGAAAATCATCGCATGAGCTTTTATGATAAAACTGGCATAAGAACTCGAGAGCGAATTTATAGACAAGAGATAACTAGCAATTTATTTTTTATACCCAAAATTGCCCAACAAAAATTTCATGAAGGAGTTTATGGTCGTACACAATTATCACCAAGGTATAAGAGCCTTCTTTTAGATGAACTTATAAAATCTGGAAAGACAACTACAGTAGATATGAGTGTTAAATACGGGCAAGCACTGCTAGCCTTAGGTAAATGTTCAACTTTTATAAAAGCCACGGAAGAATTAGAGCGAAGAATAAAAACAGATTCCTCTAATGAAGGTAAAGCATTGAGGGAATTTATTGTAGAATTTGAGAATATTAACCAATATACTTTTAAAGGGATTAATGACAAAAAGCAGCTTTATGCAATTAATCTGTTCAGAGGATCTGTGTATGATTTAATTAAAGATTACCCTATTAAGGATGCAACCACTCAACAAAAACAAGAGCTCGTTAAGGCTATTTTAGAAGAAGTATCTTTTCTAAAAGATCAGATTGGCAATAAAGAATTAGGTAAATTAAGAATCCTAATGAATGATTTTCTAGAAAATAATATTCTTTTACATCCTGATTTAGCTAAATATATTGATGAAACAGAAAATTATAGTGGGCCTAAAGCTATATCGCCAGAATCAGTCGCTAGGGCAACCGCAGATATTACTGAAATCAGAGATGCTGATGCTTTAACAGAAAGACTTTATTATTTATCCAAGCGCCAAAGATCAGAACAATACAATAAATTTTCTGCAAATCTTCCTCGTCTTGTCACAGATGCAAACCAATTAGGAAATATTCTTAGATTATTGCCAGCGGACAAGATTGAATTAACTTTGAAGAAGAAGGAGCTACAAGCATTAATAAAAAGTTTTGAACATATTGATTCTATTATAAAAAAATTAGATACAGAAGAGCAACGTATAAAATTATATAAAGTCTTAAAATCTCATCCAGTACTCAGTGGTTTATCATTTGCAGGCGTTAAAGAAAAATCATTGAAATTAAGTAGCCAAAGCACAACCGTGTCTAGTGATCCATTAATCGAAGAAGTTAGTTCACCTAGTATCTTCACAGGTGATGACAGTCAAAGTAGTAGATCTGATGACAGCTCATCTGAACCTCGCACACCAGTCTCAACTCCTATAAGCCCTATCACTCCAAGTCTTAGTGATGTTCCTGTTGTTGAATACAAAACTCCTATACCTGCTATTATTGAAGCTCAATCAAGTTTAAGCCCGACTGGCACCGGCCCACAAAGAAGACTTCAACCTAAACCTTTAGTCGCTGAAGTACAAGTGGTAACAGTTCCTCCTATATCTTCAAAACCAGAGCCTACAATAACAGAACAAGATACTACCAAACCAATAGTACAAGGAGATATCTCCTCATTTGTTACCAGTCAAATAAAATCTCGGGAGGGGCTTCAAAGTAGCATGAAGACAACGATGCGTGAGCTTAGGGATAAAATGCTGCATGCTCCTAGCGAAGATAATACTTCTGAAGATGACCAAAACAACGATGATGTCAGACTCGATTGAAATTTATTCCTTAAAATGATTAATTATTGTTTAATTTAGTCACCAGCGGAATATAACCTGGTTAAGCAAATGTATACAGCCAGTTAGATATCTATTGATGGTAGTGTTTAATTAAATCCTTACTTGTTTTCTCTTAAAAGATCCTTTATCGTTAATTTTCATAAGTCATGGATTATAGATATAAGGGAATATTAGGATGACTTTACAAGAGTGGCCAGCTCATGATTATGCGATTGGTTCATTTATTCAAGCAAATATCGCTAATAATTATCTATTATACTTAAAAATAAATCCAACAGACTCAGTCTTAGATATTGGGTGTGGTAATGGGATATTTAGCCGTAATATTTTGGAAAAAATACCTCATGGTAATTTTTTAGGTATAGATGCCTCGGAAAATATACTTGCATTAGCGAAGCAAGAAATAGCCTACCACCAGAATGCTAATGTCCAGAAAGCAAATGATGAAATAAACATGATTAACGAGTTGCTAGTAAATATGTATCAACAAGAATGCCAAGAAAAATTTGCTGGTAAATATTGGTTTAACTTGTCTTTATATTTGATTCAGTGTGAAAAATAACATAATGGATAACAATTTTTATGAATAAAAAAAATTTCTACATGCGATTATTTTCTAGCATATTTAGTTTAATCTTATTAAATACTTCAGTTGTCTGGTCTTTTTCAAATAAAAATGTTGTTGATTTAACTTACCCATTTAATAACTCTACTATTTATTGGCCAACAGAAAAAGGATTTAATTTAAAATCTATTTTCTATGGTAAAACTCCTGGTGGCTTTTTTTATTCTGCCTATCAATTCTGTGCACCAGAACATGGAGGCACACATCTTGATGCACCTCGTCATTTTTCAAAAACAGGTTTTACAGTTGATCAAATTCCCGTATCTCAATTAATTGGCTCTTTAGTAGTTATCAATGTCATAGAACAGGCAAAGAAACAAACTGATTATGAAATTACAGTAACAGATATTAAAAATTTTGAAAAAAAATATCGTAAATTAAATAAAGAAGATATTGTCTTATTTTATACTGGCTGGGGTAAATATTGGCATAATAAAAAAAAATATTTAGGTTCTGATAAATTAGGCGATGTAAAACATTTGCATTTTCCAGGGTTATCGAAAAAAGCGGCTGAATATTTAGTTCAACGTCATATTAAAGGTATTGGAATTGATACTGCCAGCATGGATCCTGGCAAATCAAAAGATTTTTGGGCGCACCGCATTATTCTTGGTGCAAATTTATTTGGTATAGAAAACATAGCACATTTAGATTTATTACCAACAATTGGCGCAGAATTAATAGTTGCACCTATGAAAATCAGCAATGGCAGTGGTGGTCCAACAAGGGTATTAGGATTATTGCCATAATTTTTTAAGATTTATGTGAGGGTCGTCGGCAACCCTCAAAAAAAATCTATAATAAATTAATTTAGTTTGTTTAGCTGCAAGCTCATGGATAGAGCCCTGCTAAATTTTAAATCCGAATGACATAGTACTTTTCCCTGAGATATCAATATGTTCCTTAACAACTCCATATTCAATTACACCCTCTCCTGAACAACGGCGTTTTATTTCATCATTCAAAATTTCATTTTTAGCAGTAGCCACACCATTGACTAAAATACCTAGATATTTAATACCGTATTTTTCTAAAATTATGTCGAAACGAATCTTACTGTGATTACCATCAGTAATAATATTGTCTACCTCTTCACCACCGCAGACTTCTAACACATACGATTTACCAGGATGCTCTTCAAGAAAACTGGTTACATCATAGACTTCTCGACGCAGTGAAATAATACAACGACCTGTTTTACATAATTGTTTAAGTTCGTCTAATTTAAAACCTTTTGATTTACTATAATCTATTTCTTTTGGCATGATTAATTACTCACAAAATTTAGACTTATTAAAAACTTATAAACTATGCATCATCATTGCCATCAATTATCATATTAGTTGATTGCTAATAGAACGTTGAGGCTATTAAGATAGTGAATTTAATAAGTCCAATTTAATTTGAGCGCTTTTTTTAAGATTTTTAGTGCCGCGAAACCTGGACACTGGTATTGGTGAGGATTAGTTTGCTAGCGCCTTATACAAATAACTCCGCCCAACCTCAACAACAGTGTCCAGGCGGCGCATTATCATAATGTATTGGTGGCGTGATTGGGGCATTTAAATAATTTTAAAATTTATTATGGTATTATTTGAGCATAATCAATTCACCTGGTCAAGCAAATTTATATAAGCACTGATATCTATTGATCCAATATGATTATAAACCTCTAGAGGTAATAAGATGACAATTAGTAAAGAGAAATATGATAAATTAGCGCAGAGAATGGTTAATCTTAATATCACTGAAACCAATCTTGTCGAAAAATTTATCATTGGCAGTGGTAAGGGTGGGCAGAAGCTGCACAAGACTGCTTCTACAGTCTATTTAAAACATTTGCCATCTGGATTAGAAATAAAATGTCAGTATTCCAGAAGTCGTGAGAATAACCGATATTTTGCCAGAGAGAGGCTTTGTGAAAAATTACAATCGATTTTATCTAATGAAAAAACAAAGAAACAACAACAAATTGAAAAAATAAAGCGCCAAAAGAAGCGCCGCACAAGAAGAGTCAAGCAAAAAATCCTAGATGAAAAATCCAAACAAGGCAAGCTTAAGGTCTTGAGAAAAAAGCCAGAATATTAGGATGCGTTGACAATTCACTTACCGCCTACTTGCCACGGCTTGTCCCTGAGAGATGGTCACGAAATGTCGCCATAATTTCTTGAAAAATAACTAATATTTTTTTTGATGTGCATGAAGATTTATGATCAAATAGCGTTTGTGAACATTGCAGGATCTACATCATGCGTTTAAGCCAATTTTTACATAAAACCTTTTAAGACAAACTACCCAAAGTCCATAAATTTAGATTAAAAAGCTTAATGACTATTTATGAGGCAGCTATTAGTAATAGCCAGTTTAGGAATGGCATTTTCAAATCCAAATCGGGAATTCTTGGTGAAAAAAGTTGCCCGGTGATTAGCTTACCAAAAACCACTGCGGAAAGCAGGTCCACTAATCTGCAACAACAAGGCTAATTACATTCGGCAAAAACCACTAGTAGGTTCTGATAATTCATGTAAATCTATTACGGCTTTTCTTTCCTCAATTACTGCAATAATTTTAATCATCCCGATTTCAACTTCATTCAAACATGAATCTTCAAATTGAGGGGCTACTTTTTGCAACAAGGATTTAATAGCTAATTGTTGCTCTTCAACAAATTCTTCTATTTTAAACTCAGCTAACATCGCTAAAGCTTTAGTTTTAAGTTCTTTAATTTTATCTCTTATATATAATCCCGTCAGTTGTTTTTCTATTCTGCAGTTAATTTGTTCTAAAGCTGTTATATCAGGGGCATCATCAACAATTTTTCTTTGTTTTTCTACCCATGAATCAATATCCTCATAAGCTTTATTTTTCTTATAAAGAACTTTAATTTCATCTATCATAGCGCGCACTTTAGCTCTAGTATCATTCATAACCAAGTTAGATAGTTTTTCCTTTATAACTTTATTAATCTGCTGTAAAACGTCTTTATCCATTGTTTTAGATATAGCTAATTTTTGTTCAGACACATAAGATTCCATGCCTTTAAACTTCAAAATATCTGTAAGAACTTGGTTTAATGTTCTTTTAATATTATATAAAAAAACTATTTTTGAAAGCGTTGAATCTAGCTCATCCTTAATCTTATCCAAAGCTTCTTCGGTATATGCATTATTAATCTTATCTATATACCTTTCTACAAATTTTTTCATACCCCTAAGTGGATAAATTTCAATTTTATCCAAAATAGCAGTTAGTAATAATCTATACATTGAGTTATCCAATGTTTTCCTAATTTCTTTTAATTCGGTTTTATCTTTTGTATTTAAAACAACTTCCGTATAATGTTTTACAAATGGTCTTGTTTCAAAATCCTTATAATCTTTAATTTTTCTTAAAACTTCTAAACATTTCGATTTTAGATAAGATAATTCAAATAAATCATTATGTAACCTTTCTAAAATTACCTTAATCTCTAGTAAACGGTCCTTATCATCGGTGTTACTTAATAATATTTCTTGCTCTGCTATCACTGCATCCAAAGTATGGTCAATCTTAGCATCTTTAATTTCAGCCAAAATTACAGAAAGTTGATATTTAAGACTATATTCGTAAGTATCTGGAGAACGTCGTGTAAAATGATTAATAGGAGAGCCAACTCTAGCTATTCTTGCATCTGAACTTTTACCAAAATTATTATCAAGGTTCTGATGAGAAGGACTAGGCAAACCATCTTCAGCCATTATTGGCATCTTACCTATATGTCCATGAACATCTTTAATTTCAAATGATCCATCTTTTGACTTTATTCGTAATTCACTACCTAAGTCTCGATTCCAGACTAGGCGCATTAAAGGATATTCAATAGGAATAGGAACATTTGCATTTATTACTTTTGCCACAAATGCAGCGTCTCCTTCAAGTTTTAATATTGTTACAAATTCTCCACTTATAAATAATTCTTTTATTTTTTTATTGATATTATCAATCGTGCGCATTAAAGATGCTTTAGTTGTCTCATCATAGTCGACCTTTAATTTCAAAGCGATTGCTTCTATAGTTTCAAGCCCTATTGGTGCATGTGAATAGATAGTCATCTCTTCTTTATTAGATATGGAATAACTTAAGGCTTTTACCATTGGTATATAATGATTGGTGAAGATATCATAAATATCTTTCTTACCAATCACCCCTTTTGCAACAAATATTTCCATATTTGCATATGAACGTGTTACCGAATGGTCAATAGAGGCACTTATACCGCTTAATTTTCTTATAAACTCAACACTATGATTTGAAATTAAGACCTCAACATTTACATGTGCTTCATGTAATTTTTTAAGTAATAGCAACATAAACCAATCATTGTTTCCCCGATCGGCCAATTCATCACCAATAAGTGTTATAGCTTTATCATTATTAACTTTAGCAGAATCTAATATGGATTTAAAAATATAAAGATCATGAGTGTCAAGTTCGTCAGGTTCTGATTCATAAATATGATTTAATATATCATAATTTTTTTCGCTTAATTCTAAAAATCCCTCTTCTATCAAAGTATAAATAAGCTTCATAGCATTACCATGCAAGTCACCTAAGCTAATATGTTTATGGTCTGCATCAACTTGCAATGGTTTTGGACATATAGATAAATCAGCAGCACGTTCAAATATTTGCGCCCCTGTTTTCTTTTCAGGTTGTGGAGGTATTTCAACCCGAGCAGGAGCCGCCACTGTTATGGCACAATCCTCAATATCAACTGATAATAAAGCAGCTTTAGCCTTAGCAACTGCAAGATGAGGTATAACTTCAGGCTTTATATCTTCGCCACATTCCGACTCATAACCATCTATACTTAGGTGACCAAACTTAGGCATTATTTTATCTCATTGAATTATATTTAAATTACGGGGTTTTTGATTCACAAACAATGAATGCAAAAAAAGCATAATGATTATAATTAATGATTCTTAAGGTAAAATTAAGGAATTGGTAAACATCAAAAAAAATAGCGGTACAACTAATTTTTCATCTTTGCTAGCGCTCGCAAAAACGTATTTTTCATACATTATGCCGCTTAAGTATAGCATCATTGAGCCAAGGACCTACCTACATTATTAATTTATACAGCAGATCCTAATCTTGGTATTTCGTATGCTTGTAAAGGCGATACTATTTCCGTATGGGCTTTAAAAAATCCCGTTTTTGAAGGCGTTACAAATTCATTTAGACAAACTTTATCTCGTGAGGCGATTAAATATGAAATTTTAAATACATTTCCTTGATATGCAATTAAATATTTCATATGTAATCTTAATTTTAATGCATCATTAGCTTGTTCTTCTGGAGTGCGGCCCGTTTTTATTTCCTCTTCAACTTCCAAGTTAATTTTATTCCATATGATCTCCAATAAATCTGCTTTTTGAAGTGCGTCTGGGGTATCAATAAGCCGTAATCCTATAAGTTTTTCTTCATGCTCTATATTTAAATTTGTTTTAAAATCTGCATCAGGATTTATTTCGTTAACATACTCTTCTTCTGAAAATATGGTATTAAAAAGTCGAACAACCAATATTTGTATGCTTGTTGCTAATCCCACACCTAATTTAAATAATTTTTCAGTGTTTTTATAAAGATTCCAAAATGATATGCCTACTATAATCTCTGGTGAAAAAAGAACGCCAATAATGAGTGCAGATAATCCATAAACAGTATTTAAAATTGGTTCAACTGGCATTCTCATAATGCGCGCAGCAAGAGAATTAGGCAATACTGCCGTACAAAGTAACAAAAATAATACGGTAACTGGTTGAATTAAAAATGGCGCTAAAATTGCTGCCATAAACATCCCACCGAAGGCAGTCAATGAGATTAACGAAAGCAAATAAATAGAAATAATGAAAGAAATATAACCATATATTAAATCTATAGCCGTGTTTAACATTTTCCTAAATAGATTGAAAATAGCCTTAGCCACCCGTTTAGTTTGCTCCCATAATTCATTAAAATTATTAAAAGCACCATAAGTTTGGCGTTGATAGTGTAACATTGCTATATACCAATAATCCGTATTTACCATCGAAGTTATTACACCTCGTTGATAATGATCATTACCACCTATATTCATACGATCTAACTCGCAGGCTTTCTTTTTAACAAATAAATAGCCTTTTTGCCAATTGTTGATTTGGTTAAACAAAAGCGCATTAGAAAATCGTTCAACCACAGATTCATTTTCACAATAAGGCAGTGAAGGCCACTTATTCTGCTTACGGACTCTTATTATTGACTTCAAAATTTCTGGTGTTAACGATTGAACTAAATTAGCAACAGAAGAGGTGCTTAGTTTTGTGGGAGCAATGAGTTTATGAATTGCCTTAATATTTTTCATATTTTCGATAATAACTGTTAGTTGCTTTTCTCTATCTTCAATATCGGTGAAAAATAAATTTTGTAGATACGGCACAGAGAAATATAATTTTAATTCTTTAGGCAAGCTTGTATGCAAGTCTTTAAAAACTGAAATAATTGCGGCTACATATTCATCATGATTAAATTCCATTACTGTAAGACCGCTAAACACTTCATGTTGTAGCGCTTGGCGATAATATATAGCGCTATCAACTCTTTCCTTAAAATCTTCTGGCATGTAGAGCAAAGCTAAAGGATTTTGTTTAACTGCAATGGTAATAATTTCATCATTTTGCTTTAGTTCATCAGGCAAATGTTTAAGTAAAAGCCCGTCAGTTTCGACTAATCGTTTGGTGAATCGAACATTACTTAGCAATTTTTTAGAAATTACTGATAAATAATCCGCATCATTTTTGACAATCCGTAATATATGGGATGTTAGTTCTTCAATATT
>Ga0247837_1007878_pt1 | contig 13769 bp, 13 predicted proteins | sample LaCtaG_2_FD_187115 | JGI IMG/M metagenome (GOLD analysis project Ga0247837, IMG submission 187115) | Freshwater microbial communities from meromictic Lake La Cruz, Castile-La Mancha, Spain - LaCruzMarch2015_14.5m | ecosystem: Environmental > Aquatic > Freshwater > Lake | place: Spain: Castile-La...
AACTAACATATCCCAAGAAGTTACAGTTCTTTCCTTACCACTCGTATTAGACTGTGCATAATGTAGTAATACACTTGGATAGATATACATTACTCCTTCTTTTGGTTCTGGAGCAAATGCAAGTTGTGTTGTATCACTTACAGGATTATTCCAGGGACCAACAAATACTGTCGGTTTATGTACTTTCTCATCATAGTCCAAATATAATAATCCACTATAAGAATGTGACCTATGATTATGAACTCCTTGATAGTTCTCTTTCTTATACTTAATAGTCCAGATATCAGTGATTTTATATTCTTCTATACCAGACTCCTTACAAAATTGATGAAGTTCTTCACTGAAGATAGAGTCAAAGTCAAGAGCATAACTTCTACCGTCTTTTTGACGATCAGTATAAAACTCTTGAAGACCCTTCTTCTCAAAGTTTCCTCTATCTAGTTTCTTATAAAGTGCTCTTTTTTTTCGATCCCAGTCTTCTATCTCATAACGATAGATGGGAACAAAGAAAAGTGGGTGTATCATCTGATTGTATCAAATGCATAATGAACGAATGGACCATTTGCATCCACATAATGCAAAAATATTTGGTGATGAAAACTTTCTATTTCTTTACCTTTTATCTTTGCGATTTTCTTTTCCAACCAGGGAACCTCATCAGGCATTGCATCTCGCCAATGTTCTCTTTCACATCCCTTATAAATGACTGCATCACCATTTTTCATCTCAACATAAGACTCACTACCATCAGGACGCTCAAACCATAAAGGCCAAGGATTATTCAGTGTTGTGCTGATTTGTAATGATACACTTACCTCACAGGCAGGACGATCAATATGGCGTTCTAAAATGTTATTTGGAAAATAAAAACGATCATAAAAATATGAAGGATGTAAATTCATTTCTAATATCCTCTCAACTTCTTTTTTTACAAGAAAATGAAGTTCTCTGTAAATAGGAATATTATATCGTGCTAATGAACCTGCAACTTGCTTCTCATCAGGACAATAATCATACTTATCCATTCTGTTATTATAATAAGTAATCTTCCCTCTTTCTTTTGGTAAAGGAACATAAAGATTTTCTGGATCTGCAATCATTCCTGAAATAAACAAATATCCATTCTTCTCAAAAAACTCATTTTTAGACATTTTTCTTGGAAGACTCACACAACGCTGATATCCTTCCCCATAAACACCACCGGTTGATTTATATTCTTTCATATAACCTCATATTCAACGAAAACGTGGACCACATACCCAACCCACAAGACTCTTACGCAGTCCAGACTTAACTTTACGAACTCGATGTGGTGTGCGTGAGTCAAAGATAATCATTGTACCTCTTTGTTTTGGTGCAAAGAAGGTCTTACGACTATTATCCATAAACTGAACTTCACCACCAGTATAATCCTCTGGATCTGATAGTTGTAATGAGAATGAAAGTTTTCTTACATACTCACCCTGAAGTGTTACAAGGTCTTGTGCGATATTAGTACCAGAACTTATAATCTGTTGAGGTTTATACGCAATATCAATACCAGCATCAATGTGCCAGTCATAAAACTGTCCTGCACCATATTGAGTATATTGAGTATTTTCACCATCAATTGCGGTAATATCATAACAGAAGTTTTCTCTGTTTGCTCGCTGAACATAATGCCATAAAAAACCACCAGTCCAATGTGTGGTTGGTATCCAGGCATTCTTACTATCACGAATGACCTTATCTATTGAGTCTCCGTGTAATTTGGACTCTTGTGAGATTGGATCAAACTTTTGGATATCTTTTTCTAATATTTCAACTATATCTTTAGGTAAATCTGTTATGTGCCAGCAAGTCAAAAAGGCCATATATTCTAATAATATGATTCAGTGATATTATATATGAGATTTGAGATCACGTCAAGTTTATTCTGGTTTTGGATGTTTTGCCTTGACTGCATCAATCATTTGTATCCATTTACCATTCTCAAGATTTCCAGACTTAATATCATCATATAAGAGATTGAGTTGTTCTTTCCAATCACCATAATCTGCTTCACGATTACGAGAATACAGATAATAGTTATAAGTATCTACATCTTCTTGTATTTGTTTTTGGATTTCTTCCCATAGAGGTGGTTCATCATAATCAGGATCTTCGTATCTTGTGAAAGTATTATTGTAAAAATCCCATTTAGCATTAGGGCGTAGATACTTTATCGCAGTATCTACTCCAGGTAATCTTATATTTTTCATAAGGTTTAAGTGAGCAACAAGGTCATTTAGTTTATTTATTAAAATTTATATCTTTTAATTACTATCCAAAATATTGTAAAAACTCCAAGATTGAGATTCTTCATTCCAAATATATCTAATATTATTGTCATCCAACACAGGATAACCTATAGGTGGTTCCCAATCACAAGTTTCCAAGTTCAAAATCCAAGAATCATAAGGTTTTGGTTTTAAAAATGCATCTAACTGACTATCATAAAAATAGTCAGGTCCAGCAAAATTTTTTCTAAAACTACCATTTGAACAAGTTTGTATCCAAACACCACCATATATATCTTCACATAATTTTTTTCCTAAATTTTCAGATACCAGACCAGTACTGGGGTCAGTAATATCTTCATCAGATATTAAAACAACTTGAATAACTATATTATTACTATCAAGTTTAGCAAATTCTGCCATTTTTGTATATGCAAACTCAATTTATTTATATAGTTAAAAAAAAAGGTTTTTTTAACTTGGTTCTGCCAATAAGGCAATTTCTTTAAATTTAGAATTAATACAAGATCCACTTAAAATAAAATTAGTTAAAGAAGAAAATTGATATATACACATCCCTAAAGTATATCTTTCCTTTTGGGATTGATTTGGCAAAACAAAATGTTTCAAATTTGAAGGAAATACTTGAATTTCACCAATTTTATTTTGTATTGTAATAATTTCATCATCAACAATATAACATATTCCTGGATTAATTTCCCCACCCAAAAAAACATTTGCTGAAAAATCTCCAGAATGATCATGAGCAGAAATTCCTTGATTAGTTTCATATATATTCACCCATGCTTGAACACCAATTGGCCAAGAAAGATTGATTACTCTATTTTTTATAAAATGTGCAAACATATCTGCAAACTTTGGATTGTCAACAAAAAAATTATATCTATTATAACATGAGGTTGTGATTAGATTAGAATCATAATAAGAAGTTTTTTTAATATCATTATAATTTTGATTCAATAAAAATTTTTTTTTATTTTTAGCATATTTGATTATTTCATTACATTGATTCTGATTAAAAAACTCAGATTTAATAATATTGAGCATAATGTTAATTTTTATTTAAATAAAGATATTTTGGATCTAAAAAATTTCCATATTTTGAATCTATTTTATTTAAAATATAATTTGATGGTGGACATGAACTTTGACATATTTTACACATCTCATCTGGATGATCAAACATATATGGAGTATCAATAAAGTTAGAGCAATCTTCCCAATTACTAAGTTCATAATTCATTTTACACTTCATTGGACATTTATATTCACATGGAGCATCACATCCAATACACCCATCATAATAAATATCATCTTCAACCACAACTACATCTTCAAATTCATGAGAAGATGTTATAAGTTCAATTTTAAAATTCAACCCAAATGATGGACTAAAAATTAAAGAAGGTTTTGATAGTTTTCCTGCTCCAGATCTAATTGCAAATTGTTTTCTATTCAATACATAATTATCATATCCAAATCCACCATACTTTTTACATAATTCATTAATTACTTTTGGAAGAATATCATTTTTAAAATAATAATCTGCTGTAACTTTACTAAATACACTCCAGACTATTATAGACTTGCAATCTTCGCTGAATTTAACATCATCTACTCTAAATGGTTTATTTTCAAACAAATTTGATGTTGGAAGTTGTCTTTTTTTAATAGGTGTTGTTGGGGTGGTAACATCTAATCTATAAATTAAAGGAATATCCCCAATTATATCATCAAAAACATTTTTTATTTGAAGTAAATTCATAAAATCTTATAATAAAATAATAATGTATATGTTAACATACTATGTTGGAACTGCATATCTAACAACAACTATCCCAGAACCTCCACCGCCACCGCCACCTGCATAGCCACCGCCACCCCCGTTCCCTACATTAGCAGCTGATCCAGCTCCACCATTTGATCCTCCCCCTCCCTGTGAATATGTAACAGGAGATCCAGTTATTGAAGAAACTGTATTAGCACCTCCACCAGCACCACCCGCTGAGTTACCACCAGGATTACCATTAGTTCCTTGTGGTGGAGTTGTTGGTGGTGTATTTCCTATTCCTCCACTAGTATATGGATGTGCTCCTCCACCACCAGAACCACCTGGAGATCCTGAAGCACATCCATTCCCTCCTCTACCACCACCAGCAGAAGTAATTGTACTAAATTCTGATGGGTTTCCTTGTGTGGCTCCACCTACTGCAGCTCCTACTGTAACTGGAATTGTTCCAGTTACACCTGTTAACACTCCTGTTCTAAATCCACCACCACCACCACCTCCGGCTTCAAATCCACAACCAGTTCCACTCCCTCCTCCACCACCACCAGCAACCACCAAATATGTTACACTTGGTAGTACACCAGTAACTGTAAAAGTTCCTCCAGAATTAAATACATGAGTAATATTGGTCCCATCATTAGTTATAGTACCTCCAGTTGCAGAACCAAAAGATTTAACAATTTTCCAACCAAGAGTATCTCCAAAATAACATTCTAATGCTTGAAATGTGCTATTAAAAGCAACGGTCCCAGTTGCGGTACTCACACCAGAATTCCTAGTAGCAGTGCTCCACGCTGACAGGTTAACACCATTTCCAAGTAAAGTAGACATCTTAATTATGAGTTACGTTTATCTTATTTATTTATCAAAAATCATTAGAAGCTTCTTCTAATTTCTTTCTTGTGGGTTTTTGATTTTCTAATTTTGTAATTTTTTCATTTAATTCAGTAATTACAGATACCAAAGAATTAATTTTTGCATCATATACTATATTTTGATTTATTAATTCAGAAACTTTTCGTTGATATGAAGATAATAAAAATTGATAATCAACATCATTCATTAAAATGCTCCACCATCAATTGTAATATTCGAAAGAGATCTTGTTGACTCAAAACAAGAAATAACCTGAGATGTTCCTGCACAATCAGTTACCCAAAGTCCACCAATTTCAATATCAGCATAGTTAGTTACTGTCATAATGCTACTGGATTCTGACATATCTGATCCAATTCCAATTCTCTTAGCACTATCATCCCAGAAAACACCTGCTTTTCTAGCAGAAGAATCATACCAATGGAAAATAACACCAACATCAATATTTAAATCAGAAGTTGGAGGAATAAGTAATCCAGAGCTGTCTACTAATCCAACCTCAATCAGAGAATCTTCAACCTTTAATGTTTGTGTATTAACTTCTGTTGTTGCTCCAAGAACATAAAGATTTCCAGTAATGGTTAGATTACTTGATATACCAACATTTCCAGTTGCCTCTGTGATTTCAATGGCATTAATTCCACCACTGGTTTTAATAAATTGAGTATTAATAGTAGGAACAGTTAATGCATTAGTACTAGGATTATAAGAAACTCCAGCATCAACTCTTACTGTTGCTCCAGTAGCATCAGAAGAAGAACTTACAAATGTTGGATAGTGTTCTGCATTAGTACTAGTTGCAGTTGTATCTACTGTAGTTGCTCTGGTTGCTGTTCCAATGGTTCCTACTATTGGTTGCTCAAATGTAGATGTTGCTTTTACAGTTAATGTATCTCCAGAAGCATCGCCAATGGTAGTAATACCAGAAACTCTAAGATTTCCAGTAATATCTGCACTACCAGTTACATTTACATTATTACTAAAAGTAGCAATTCCAGTTACGCCAAGTGCACTACTTAATGTTGTATTTCCAGAAACATTTAGATAACTATTTGCTTGAATTCCATTTTGAAAAGTAGAAAATCCAGATGATACTAAATTACCAGATAATGTAGAAACTCCATCTACACTTAAATCTGCATTAGCATCAACTGCTCCATTAAAAGTTGAAATGCCAGTAGTAATATGACCAGCATTAAATACAACATCACCATCAATTTCTAAAGTTCCATTACCATCAATCCTTCCACCAATTGTTGTAATTCCAGTTACAGTAAGATCAAATACACTAAGATTGTCTTGTATACTAACATTAGAATTAATATCCAAAAATCCATTAAATGTAGAAATACCAGCAATATTTAAATTTCTAGCATATACAGTTCTCCAGGTTTGACTTGGAGTTCCAATATCATAAATTACAGTTGTATTTGGAACTAAATTCGAAATAAATTCACCAGCAACATTAATATCATCAGTATTATCATCACCAAGATTAATTGTACCACCTTTAAATGTTGCAGTTCCAACAAAAGTTGAAACTCCAGCTACATTTAAATTTCCACCAATATTAACACTCTTTTCAATTCCAACTCCACCATCAATGATTAATGCACCAGTATCTACAGTTAATGAATCTGTAGTAGAAGTTATATTTACTAAATTAGTTGCTGTTAAAATTCCAACAGTAATTCCTGAAGCATTGATATCACCAAGATCACTACTCCAAGTTAGAGTTCCTGTACCATTAGTTTTTAAAAATTGCCCATCAACTGGTGCTGCAGGAAATGTATAAGTTACAGCAGAACCTACTGATGCTGGTGCTGATAATGTAAGAAAATCAGTTCCATTAGAAGTTCCTTCAACTAAATTAACCCCACTACCTTTTGAAGAGGTTTCTTTAGTCCAGTATCTGGAACTACCAAAATACTTGTTATTTGCCAGAGTGTTATCTAACCCAATATAAAAATCAAAAGTATCCGTAGTGAATGCTGGTTCACCTGCCTTAAATGATGTAATACCACTAGATGCACCCCTTTTAATTTGAATTACTGGTGCTGGCATTTTTTTTTACCCTATATCTTACTATTATTTAGATATTTAAAAAGTTCCTGCATCAAGATCAATTCTATTATCTAAATCAGTGTCTAATCTATTTAAGAATGTTGTTGCATAACCAACTAATCCTGGTTGAATTGTTTCAGTTTCAGCAGAAGCATTTAAAACCTCATCTGGATTCACTAATTTATATTTTTGAGCAGTTGAATCATACATTATAACATACTTATCATTAACATTAGTAGCATCTACATCTATTAAATCTTCTAACCTATTAGCCACGTTAACTAAAGCCTCCACTTCTAAGGTTGAACTTAATTGAACTTCTATTTCCATTAGGATGCACTACCCTCCACTATTACTGTTCCTTTAACTGCTTTAGTTGTAATTCCAGAATATGTAATCAACAAATCCCAAATGTATCTACCTGGAGGAATTTGAGATGTAGTAGTATCACTTAGTTCTAATTTAACCACACCAGATGTTAAAGGAGCTAATGCAGTTACATTAAAAGTATAATATGTAGATGAAGCAGAATGTTTTCTCAGTTTGCATGAAAAAGTATATCCTGTCAAATTAATGCTACCACCATCAGTTTTTAATTTAAGAGCAGTACTAAAGTCTGCACCTTTTTCTATTGTTAAATTGACTGCTGGTACTGCCATTATTCAATATCATTTTAACTATTTATTTTCTAATTTTTCAACCTTTAATGACAACTCTTTGATTGCTTCTACAAGAAGAGCAACAAAGTTTTGATATGCAACTGTTTTTAATGTTATATCATTTTTATCTGAGTGTGAAGATACAAGTTCAGGTACAACCTTTTCTACTTCTTGAGCAATAAATCCAATAGATTTTCCACCATGTTCCTTATAATTAAATTCTACTCCCCTAAGACTTAAAACTTTACTCAAAGCATTTTCAAGTGTTTTAATATTTGTTTTTAAAGTTTCATCAGAAGATGCAGTAACTGTACCACCAACTACAAGATTTCCTGTTCCTGGATTAAAACTAAATGCAGTAGCAGTTGTTCTAATTCTTGGTGTTTGATCTCCAGTATTGATAACAAATACTGGATAAAATATACCATTCGTTAGTGTTTCTGTAGAATTTAGTAAATTAGAAGGTCCTGTTGAACCCTGTCTTCCTTGTGCACCTTGAACTCCTTGAAAACCTTGTGCACCTTGAGCACCTGCACCACCTTGAGTTCCATTTGTTCCTTGAGCACCTTGGAGTCCTTGTGCACCTTGAGCACCTACAGTTCCTGCACTTCCTTGAGGTCCTCTTGGTCCTTGTGGACCAATATTTCCATCTGTTCCCTGTGTCCCAGAAGATCCAGGAGATCCTTGAGATCCTTGAGGTCCAACTGGTCCCTGAGGTCCTCTAAATCCTTGCTCTCCTTGAGGTCCTCTTGCACCCTGAGGTCCTATAAATCCTTGAGGTCCTTGGAATCCTTGAGGTCCTTGTACACCCTGAGGTCCTATACGACCTTGAGGTCCAAATGGTCCTTGAGGTCCTTGTACACCTTGAGGTCCTTGAACTCCCGCAGACCCTTGAGGTCCTGTTCCTTGAGGACCAAAACCACCTTGAATGCCTTGAGCACCTTGAACACCTTGGGGTCCTATTGCACCCTGAGGTCCTCCATTGCCCTGAGGTCCTTGAACTCCTTGTGGTCCTCTAGTACCTTGAGGTCCTATTGCACCTTGAGGTCCTCCAATACCCTGAGGTCCTTGAACTCCTTGTGGTCCTTGAACTCCTTGTGGTCCTTGGAATCCTTGAGGTCCTCTTGGTCCTTGAGGTCCAGTAATAAATCCAGCATCCACATAAGTAGTTCCATTACAAACATATAGATGACCATCTGCAGTTACAATATAGGCATCTCCAACTGTAGTTCCATCACAAATAGGTAATGCTCCAACAGTTGCAAATGTTCCTAAAATAGTAATTGAAGTTCCAGGAACACCTTGAGGTCCTTGGAATCCTTGAGGACCTTGAGTACCCTGAGGTCCTCTAACACCTTGAGGTCCTTGAGGTCCAATACCTTGAGGTCCTTGAAATCCTTGAGGTCCTTGGAATCCTTGAGGACCTTGCCTACCTTGAGAACCTTGAGGTCCTATAAATCCTTGAGGTCCTTGAGGTCCAATATTACCTTGAGGTCCTTGAGTACCTTGAGAACCTTGAGGTCCAACTGGTCCTTGAGGTCCCAATTCACCTTGCGGTCCTTGAAAACCTTGTGGTCCTTGAGGACCTTGCCTACCTTGATTTCCTTGTGGTCCTAATGCACCAGTAGTGCCTTGTGCTCCAACTCCTCCAGTAGTACCCTGAGGTCCTTGGAATCCTTGAGGTCCTTGTACACCCTGAGGTCCTCTAACACCCTGAGGTCCTTGAAATCCTTGAAATCCTTGAGGTCCTTGGAATCCTTGAGGTCCTTGGAATCCTTGAGGTCCTTGGAATCCTTGAGGTCCTTGGAATCCTTGGAATCCTTGAGGTCCTTGAGTACCCTGAGGTCCTTGAGTACCCTGAGGTCCTTGGAATCCTTGAGGTCCTTGTACACCCTGAGGTCCTTGAAATCCTTGAGGTCCCTGTACACCCTGAGGTCCTCTAAATCCTTGGGGTCCCATTCCCTGAGGTCCTTGTACACCTTGAGGTCCTTGGAATCCTTGAGGTCCCTGAGGTCCAACAGAACCTTGAACACCTTGAAATCCTTGAAAACCTTGAGGTCCTCTAGATCCTTGAGGTCCTTGGAATCCTTGAGGTCCTTGAGGTCCAATTGGTCCTTGTGGACCTTGAAATCCTTGTGCACCTTGAAATCCCTGAACTCCTTGAGGTCCTCTAAATCCCTGAGGTCCCTGAGGTCCAAGTGGTCCAGTTGCATCTGCCCAGGTAAATCCTGCTCCTGGTCCTAATGATGTTAATACTTTTGGATATTGTCCTACATTTCCAAATCTATCTGCAATATCTCCTGCAATTCTGGTAGTGCTTACTCCAACATCAAAACCAACAGTTGGAATAGTACTACCAATACCAACTCTTTGATTACTTGGAATAAAAACTAAAGTATTTGGTGCAATATCAAATGATGTTACAATTCCACCAGATCTTTGTGTCGTGAATCCAATATATCTTGTTACTGTATCAGTAGGTTCATTAACATTATTTGCTGCAAAAATAGAGACAGTTGCAATGCCAAGACCTTCGGTAGAATACCCAGTAACTGATACTCCAGGTCCAACAAAGTTTAATTGAGTAATAGAATTTGCAGTACCTACAATAGTTCCTTCATCTCTAACTGTAATTCCTTTATCTACTACCCCAGCAGGAAGAGTAATCCAATATCTTTTTCCTGGATCAGTGTCCACAGAAACAAGAATATATTGAACTCCAATAGGAGGATTAAAATCTCCAGGATTTCCCAAATTTGGTTCAGCTTGATTAAGACCAAGATATTCATACCTATCTGAAGTTAATCTAGATTGTGGGGTTTTTATTACCCTTCTACTAAGATATTTTGCCATTATTGATTAAGAGTTTCCAGAATGCTTACTGTATACTTAAGATGATTTGGATTTGAAGTGGAAATTCCACTCATTACTATTCCATCAGTTTTTAATGCAGTTCTCTCTAAAACAAGTCGTCCTTCCAGAAGAACAAGAGCATCATTTGGTGGAACTAAAGCACCTTTAATTAATTCATTATGATCTGTGCTAATTCCAGCTTGACTTTTATTTGTTCTTTTATGTGAAAATGTTACTGTACCAATTCCAGATCCAGTATTAGCAACTTGAGCATATAGAACAATGCTTGTGTAGCCAGTCCTGGTAGAATAAATTACAGTATTTTCAGTAGTGCTGACAATGCCAGTTACTGTTTTATATGTATTTAATGGTTGTTGTGCCATTTAATTGTTAACCTCCTCCTAGGGCAATGATGAGTGGAGTTACTTCTGATTGAAGACTCTTACTGAATGCTGCTCCACTGATAGTACCAGTGTTTTGATTGATTGTAATACCTTCACTAATTCTAAAGTTTCCTCCTTGGTCAGTACTAGTGAAAGGAACTCTTCCACCATTTGTAGCAACAATTTGATTTTCATCAATTGGAACTGCAGCCTTGGAAGGAATTGCATTTACAATGTCTATTCCTGTTCCTATATATTCAAATGTGATGCCAGAAGCAATAATTTTACTTGCCTGGAATAGATTTACTGTTGCACCAGCAGATACTGGATATGTAATAAATTGATCAAAGGTAACTGTTGTAATTCCAGTAGGATCTACTGGAGTTGCTGCAACAACATTGAAGAATAATTTCTCCATAATAGCAGTAGCAGTGGCTGTTGTTCCTATGCCAGGACCAACTGATGGTGGGGGTGAAATTATTACTGTTGGTGCAGTTACACCATAACCAGTACCAGAAACTAATATAGTAACTTCTCCAACTGTACCATCTGGATTTATACCATCTTCAAAAATAGTAACTTCTGCTGAAATAGCATCATCACCAAGTTCAGGTAGTCCAATTGACACTTCTACAGGTGCACCAACTTCATATCCAAATCCAGGATTATCAATCCTGATTGACTCTACTGTAAAATATTGAGTATCAATAAAGGAAACCTGACCATCATAAGGTCTTTGTCCTCTTGGAAGTTGTCTTGTTGGAATAGATCCAGTTCCAACACCAATCACACTTGTAATAATTCCAGCACTTGCTGTTATAATACCTACAATAGTAGGACTATATCCATTTTTATTTGTGTCTTTATATTGAGCAATAGTATTAATTCCACTTTGATATGATATTGGTAGATTTAAGTTTTGAATAACATAACTAGAAATTCCAGCAAGATGTTCAGTTGCTTTTATTTTTCCTAATGCAACATATCCAGTGTTAAATCCAACTGGCAATGGAGATGAATCTCCAAGATAAGTAATGCTATAATTTACAGAATCTCTATAGGCAAGAGCAGCATCTATGGAATTAATATTACTTTGTTGAAATATATCTAATGCAAAGGTTTCAACAAGAATTCTAGCATCTCTTTTACACTTTTCTCTTCCATTAACTGCACCACCATAGTCAAATGCAGTTCCAAGAGCTCCATAAGGTCCATCAGTACTAGTCACGAATCCAACAACTTCATTTGCCAAGAAGTCTACATTTGCCCTCAGAAGATCAACTGCATCATCATATGCTTGAGTTCTTCCTGCTCCAACATTAAGAACAAGACTATCAATATTATCACCAGTTGGTGTAATTGTTACTATGCCAACATATTGAAGAGGAGTAGTTCCATTTGCCCACAATCCATAATTACCAAAGGAGGCATTACTATTATTCATGTCACAAACGCCACCTGTGTCATTATAAACTGCAATATCACAACAAATTGTAAATAATGAAACTAACTGAGCATATCCAAAATTAGTAATAGAAACACCAATCCCACCTTGATTATATTGAGTATAAGCATCAAGAACCATAGACTTGAATCCACCAGCTCTATTTCCATCAATCCTCATCCCAACACTATTTGGAACAAAGTTTGTGCAGTTTTGTACATATGGCGACTGCCAATTTTTTTCAGTTCCATCAGCATAACCTAAACCTTGAGTTGGAAATGAAACCATTGCATTTGGATTTGTTTGTCCAACAAAAGATTGCTGAGCAATGTAACAACCCCTTCTTACATGATACAAATCAGTTATTGACCTGGTTGATACTAGAGTTCTTCTCAAATCTTCTCCAACAACTGCAACTCTTTCTGGAACTTGAATTGGACCATCTTCTACATACAATCCAGCAAATACTTTAACTGTGTCTCCTGGTTGAGCAATTGAACATGCTTTTTTAATAGTCAGGAATGCCCCACCTGGAGTATCTCCAATATTACTATCATTCCCATACTTAGCAACAAACCACTCATTCCCTACCTTTGCTCCTGGTGGTTGCCAAGTTAATTCTCCAACTGGATTATTAATTTTTGGTGCATTTGTTGAACCAGTTCCAATAATTGTAGTAATAATACCAACACAAGAATGTATGGCAGAATATACATTTGCACATGCATTTGGATTTGTATTTGTATCTCCATCAGGAAGAAGTTCAAAATCAAATAGTTGTGAAATACTTGCAATACCAGCAATTGTTCTAATATTTGGCAAAGTATCAGAACTAATAGCATCAGTAATGATTTGGAAGAATGTAGTAATTGCAGATGCTTGGTCAGCACAATCACCAGCATTATAAGACCCAGCAGTTCCAGATATATCTCCAATTATAGTATTATCTACATACTGAACTTCAAGAGTATGTCCACCAAGAGTAATTGCTTGATTACGCATGGCTTGAATTGCCATGTCTCTTGCCTGATTAAATGCATAAATTGATTCAGATTCTTCTCCTGCAAGATATGCATTCTCAACATAAAGTTCTGCTGCATCATAAACTTGATCATTTCCTCCTAATTCCAAATTAAAAGATATTGCTTCTAAAACATCAACAATATCATCAATACAATTTTGATTTCCTCCAGGAACTGCAAATCCAGGGAAGTTGGCAAGCATTCTTCCAATTGCAACCTCAGCAATCAGAACTTTATTTTCACGAATTAATCTTGCTGCATCTCCATATAAACCATCAAGAGGTGGAGTCTGATATGACTTTGGAAGTCTTGAATTATTAATTACATACCTAGCAAGAGTTGAAATACTACTAAATCCAACAAGAGTTGCTTGTTTAACATATCCAGTACTAAATCCAGT
>Ga0247837_1007883_pt1 | contig 13763 bp, 14 predicted proteins | sample LaCtaG_2_FD_187115 | JGI IMG/M metagenome (GOLD analysis project Ga0247837, IMG submission 187115) | Freshwater microbial communities from meromictic Lake La Cruz, Castile-La Mancha, Spain - LaCruzMarch2015_14.5m | ecosystem: Environmental > Aquatic > Freshwater > Lake | place: Spain: Castile-La...
AAATCGCAATCAGGTCGTTGATTTCATTGCAGAATTCCTAATGGTATCCATTAGAAACACCCAAAAACCCGGGGCTCACCGGACGGGTTCACGATAGCAGTCTTGGGGCTAATGGACAATCTCGGTTGAAAGCGTCATCGTCAAGAAACTGCGCCTGTCATCGCGCGCCACACGCGGCGAACGCATCTCGCTGGAAGCCGACACCACACGCGACCCGAACGCCGTCTATGCCCTGCTCGACCGCATCAGCGTGGCCATGCCTATGCACCAGTACAGCGTCACGCAAGTGGACTTGGCCGTGTCGGTGGTGGTGGAAGCCGACCGTCCCCCAAAACTGGTGAACATCCGCATCACCCACCCCAACACCTGTTCGCTCAAATACGACGAGCTTGGCCTGAAACTGCGCGACATGCTGAACGCCTCCGGTATCGAACCCCGAGAGCCTACCGAAGCAATGGAACCCGACGCAGCGTTTGAAGCAGCACCCTCCACCTTGGCATGACACCGCAAGCGACATTGATTGAGTTATTGGGCCGCGTGGGTGCGGTCAATGGCGCAGCAATCATGGTCAGCACGGAAGAATTGCACCAGTGGCCCGCAGCTGCAGTGTCCGCTCTGAAGTCGCAAGATTTGTTGCTGAAAGCGCGCCCCGCCAAAAGCGTTGTCTGCCCTGGTTGCGAACAACAATGCAGCATGCCCGTGCATACGGTGACACGAGCCAACGCACCTGCTACGTTCTTCGTGGTGTGTGACAAGCGCAACGACATCAATCGCGTGCCCGTCCCCGCCGCACGGCTAGCCCAATGGCGCTGCGATGCACAAACGGTGTGCGGGTTTATTGCCGCCAGTCTCGGCATGACGCAAACCACCATCAAGCCTTCAGAAGACGGTTTGCTGCCCATTGGCATGGCACGCGGCGACAAGCGCACCCAAATGTTGTGTCTGCGCGTGCAAGGCCATTTAGCGCTGGTAGTGGATGCGGCTGCAATACCTCTGGCGGATGTCATCGGCTTTGAGAATGGCGGCTTCACGCTGGATGCTGCAGTCATTCGCCAATTGGTGGACGCCGCCTCCACCGCCGACCCGCGCCACACACCCAGCACCGCCAAGCGCGAGGCCCGCAAGATCGATACCCAAGCCAGATATGCGAGCTGGAAAAAAGCGTACAAAGCTTTGCGCAAGAAACATCCGGGTAAATCAGACGTTTGGTATTCGCAGCAGATCGCCAAGACTGCCATTGCGAAAGGTCTCAGCGCCAGCACCATCAAGAAAAACATGCTGGCCTGAGCGCCAGCATGTCAGCCACCGTCCATCAAAGCGGGCTGGCAGCCCCCAAGTCAGTAAAGTTGTTGATCTTGACCGACCCGTCGGGGAACCGTGCAATCACATCCAGTTCACCGCCCATGGCCTCAATGTGGCTACGCAGGGTGGACAGGTACATGTCGGTCCGCTTCTCGATTTTTGCAATCGACGGCTGCTGCACATGCAGCACTTCGGCCAACATCTTTTGCGACAGGCCACGGGCTTGGCGCAGTTCGTTAAGCGGCATTTCAGCCAACATCTGCCGGGCCATGCCATCCGCCTTCTCGCGTGCGGCCTGGCTCATGCCTGCGCGTAGTTCTGTAAATTTCTTAGCCATCTATCGCTCCTTCACGTCGAAGTTGTACCAGGTGCTGGTCATATAGCCGGTCGGCAACCGGCACGTTCACGTCATACCAGCGGTCGTCGCCCGTCTTGTCGCCGCCAATCAAAAGAATCGCCATTCGACGTGGATCGAATGCGTACAGCGTGCGAAAGGGTCGCCCGCCATGCTGGGTGCGAAGTTCGCGCATATGGCCATGTTTTGAGCCATGGATGCCGCTGCTGTGCGGGTGCCCCAACGCTGGCCCCCGCGCTTCCAGCAACTGCACAGAGGCAGCCAAGGAAACTTGCTCGTCTTCCGTCAGGCTGGCCCACCAGTCACCAAATTCGTCTGTGTATTCAACATCCCAAGTCATGTCGCAAATATAGCCTTCGTGGAATATTCCGTCAAGTGCATGTTTTGGGCTGATGAACCAACGGGTTTGAAATAGTTGGGCGGAAAGTTTTCGCCCAACTATTGCGCCTGACACCGCTTCCTTTTGCGCAGTTTTGTTCCAGGCCGCGCGTCCCTCTTTCCCTCTGAAACACCGCTCGCTGCAAACCGCCGCGTGGCGCTTTTCTCGCCCAAATCGCCCACCTAAATTCCGTTCTGTCAGCGTTTAACAACTTTCAGAAGGAACCCAAAATGGCTAACACCATCCTACGCATTCCCGCCGCGCAAACCCAATCCGGGTACTCGCGCTCCACCATCTACCTGCGCATCACGCAAGGCTTGTGGCCCCGTCAAATCAGCCTGGGGCCGCGTTCCATTGGCTGGCCTGCTACCGAGATCGAAGCGCTCAACGCCGCCCGCATCTCGGGCAAGACCGATGACGAAATTCGCCTGCTGGTGCTCAAGCTGGAGTCCGCCCGCAAAGCGGCCGCCTAACCCGGAGCCCGCCATGTCACCCAAGCCCAGCCTCGACACCCCCCAAACCCCACTCGACTTCAATTCCTCAAGGAACATCCCCATGACCACCCCAACGACAGCAGCCACCGATGCAACCGCCACAACCCCGGCTGCACCCACCGCATCGGCACCACCCAGCCAACCCCTGACCAGCGCCAGCGCCGCCCTCAAATCCCTGCGCCTGCCACCCAACTACGGTGCCACCTTGGGTGTCAAAAAGCTGCTGACCCTTGTGCCCGTTGGAAAGCCCAAAAAGCCTCAGTTCTTCCGCACCCACGCCGCCCCCGAAATGACCTTCGCCGCCATGCTGCTCGAACAAAAGGAATCCCGCGAGAGTTATGTCGTGCTGCCCGACGTGGCACAAGAGGTCAGCGAACTGGTGCGCCCGGTGCAGTTGCATGCCGCCATCGACCGCCAAAACAACGTCTTCCTGATTCCCGTGCCACTGCCCGGTGAAGACGGCACCCGCAACCCCTGGCATGAGTCGCTGGCGCAGGCCGTGGAACACGCCAAACTCAAGTGGCTGCGCATCACCGCCAACATGCACGCGGGCGGCTATGACGTGTACGAGGCCGAAGGGGCGTTGCCCGAACCCGAATGGTCCGCACACGACATCGACACCTTGGTCGAAGTTGCCTTTCGCGGCAAGATCATCACCAGCCTGGACCACCCGGTCATCCAGACCCTGCTGGGCAAAATCTGATGCACGCCGCCAGCTTCACCGATGGCATCTACCTGGTGGACTTCGAGTTCCATCCGGCAGGTGGCCGTGAGGGCAACCCACCCGTGCCCGTCTGCATGGTGGTGCGTCAATGGCCGTCAGGCGGCACGCAGCGCCACTGGCAGACTGATTTGCAGCAGATGGCTGCAGCACCCTTCCCGACCGGCGAACAGGCGCTGTGCGTGGCCTATTACGCCTCCGCTGAAATGGACTGCTTTCACGCCATCGGCTGGCCGCATCCCGTGCATGTGCTCGACCTCTTCACCGAGTTTCGCTGCCTGACCAACGGCCTGCGGCTGGCCCACGGCTGCGGGCTGCTGGGTGCCCTGCTGCACTACGGCCTGCCCAGCATCGCCGGTGAGCAAAAAGACGCCATGCGCGATCTGGTGCTCACCGGCGGGCCGTGGTCGGATGCGGATCAATTGGCCATCCTGGACTACTGCGAAACCGATGTGGTCGCGTTGGCGCACCTGCTTACTGCTTTGCAACACCAGATCGACTGGCCTCGTGCGCTGCTGCGCGGGCGCTACATGAAAGCCGTGTCCTGCATCCAGACCAACGGCATTCCCATCGACACGGCAGCACTCGCCCTGCTGCAAGCGCAGTGGAGCGCCATTCAAGACCAACTGATTGCCGATGTGGACAGCGACTACGGCATTTTTGAGGGCCGCACCTTCAAAGCCAACCGCTGGGAAGCCTACTTGGCTGCCCAGCAAATCGCCTGGCCACGGCTGCCCAGTGGCGCGCTCGACATGGGCGATGCCACCTTCCGCGAAATGGCGCGTACCCATGTGCAAGTGGCCCCCATTCGCGAGCTGCGCTCTGCCCTGTCAGAAATGCGTCTGGCCAATCTGCACGTAGGCGACGACGGGCGCAACCGCTGCTTGCTGTCCCCCTTTCGCTCGCGCACCGGGCGCAACCAGCCGTCCAACTCCAAGTTCATCTTTGGCCCGTCGGTGTGGCTGCGCGGCCTCATCAAACCCAAGCCGGGTTGGGGGTTGGCCTACGTGGACTGGAGCCAGCAAGAATTCGGCATCGCCGCCGCACTATCGGGCGACCCGGCCATGATGGCCGCCTACCGCAGCGGCGACCCCTATCTGGCCTTTGCCATACAAGCCGGGGCTGTGCCCGCCACCGCCACCAAGAAAACCCACGAGGCCGAGCGCGAACAGTTCAAAGCCTGCGTGCTGGCGGTGCAATACGGCATGGGTGAAGCCAGCCTGGCGCTGCGCATCAACCAGCCCGTGGCGCGTGCCCGCCAACTGCTGGAACTGCACCGCCGCACCTACCGGCGCTTTTGGACCTGGTCAGACAGCGCCGTGGACGAAGCCGTGCTGGGTGGCCGCTTGTGGGCAGGCTTTGGCTGGCAAATCCACACCCGCGACGAACTCAACGATCGCAGTTTGCGCAATTTCCCCATGCAAGCCAACGGTGCCGAAATGCTGCGCATTGCCAGCATCCTGCTAACCGAAGCTGGCATTCGGGTCTGCGCGCCGGTGCATGACGCATTGCTGATCGAAGCCCCGCTGGACGAACTGGATGCAGCCATCACCACCACCAAAGCGCTGATGCAGGAAGCCAGCCGCATCGTGCTGGACGGCTTCGAGTTGGGCAGCGACGTAAAAGAAGTGCGCCACCCGGATCGCCACATGGACAAGCGCGGCGTGGTCATGTGGAACAAGGTCATGCACCTGTTGGGTCAGTCCAAACTGGCCTGACCTGCGGCAGCAAGACGCACCCACCTGCGGCGCGCTACCGCACCCGTACATTCTTATTAACAGTTCTTTATGGTTACCACCCCTGACCCAGACCATCACTTACCGGTCAAGCGCCTGCAGCTGGATACCACCACCGGCAAGCTGGTCGAATCCCCTAAAGCCGCGCTCTTCCTGCGCGGGCCCATCCCGCTGGCCTGGTTGGGCAGTGCCGCCGCATTACCGGGCAAGACCCTGCATGTCGGTATTGCGCTGTGGTGGCTGCACGGCATGGCCAAAGGCAAGCCTTTCAAGCTGACGCAAAAAGCCCTCCAAACCCTGAGCGTCGAACGCGATGCCGCCAGTGCTGCGCTGGTGCGGTTGGAGCAGGTTGGGCTTATTCGGGTGGTGCGCAAGCCTGGGCAGCGGCCTACGGTTTCCATGGTCGTTGGTGGTGTCAGTTGCATGGGTGATTAGTTTGGATGGCGGGGACTTGCGCTGTGGAAGCGATCGCCAAGGCGTCGGTTTGACCGGTTTCGTTTTTTGATTGCGCTGGTAGCGGACGTACGTTACTCACCAATATTGACGTTCGACTCTCGCGCTAAGCGGGCAGCAGCGGGTTGCTGGACTCTGCTATTACCGGCTATTGCGGCAAGGCCTTGTCAGCGGAGCGCCTACCAAGGACCCAAATGCTGAGCAAAAGCAACGCGCCCCCAAACCACTGCATCGCATCCAGCCTCTGTCCGAGCAAAACGGTTGCAAGAATTACCGCTGTGAGGGGCTCAAGAAGCGTTGCAACTGTAAGCGCCGTCGGTTTTAGACGGGCTGCACCCCAACTGAACGCTAGCAACGCAAGGGCGGCAGTCACGACACCGAGATAAAGAAACCAAGCTTGCGGCGGAACTTCAGCGGGCCAAGAGAGCGGACGATAAAACCCAAAAAGCCCCATCGCAGTTGCAGCGACAACGGTCAAGCAAGCAGTCGCGGGACCAGCGCCCAGCGCTATGGATATTCGGCCACTGATCATAGAAAATCCGGCGTAGAGAAGAGCCGAACCGATTGAGAATAGGACACCGAGCAAGGTTCCATTCGGACCGATACCAGTAGCTGAAGATCTGTGCTGTACAACTATAAGTACAGTTCCGATGATTGCGCCCAACAGTACCAGCAGAAGTGTCAAATCGGCTTGCTCCTGGCGTCTCGCAACCGCAATGGCCGTCACAAGGACTGGCGGAAGGCAAAGGGCAATCAAAGTCGGTACGGCTGCACCCATCTGTTCGATCCCTAAAAACCACAACAGAACATAGCCCGCCATGGCCACACCAGCCATGACCACGGTTGCGAGCATTGGCCTCAACCTGTCCCACCGGATACTCCGTCCAAAGACAGTCAAAAGTACGACTGCACCAACAACGAAACGCCAGAACGAGATGTTCTCGGGTGTGAATCCGTGTTGCTCGACAAGCACATTCACTACCAGTGCACCCGTGCCCCATAGGACGCCAGCACCGCAAGCAGCAACAAATGCCAAGCCTGTGGATGAGGACTGGGGGGTTGACACCGACGCGTGAGAAATCATTACTGCAAGCCTTGCAAATTAGTAAATGGCAAATTGCAGAGAACTATAGACCACTGAGCCATTTGCTTGAGGGACTGCTTCCACTGCATCGAGGCTCTACGTATTTCTCAATCACATACGTCTAGCGATCCAGCAGTTCAATGGAAAGGCGCGCTGAGTCGAGCCCGCTTCAAGCCAACGATAACCGGCAATGTGCCAAAAAAATGGCAGGGTCATAGTTGTTAAAAGACAGCTCTGCTTTTGAAGTAAGCCAGCGGTCACGCTGGCTTACAGGCCGTTTCGGCCTGTAGCCCTCGTATTCCTTGCGCTACAAGCTACTAAACTTGTAGCAACACCCAAAGACAAAGGCGCGCGGGCTGAGGGAGCCCCCATGGGGGGCGGACGGGCAGACCAGCGCGCAGGGCTGATGCCGCGCAGCGGCGAAGCACAAGGGTGGGCGGGGGCACACACCAAATGACTGGCCGCAGGCCACTGACCAACCACACAGCGCGCAGCGCCTGACCAATGCCACGGTGCCACGACAGCTACAAGGGCGCGCAGACGGCGGCGCGTAGGGCGTGCCAACGACCGGGAAGCGCCGACGGCTGTGCGACCGACTCCAGCGAAGGCCACTTTGCATAACGCCTGTTGCCTTCACCCGAAGGGCGCGAAGCGGTGACCGGCACCAAGCGGAGCTTTAGCGCAGCGACTGGCGGGCACTGAGGGCAATGCGGCGTTATGTAAAAGCGAAGCGGGTGGCCGTAGCGGGCGTGCGCCACAACTGCCACAAACACAGCGTCCAGGCCGAGCCGCAGGCGATGGCTGATCCAGCACGATGCGCCAGCGAGCCGAGGCCATATCTGCGCACCAGCGCACTGACCAACACTTGCGAAGCACTGGCGGTGTAACTCCCCGGCACCTGTGCGGGGCGCACCAGCGCCGCGCGCACTGACTGAGACTACAGCGCTGGCAAACCGAAAGCGGTGATGCTGGGTGGACTGGCCCACAGCGCGCAGCGCAGTTCAATCAAAAAACAGGCCGCCCAGCATGACCGCGCTGCCCGCCGAAACCACGCGACAGCTTCGTGGTACTTGGCCATTGCGGTACTCCGCATTGGCCACTGACCAAAGCTACAGAGTCCCGAAAATGGAAAGCGGTGATGTTGGGTGCGCTGCCACCAGCGCAAAGCGCCATTCAGCAGGCAGCGTGCCCGGCATGACCGCGCTGGTGGAGGTCATACGCAAACGTCGAGCGCCGAAGGGTCGGCACGTCCTGCCGCCGTCGCGGTAGCTGATCAAACCCTTGCGTAGCACTTTTTATATGCCAAATAGGCCTCTAGCCCGCATAGAACTTGCGCAAGCAGCTATCAATAACATAGCAACTCGTAAGCATCTGACAAATCAGACCCCGCGTCACCCGTTCAAAACCAGCTACTCAGAGCCAGTTCAGCCCTCAATGCCACAGGATCAGTATTCGAGGAAGGTTTGGAGAAACGGCAACCGAACGGCAACCAGAGCGATGTCAAAAGCCAGAAAGAAGAAAGGACTTAGTGTCTTTCGACGCTAAGTCCTTGATTCATATGGTGCGGCTGGCAGGAATTGAACCCACGACCCCTTGGTTCGTAGCCAAGTACTCTATCCAACTGAGCTACAGCCGCTAAGCTTCGAATTATAGCACTTCACTTTTGGCGTAGCGCCGACGCAAGTTCATATTTTATTCAAACCCAACAATGTGCGGGCTTCTGCGGGACTAGCAACTGCCCTTCCCGCACGTTGAGCACACTCGGCCAAGGCGGTGATCAACTCGCCATTGCCTTTGGCGCGCTCGCCCTTGGGCAGGTAGAACGTGTCTTCCAGTCCGGTGCGCAGCATGCCACCCAAATCAGCCACTTTTTGATGCACTGGCCAGATTTCGGTGCGACCAATCAGAGTCGCTTGCCACACGCTGTTCGGGGCCATCCACTGTGGCAACAGGGCCAGCAAGTCGGCGTCGCAGGGCATGCCGGAGGCCACACCCATGACCAGGTTGTATTCGGGGCGGCCCATCTCGGGCTTGAGCATGCCGTTTTTGATGAACATACCCACGGCACGCACAATGCCCACGTCAAAGCACTCAAACTCGGGGTGGGTGCCGCACTCTGCCATCACATCCAAAAACTGCTGCACCTTGGCCACGGGGTTGTCAAACACCATGGGGGGCCAAGCCCACTGGCCGTCGTCCTTGATCTTCAGGTAGTTCAGGCTACCGGCGTTACACGCGGCAATTTCGGGCTTCACGCGGCGAATACAGTTCAGCGGGCCGGAGATGTCTTTACCCACTACTCCGGTGGTCAGGTTGATGATGACGCCCGGGCAGGCTTCACGAATGGCGTCAACCACCGAGGCCATCACCTCCGGGTCCCACGAAGGCATGTGGCCCATGCCCTCCTCCTGGTTGCGCACATGCACATGCATGATGCTGGCACCTGCGTTGAAGGCATCGCGCGCCTCGGCCGCCATTTGCGCAGGCGTGACCGGGACGGGGTGCTGCTTGGGATTGGTCAGTACGCCGGTGAGCGCGCAGGTGAGTATTGCTTTTTCCATGGTCAGTCCTTCTTGGTAGCGGGTTGAATTTCAAGTTCCAGTTCGACCAGCAATGCACCGGATTCCACTTGGTCGCCCACCTTGGCATGTACGGCCATTACGGTGCCAGCGGCCTGGGCAGAAAGCCACATTTCCATCTTCATGGCTTCCACGCACACCAATTGCTGCCCGTCTTGCACCAGTGTGCCGGGGGTGACCAGAATTTGTGTCACCTTGCCAGCCACGGGCGAGCGCGCGCGGCTGGCGTCTTTCAGGGCGTCAGCATTGGGGAAGGCCGACACCTCGGTGAATACAAACGCGTGACCGCCCACGGCCAAGTGCACGCTGGCACCGTCGACCACCGCCACGGCACGTTGCACCACGCCATTGATCTCTAGGCGTAGCGTGCCCTTGTCATAGCCCAGCACCTGGGCCTGCACCGCTGCACCATCCAGCGTCACCGCCACACCACCCAAACGGTTGGGGCGCACACGCACCTCACGCACGGTGTCGTCGCTTTGCAGTTTGAAGCCAAATGCCGCAGTGCTGTCGGCACGCCAGGCGTTACCCTTCCAGCCCTCAAAGCCTTGCATGGCCAGCGCGATGGCGGCAATGCGCCACACGTCATCACTGGGCACGGGGGCTTGCAGCAAGGGCTCGCCCTGCTCCAGCCACTGGTCAATCAGCGTAGTGGTCATCTCGGCTCTACGAAAAGCCGGATGGTCCACCAGATCGCTCAAGAACCGGCCGTTATTCTTCAACCCCAAAAGCGGCGTGTTGGCCAGCGCGGCGCGCAAACGGCGAATGGCATCATTTCGGTCACGCCCATGCACGATGATTTTGGCCACCATAGGGTCGTAAAACGGGGAGATGACGCTGCCCTGCACAATGCCGTCGTCCACGCGGACTCCGTACGCGTCTCCATGGCCGTGGACTCCGCCGTGCTTGGCGTTGTCTGGTTGCCACCACAGCACCGTACCTGTTTGCGGGGCAAAGCCGGTGTAGGGGTCTTCCACATACAGGCGCGCCTCAATGGCGTGGCCGGTGAGGGTGATTTCCGCCTGCTGTGCGGGCAAGCGCTCGCCCGAGGCGACGCGCAGTTGCCATTCCACCAGGTCGTAGCCGGTGATGCACTCGGTGACCGGGTGCTCCACCTGCAGGCGGGTGTTCATCTCCAGGAAGTAGTGGTTGAGCTTGTCGTCCACAATGAACTCTACTGTGCCCGCCCCCCGGTAGCCGACGGCCAAGGCCGCTGCCACGGCGTCTTTGCCCATAGCTTCGCGCATGGCAGGGGTGACCACAGGGGACGGCGCTTCTTCAATGACTTTTTGGCGACGGCGCTGCGCGGTGCAATCGCGCTCGCCTAGGTACACGGCGTTGCCATGGGCATCGGCAAACACCTGAATTTCGATATGGCGGCCGTTGTCGATCAGTCGCTCCAGCATCAGCGTGCCATCGCCAAAGGCGCTGGTCGCTTCGCGGCGGGCACCTTCAATACCTTGTTGTAATTCAGACTTAGCCCGCACCAAGCGCATGCCGCGACCACCACCACCCGCTACGGCTTTAACCAGCAACGGATAGCCCATTTTCTCGGCCTCAAGCGTTAACACCTCGTCGCTCTGGTCCGCCCCCAGGTAGCCGGGCGCACACGGCACGCCTGCGTCCAGCATGCGGCGCTTGGCCAGCGCCTTGTCGCCCATGGCGGTAATGGCGGTGGCCGGGGGGCCAATAAACACTAAACCCGCATCCACACAGGCTTGGGCAAACCCGGCGTTTTCACTCAAAAAACCATAACCGGGATGCACAGCGTCGGCACCCGTTTTGCGGGCGGCGTCCAGCAAAGCGTCTACACGCAGGTAAGACTCCGCAGCCGGTGACGCACCAATATGCACAGCCTCGTCCGCCAGCGCAACATGTGCCGCATCCCGGTCCGCGTCGCTGAAAACGGCCACGGTTTGGTAACCCAGCGCACGCGCAGTGCGGATCACACGGCAAGCGATTTCGCCCCGGTTGGCAATAAGTATCTTGTTAAACATGAAACACCTTCATATGAGTCTGGGCGGCCGAGCGTTTTGCTTCGTGTCCCCCGCCCGCTGCGCGGGCTCCTCCTTTACCTACGCAAAACGCCCAGCCACCCAGACTCCTGTAGCGGATCATTATTTTTGAGAGGTTCATGCGAGTACCCAATTCGGTTTACGTTTCTGAATAAAAGCAGTCATGCCTTCAATGCCTTCGGGGCCTTGGGCCGCTTGGGAAAACAGGGCAGCAGCATCGGCAACCAGATCGGCGGGCGCTTGAAGTCGTGCACGGGCCATCAGCGCCTTCGTAACCGCCAGCGCACCGGGGGCGCAGGCCAAGATGTCTGCCAACACCTTGTTCAGCTCGGACTCCACCGCGTCTGTGGGGCAGACCGTATGCACCAAACCCAAGCCCAGCGCGGCGGTGGCGTCCAAGCGCCCACCGGTAACAGCCAGACGCTTGGCCTGTGAGTAGCCCAGACGCTCCACCAAGAACGGAGCGATCTGCGCAGGCACCACGCCCAAAGACGTTTCCGGCAAACGGAATTTGGCCGTGTCAGTAGCAATGGCCACATCAGCCACACAGGCCAGACCAAAGCCACCACCCATGACCGTACCTTCCAGCACCGCCACCACCGCCAACGGCGTGTTGGCATAGGCCACGCACAACTGGCCGAACTCGGCGTTCGCCTGTGCGATAGGGTCTGCTTGGGGGTTCCCGCCGTCGGGTGCGCCCTGCATGGCGCGCATGCGGGCACCGGCCATGTCTTTCAAATCGGCCCCGGCGCAAAAGTGCCCCCCGGCACCGCGCAGCACCACCACGCGCACCGCATCCGCTTGGCCCGCCCGGCCTTCCGCCGCGGCCAGCACCTGGCGCAACTCGGCCACCATTTGCAGCGACATGGCGTTACGCGACTCGGGCCGGTTCAGCGTAATGTGCAACACCGCGCCCACTTGGGTCGCTGCTATTGCTATCAATTTAGGAGCTGCTTGCGCACATTCCACGGGGGTTTCAGACTCTTTTGGCATTAAATTTGTCATGCTTTTCCGGGCAAGGTGCCTTCATACTTGCAGATGATGCCCAGCATGATTTCGTCGGCACCACCGCCAATCGAGATCAAACGGCTGTCGCGGTAGGCCTGGCTGATGGGGTTGTCGGCGGTAAAGCCCATGCCGCCCCAGTACTGCAGGCAGGTGTCGGCCACTTCACGGCTCAGGCGGCCTGCTTTGAGCTTGGCCATGGAGGCCAGCTTGGTCACGTCTTTGCCCGACACATAGGACTCCACCGCACGGTAGGTCAAGGCGCGCAGGCATTCCACCTCCGTGCGCAGCTCGGCCAGGCGGAAGTGCACCACCTGGTTGCTCAAAATGGGCTTGCCAAAGGTCTGACGCTGGCGGGTGTAGTCAATGGTCTGGTCAATCAGGTTGTCCAGCGAACGCAGGCAACCGGCCGCACCGTACAGTCGCTCTTCCTGGAACTGCAGCATCTGCAGCATGAAGCCCATGCCCTCTTGCCCGATCAAATTGCTTTGCGGCACGCGCACGTTGTCGAAAAACAGCTGCGCCGTATCGCTGGAATGCATGCCGATCTTCTCGATCTTCTGGCGGGTGACGCCAGGGCTGTCCAAGCGCACCATGATGAGCGACTTGTTTTTGTGCACCGGGCCGTCCGAGGTATTGGCCAGCAGGCAGCACCAGTCGGCCTGCATGCCGTTGGTGATCCACATCTTGGAGCCGTTGATAAGGTAGTCGTTGCCGACTTTGCGGGCGGTGGTTTTCAATGCCGCCACGTCTGAGCCCCCACCGGTTTCGCTCACGCCCACGCAGCCCACCATGTCGCCCGCAATACTGGGAGCCAAAAACTCGTGGCGCAGCGCATCCGAGCCAAACCGTGCCAAGGCGGGGGTGCACATATCGGTCTGCACCCCAATGGCCATGGGCACGCCGCCGGCCGCGCAATCGCCCAAGGCTTCGGCCATGACCATGGAGTAGCTGAAGTCCATGCCCATGCCGCCAAATTCGGTGGGGTACTTGATGCCCAGCAGCCCCAAATCGCCCATCTTTTTAAACAACTGGTGCGCCGGGAAAATGCCGGCCTTCTCCCACTCGGGCAGATGGGGATTGATTTCGTTTTTGACAAACTTGCGCACGGTGTCGGAGATTTGCTCGTGCTCGGGGGTGAATTTCATGGTGGATGCTTCCGGTTTATGTTGAAAGAATGGGGTTCTATAGCAAGGTTTACATGCGCGCCACACCAAAGGTGTTAGAGCGCAAAGTGCGTTGATCGGCCTCTTGGGCCAGGGCCAAGCACAGGCCCAAAATGCGGCGCGTATCGCGCGGGTCAATAATCCCGTCGTCCCATAGGCGGGCGGTGCCAAATAACACGGCAGATTCTTTGTCCAGCCGCAGGCGCAGGCCGTCGGACATGGCTTTCAGCGCCTCCTCGTTGGCCTCCATGCCGGTGCGCTCAATCTTGGAGCGGTTGATGATGTCCATCACCTTGGCAGCCTGCGCCCCGCCCATCACAGCAGTGCGTGCGGTGGGCCAAGAGAAGATGAAGCGTGGATCAAAGCCGCGCCCACACATGCCGTAGTTGCCCGCTCCATACGAGCCACCCAGCACCACGGTGAATTTGGGCACCCGGGCGTTGGCCACGGCCTGAATCATTTTGGAGCCGTGTT
>Ga0247837_1007886_pt1 | contig 13758 bp, 16 predicted proteins | sample LaCtaG_2_FD_187115 | JGI IMG/M metagenome (GOLD analysis project Ga0247837, IMG submission 187115) | Freshwater microbial communities from meromictic Lake La Cruz, Castile-La Mancha, Spain - LaCruzMarch2015_14.5m | ecosystem: Environmental > Aquatic > Freshwater > Lake | place: Spain: Castile-La...
AGATCGTCGCCAGCTGGAGCTTGCGGTCACGGAGGTCGATGGCCGGCTCGCCGAGCACGGTCCGCCCCGGCTCGATGTCGCAGGAGACACCCGAGCGGGCTCCGAGCACGGCCTTGTCACCGATGTGGACATGGTCGCGGACGCCCACTTGGCCGGCCATCACCACCCAGTCACCTGTGGAGGTGCTCCCCGCCACGCCCACCTGCGAGCAAATCATGTTGTGCTGGCCGAGCCGGCAGTTGTGGGCGATCATCACGAGGTTGTCGAGCTTCGTGCCCGCGCCAATCACAGTCGGCCCGTAGGTGCCGCGGTCGATCGTGGTGCAGGCTCCGACCTCGACATCGTCGCCGAGCTCCACCCAGCCCAGCTGCGCGGAGATCAGGTAGCGGCCGGCGGCGGTCTTGTAGCCGAAGCCGTGGGCACCGAGAACGGCGCCCGCATGCACGACGCACCGCGGGCCCACGACGGTGTGCTCGTAAAGGACAGCGTTGGGATAGATCGTGGCGTGCGCGCCGACGCGGCAGCCGGCCATCAGCCGGGCCCCGGAGTGGATCGTGACGCCCGGGCCGATCTCGCAGTCGGCACCGACCGAGGCAAAGGGATGGATCTCGACGTCGGGGCCGAGCTGCGCCGACGGATCGACGGCGGCCTGCGGGCTGACCCCCAAGCGGGCTGCGATCCGCGGCGGCCGGAAGCGGGTGATTGCCGCGGTAAAGGCGGCGTGGACGTCAGCCACCTCGATCGTGGGCCGGTCGAGCGGCCCGGAGCCGGCCGGCACGATCGCGGCCGCGGCAGCCGATTTGGCCAGCAGGTGGAGCTTGTCGAGGGAGTCGACCAGCGTGATGTCGTGGGGCGTGGCCGTCTCGAGGGTGGCGGCGGCGGCGATCGGCAGGCTCGCCTCGCCCGCCACGATGGATCCGCCGATGACCGCCGCGAGATCTCCGAGCGTGACCGCCATGACCGAGCCTCCCGAGGAGTCGCCGGGGGTTTCCGGCGGGGCGGGGAGACTAGGGAAGTCGCCCCGCGAGGGCAAGGGGAAATCGGGCGGCCGGAGCCGACGTCGGCGGCGGATTTCCCAGCCGCTTGCTACTGCTCGAGGGCGAGCATGGCCCGGCCCAGGCCGGTGCCGATCAGCCAGTAGGTCTCGGCGTTGCGGTTCCAGTGGTAGCCCTGGTTGGCTGGCGAGTCTTTGGCCGGCCGCCAGAACTCCCGCGTGGGCACGAAGCCGACCGAGCCTGCGAACTCGGGCAGCGTGGCCACCGACGCCTGGGCCTTCATCAGTGCGAGGGCCCGCGGGTGGGTTTCATCCGGGCCGGTCATCCCGGTCTCCGCGATCACGAAGGGGAGGTCGGGGGCCTCCAGGTCGCGGCGGACATCGCGGATGAAAGCCGCCAGATTGGCGGCATACTCCGCGTTGAAGCGGTCGTCGATTCGGTCGTTCCAGCCCTGGTGCCAGGCGAAGCCGGCCAGCACGTGGCCCCGAGTCTTGCCGTCCGGAGCGAGTTCCCCGGCTGTGAGCTTGGCGCGGGCGCGCTTCACAAGCGCCAGCATCTCGCGATAGAAGCGGCCCATGAGCTCGGGATTCGCCGCGATCTCCGCCGTCAGTTTTTCTCCGAGCGGGTATCCCGGCTGGCCGGCGCTGGGCGGACGAAAATCAATCGCCAGGCTCTTGCCGCCCCAGGCACATTTCACGAGCAGCACCGGCTCGTCGTGGGCGTCGCCCACCACGGTGCCGAAGCCGACCTCGGGGCCGATCAACTCCGGCCGAGCGCCATAGCCAACCCCCAGCCTGCCCGCGCGGTCGAGGTAGTCGATCCAGACGTCGCCCCGCTCCAGCCAGGTGCCGGCGGGGTCTCGGAGCCGGCCAAACGTCGCCGCCGTGCCGGGGTCGGTGGCCAGGAACTCGAGGCTGCCCCGGCCGCCGTTACGATCGGGGCGGGCGGCGATTTCGCCATGTCCCTCCATGTTGGACTGCCCGGCCAAAATGTAGACGCGGACGGGCTTGGTGGCCGCGGCGGCGGGGGTCGTGCCCCAGGCCGTCTCGAGCACCTGCAGCACCCGCGGGTCGTGGGCCGCGAGCTCGTCACGGGTGAACGGAAAGAAGTCGTTCCGCGAGAAGTAGGCTTCGGTCGTCTCGGCGAAATACTCCTTCTCGTTGGTCATGGCGTAGGCCCGGCCAACCGAGGTGGGCCGGCCGTTGCCGTGGTGCTGCTCGACCTGGTCGTAGAGGCCCGCCGCCCGGGCCCGCTCGAAGGCCTCCTCGATGGTCGGGTCGTCGAAGCCCAGGACGCGGAAGTGGTAGGCGTGGGCGAGTTCATGCAGCGCGAAGTTCGGCATCCGCTCGCACTCCTGGGGGAAGATCCGGATGTTCGTGAACTCGATCGCCCGGGCCAGTGCCGGATCGCGGCCGTTGTTCCGCAGCCAGCCGGCATCGGGATGAAACTCGGCCCGCGGCGGCACGCCCGGATACTCGGGTGAAAACCAGAGCGGCGTCTCCCGGAGCTTCGCCACGGCGGCCGGCGGCACCACACGCACGACCTCGGCGAGCTGCTTTTCCAAGAGCGCGACGGCCGTCGCGGTCGCCTCGGGTTCGGCGGCCACAAGCGCCTTGTTCACGTGCAAGGTCCAGCCGAGCACGTCGCGGGTCTCGTGGGGCGTCGCGGGTTCGGCCGCGCCGGCCCCTTGCCAGCCGAGCGGTGCGACTGCGAGCAGGAGGGGGATCGTGGCCGTCAGCAGGCGGCGGGAGGGCGCAGGACGCATGGGGCGTGCTCCGGGGGCAAACGTGGCTCGAAGAACCAACTGGCGGGTCGGTGGGTCAGCGGAAGACCGGCAGCGGCTGGCCGCTAGATTTCGCGCGGGCCTCGACCGCGGCGTCGAACGTCTCGGTGAGTTGGCGGCGGGCGGCCTCGGCCGCCGCGTCGGCCGGCGGCTTGGGCGGCTCGGGCGGCTGGTCGCGTCGCCGCCGCTCGCGGGGCAGGTAGGCGGGCGAGTCGGGCCGTGCCCCGGGGTTCAGCGCCACGAGGAGTTCGTGGTAGGCAGTCATCCGGGCGATGTGCGCGTCGAGCAGTTGCGGGCGGCCGGCAGCCGGGGCCTGGAAATAGGCGTCGATCGCCTCCTGCTTGAGCCGTTTCCACTCCGCGCCTGCCGCCCGAAAGGCGGCGCCGACGTCGCGGCGATCCATCCGGTCGACGGTGCGAATCAGCTGGTCGACGGCCGCCCGGCTGGGCTTACCCCCGGCCTCGAGCAGCTGCTTCTGGAGTTCGCTCACCGCGCCGAGCTTGTCCTCGCGGGGCCAGAGCAGCCAGGCCGCGGCTGCCAGGGTGGCGAGCAGGGCGATGGTGGCCACCACGAGCCATGGGCGGACGCCCGCCTGGGTGCCGGGAGCGGGAGCGTGGGGTTGGGGTCGCGGCATGGCCTTACCCGGGTCGTCAGGTGCCGTCGTCGCCGTCGTCGATCACGGCGGTGGGATCCAGGCCGTCACCGATCAGCGCATACCGGAGCAGCACCTCGCGGTCGGTGTCGGCTGCGATCGGCTCGACGTGGGCATCGAGGAACACGAACTGCACGACGTCGGCGTGGCGGCTGCCAAACTTGCGGGCGCTGCGGTCGTCGGGTGCCGCCGCGAGCCCACGGTAGACGTCGCGAAACAGCACGTCGGGGGTGTCGGCGGGAAACATCGCCGTGTCGCCTTGCCAGCGCTGTGTCATGTCGCCCCAGGAGGAATCGGCCGGCGGGACATGCCGCTCACCGACGGCGAAGGTTTTACTCAGGCCGTCGCTGACGTGCCCCGGCTTAACCTTGGAGAAGGTGAAGATCGGGCCGGCTTTCCGGCCGTCGGGAACACCGCTCTCGGAGGCGTACATGAACCAGCTGCCGGCGTTGGCTGCGTAGTCGCCGCCAGCCGCGACGCCGAGCACGGGGGGCCGCTGGTTGTTGTTGTCGAAGTTGCGGTCGGCGGCGGGGCCGCGGCGGCTAGGGCAGTAATACCCGGCCACGGGAGACCGCATCGCCTGGGCGTTGCGTTGGTCGTAGACCCGAGCGTCGGGCACCCAGGCGTCGAAGATCGCCGCCTCTTCCAGATACGGTAGGAGGCGGAAGGTCCAGCCGTAGCCGTCCGGGTCGCGCGACAGTCGGCCGGTTGGGAAAATCTTGCGGCTCGACTCATGGGTGATGATCGCCAGCCCAAGCTGCCGCAGATGGTTGGCGCACTGGGTGCGGCGGCCGCTTTCGCGGACGCTCTGCACCGCCGGCAGGAGCAGACCGATGAGCGTGGCGATGATCGCGATCACGACCAACAGCTCGACCAGGGTGAACCCCCGCCGAGCTCCGCCTACCCCCACGACGCGATCGGGATCCGAGGCACTCATAACCAGAGTGTACCGCCCCGGTGCCGTCGTTTCGACCGGCTTGCCCGCCGGGGCGGGTCCCGAGACGACTGCCAGATTGTGGGGGGCGGCCTCTTCAGCCCGGCCGTGTCTTGAGGCTTGCCAGACCCCCGTCCACACCCAGCACCTGCCCGGTAATCCAGTCCTGGGCAGGGTCGAGCAGAAAAGCAATTGCTCGGGCCACGTCTTCGGGCGTGCCGAGCCTGCCCAGCGGGTGCATGCCGATCGAGGCCTTCTCGGCCAGATCGCTCGCGACCAAGCCTTGCGTCAGCGGCGTCTTGGTGAGGCCCGGGGCGACTGCATTGAAGCGGATCCGCTGCCGCGCATAGGTGGCGGCTGCCGAGAGCATCAAGCCTACGATGCCGGCCTTGGCCGCGGCGATAGCCTCGTGGTTGGCCAGGCCGATCCGGGCCGCCGCACTCGAGACCAGCACCACCGAGCCCCCTTCGGTCTTGAGCAGCCGCCCGGCGGCCCGCACGCAGCCGAAGGCGCTGGTCAGATTTGCCGCGATTGTTGCCTGCCACTCGGCGGTCGAGGTGAGATGAGCCGGCTTGAGCAGCAGCGACCCGGCACAGCAGGCGATCCCGGTGAGGCCGCCCAAAGCCTCAGCCGCGTGAGCGACGCAGCCATCGACCGCGTCAGGATCGGTTCCGTCTACCGGGGCGTGCAGGGCTCCGAGTTCCGCTGCGACGGCCGCGAGTTTTCCGGCGTCTCGCCCCGCCAGAAACACGCTTCCACCAGTGCCCACGATCTGTCTGGCCAGGGCCGACCCGATCCCGCCCGCCCCGCCAAGGATGAATATCCGCTGGTTCATTGGCACAACTCGCGGCGAAAGGCGTCCATGATCACAGCCAATCGCCCACTGTCTGCTCGAGCTTGGCCCCGGCGGCCAGCTCCCGGAGTTTTTCCATGGCGCGGCCTTGGATCTGGCGGATTCGCTCCTTGCACACACCCATCTGACTACCAAGTTCCCGGAAGGTTCGCGGTGGCTTGCCGTCAAAACCAAACCGCGCCACCACGATCCGCCGCTCCCGCGGTTCGAGTTCGGACAGGAAACCCGCAAACAGATTCTTGAGCATGGCGATCTGGTCGCTCGAACAATAGTCGTGAGCTTGAACGGCGGCGGCCCGGTCCTTCGGTGCTTCGTCATCGGCGACGAATCGCTTGCGGAGTTGCCGACCGCGGTGCGACAGCCGGTAGAAGTGCCGCTGGATCGCGTAGGTGGCGTAGGTACTGAATCGGTTGCCGAGTTCGAAGTTGAACTTCTCCACCGACCGCATCAACGCCAGGTTGCCCTCGCTGACAAGTTCGTCAAACGACCAGGACGCATCCACAAACTTCTTGGCAATGGAGACCACGAGCCGAAGGTTGGCGGTAATCAGAATCGCCTTGACCGTCTCGGCCTCCGCGAGCAGCCCTTCAACCTGCTCGATCTGCCGGAGCGAGGCCCGCCGTCGGTCGAGTCGGCCCCGAACCGCGGCGGCCCGGTGCTTCAGCCAGTTCATCCGGCGGAAGTAAAACTGCTCCTCTTCCTTGGCCAACAGCCGGGTCTGGTAGAGGCTTGCGATGTATGGCGTGACGCCCGCTCCGGTGGGGGGCGTCGCGTCTGATCGCTTGAGCGGCACGGCAGCCGCAGCAGGGGGATCTGTGGCCAGGCGTTCCGCGTCAGCCTTGGTAAACTGCCGACAAGGAATGAAATCGATTACTCGGCCGAACAGGGTCTCCCGCCGAGTTCGCAGTTCTGCCAGCCGGGCGGCCCGAGCGACCATCTCCCGCCGACTCAGAGTCGGCAGTTTGCTAGCACTTGTTGCTCTGGCTGTTGCCGAAGGGGCGGGCTGGCGGGCTGGCTGGCGACGAGTGGTGGCCTTCCGAGGCCGGGCGATGGCGATCATGCTGAATCCTCGTGGGCAGAGGGGGAAGAAGGCCCTTCTCCAAAACCGCACGCAGGTCGCCCTACTAACCGGACCTGCCGGATTTCCGGCCGGCCCGGTTTTTTCGCAAGGCTGGGCGACGCCGAGCCGAAAACCAGCCCGAAACGAGACCGCATCCGATGGTGGTGGAGCACCGGTTCGGGGGACGGCACAAGTCTCCTTGCTCCGGCCGCGGCGGCCTCCGCTTCGGGAAGCGTTCGCCGAACCCCCTGCGCCTCGTCTGTCCAGATAGCCTCTGTCCCGGATCCCCTTTCTCGACGCTCCACGGATCTCGGATGTGCTCTAGCGGCGGCGGCGACGGCGGAGAGCCAGCGGAATCCCAGCGGCGGCCGCGAGCACGGCTAGGGCGAGCGTCGAGGGTTCGGGGACGACCTGGAAGTTGTAGACGGCCGATCCGCTCACCTGCGTCGCTCCATTCAAGCCGGCGGCCTGGATGCCCACCTGGTAGAGGCCCGGTTCCGTGAAAAACAGCGTTCGATGCACGTGGCCCTCGGCCGGCACGGAGAAGGAGTCGCCCACGAAACTTGTGTCGCCAGCCTGCAGCACCCACTCCTGCACGCTTCCATTATAGACCGCCATCGTAGCGCCCGCTGGGGCGGTGAACGAGGTGGGCGTGAACGTGATGTTGCCGAAGGACTCGCCGTCGAAACCCTCTTCGGTGGCCCAGCCAAGAAACGGCGTGCCGTAATGATCGGCGTCGGCGCCGGTGGGGGAGAGCACCCAGAGATTCGAGCCGACCGGCACCCCGAGGGCGTTGTACTGCGAACCCGTGAAGTTGTAGCCAGTATTTGGCAGGCCGGTCCAGAAGCCCGTGGGGTTGTTGATGCGTTGCAGGTTGGCCGTGGTCGGCACCCGGATCGTGATGTCGCCGGGCTCGAAGGCCTGGCCCGCGGGATCCGTGATCTCGACACCATCGACGAAGCCGCCTTGCCCGACGTGCACTTCCATCTCGAAGGCGCCGGGAGTTGCGGAGTCATAGGCGACCCCGATATCGCCGTGGCCGAGCGTCCAGACCTCCGCCCGAGTGGGCGCGGCTGCCAGGGCAAGCAAGGCCGACGACAGAGCGATCGTGGCGAGTCGGAGCGGGGCCCGTGGGGTGGCGAGGCGGGGGGCGGTCATGGCACTTCTCTCCTACAGGGTGTCGGGGCGGTACGCAGCCGCTGATGCAACGTTGTTGCACATCCTAGCCGGCGAAAAGGCGGCGTGCAACTGGGTTGCAAAAATTATTCGCCGGCCGAAGAGCGGCGCTCGCAGCGGGCTTTTCGGGCCCGGCGGAGGGCGAGCCAGCCTCCTCCCGCGGCCGCCGCGGCCAGGGCGATGCCCGCGGGCTCGGGGACGGGGGCGAAGGCGGTGTCCACCATCGTGGCCAGACCGGTGGTGTAGTTGTCGAACGAACCCCGGGCGAAGGTCACGAGGAAAGGCTCGGACGTCGTGAAGCCGGTGCTGCCCGCGCCCGGGCCGAGCGTCAGGACGACCCCGTACAGGCCCGCCGCCGCGTTGTCTGTGAGGGTGTAGTTCACGTGCTCGTGAAACGATCCGTTCGAGGGTACCGAGGTGATCACCGCCCCGGGAGCGCCGGCGAAGTCGGTGCCCGTGACCGTGGCGGGCCGGTTGCCGAGGTAATCGAGCGTCATGGTCGCGGCCGGCGCGGCCATCGCGGAGCCGTTCCAGTAGAGGAGCTGCTTCACGAAGTCGTAGCGGATGGTCGCGGCCGCGGGGAACGTGCCCGTGGCACTGTCGAAGCCCGGCGAGATGGTGGTGTAGGGGGCGTTGGCGGGCATGATGCCCTCGTCGAACACCCGGCCGGCGTAGAGGCCTTCCCACTCACCCCCCGCCGTGACGATCGGACCGTTGGCCGTGGGAACCGTGAGCAAGACGTCGCCCGCATGCTGGGCTGCAGCAGTGCTGGCGAGCAGGAACCAGGCGGTGATCATCGGCAGCGGGCAGCGAACCATGGTTTATGCTCCAAGCCGGCCGATGCCGGGGCGTGCTCGTTGTTATTGAACGAGCCGTGCGAAATCGAACCCCGTGTCGACCCATTCACCGATCTGCTGTTCTGAGACCAGCTCGACGTGACCGTCGGCATAGGCGAAGTGGGCCGCTTCGCCATGCCGCGAGAGTTGGATTTCCGCCGAAATGTCCCGCAAGACCCGGTCTTTCCGCGACGGATACCAGCGGAACCATTCAGGCGAGTGCGTGTGGTCAAAATGACTGCTGCGCAGCTCAGCGAGCTGGAGCGTTCGGCTGCTGACCGTGGCGGGATTCGAAAACTTCTCGAACAGCATCACCGCCTTCGAGCGGGCCCCCACGCGATTGAGGTTGTTGATGCCCTTGGAACCCGCGACGGAGTCGTCGAAGGAGAGGTAGCCGTTGGCCACGTAGCTCGTCTGGGGCGTGAACCGCTTGGCAGGGTCGGGATGCTGCGGATCGGCGTAGTCTTCACCACTGCCAGGCAGGCCGTTCATCCGCAGCCCGGCCAAGGGGTCGTCGGGGCACATCCGGATCGCGTCCACGCTCTCGATGAAGGGCGCCAACTGCTGAATCCAGTGGAGGTAGCGGCTCTCTTCGGCCGTGTGGGTGCGCGAGGGGAACCGGCCCCGATGGGCGTCGGCGTAGAGAATGATCCCGAGCGCCACCTGCCGGATGCTGTTGGCGCACTGCGTCCGCCGGGCCGCAGCGCGGACCCCCTGGACCGCCGGCAGCAGCAGGCCCATCAGCGTGGCGATGATCGCGATCACCACGAGCAGCTCCACCATGGTGAAGCCGTGCGGGTGTCGGCGGACGGGCGGGTGAATGGCGGCCATGGGCGGCTAGAGCGCGGGCGGGAGGCGGCTTGGTCAGCCACGTTCGTACATGCAAACCTGTCGCACTATACCCGCCCAGCGGGGGCGGGACAAGCGTTGGGCCGGCGCAGTGTCCCGCGTGGGGTCCCCGGTCTTCGAGGCCGAAAAGACAGCGGCTAGCCGGGGGGTGCGCGGCTATTGCACCGCCACGGCGACGAGGTCGAGCAGGTCGCCGATCGTGCGGTGGGCCTCGATCGGATGCCGTAGCGGCAGCCGGGTGAGCACCCGATAGCGATTGCTCCGCCCCACCTTTTCGCGGGCGATGTAGCCCCCGTCCTCGAGGTCGGCCACGATCCGCTGCACGGCCCGCTCGGTGCCTGGGCGGGGGCGCTTTGCTACGCGGTCGCCTACCGGTCGGTCGACCTGGCGCCGGGCCAGGCTGCCGTGGCGGCCAGCGGGCCGGCCGTGCCGGGCTGGGCCGCCTGGACGCGATACCGAGAACTCGTCGCCGAGCGGCGGGGCGCGGCCTGTGACGACTTCACGGCGCTGGTGGCGATCCGGCTGGCCTACGACACGGCGATCGCCGAAGCCCATGAGACTCGGATCGATTGGCAGGCCGGCGGGCTCGTCGTGCCGGCCTCGGCTGGCATTCCGCGCAGCGTGTTGATCCGCAGCTGCCTGTTGCGGGCCGGCGAGATCGCCCGGCGGCGGCACCTGCTGGGCAGCCTGGCGGCCAACGCGTCAACGCCGCCTCGGGCCGGCCTTGCCCACCTCGTGTTCTGCATCGATGTGCGCTCTGAGCGGATGCGACGGGCCATCGAGCAGCAGCGGGCCGGCTTGCGCACCAGCGGCTTCGCCGGCTTCTTCGGCGTGCCGATGGAACTCGTGCCCTGGGGCGAGCTTACGGGCTCGAGTCATGCGCCGGCGCCGCTGACCCCCAGCCTGCGGGTCCAGGAAGGGCCCGCCTGCCACCATGCTGCGGCTACCTCCCTGGCCCGGCGCACCAGCCGGCGGGGGTGGCGATCTGCTGACGGGCCTGCCGCTTCAGTCACTCACCGACGGCAGCGGCTGGCGGCACGAGCCCTTGCGGCTGCAGGCGGCGATCGCCGCTGGCCGCGAGCGCATCGCCGCGATCATCGGGAAACACACGCTGCTCGAGCAACTCGTGACCAACGACTGGCTGACGATCATCGCCGTCGAGGAGGGCCGCTGCTTCCGGCTCACCCGCCGCCTCGCCTGGCAGCCGCTGCATGTTGGCGGTCGCCAAAGCCAGCCGGTCAGTCGATGGGATTGATGACTCGTGTGAAGCCGGCTCCGCGGAAGTCCACGACGTTGCGGGTGTAGAGCTCGGTCACTCCGTTGCTTTGGAGCGTCACGGCGAGCACGAGGTCGTAGGTTCGCCGCCGCGGAAACACTGGTGTGGACAGGCCGGCGTGGATCATCGGCCACGACCGCAACTCGTAGCAACAGAATGCAAACCCCGACTCTTCGCGGAGGAAGGCGACCCGTCGGGCGGCCTGTGCCGCCGACAGGGGCTTGGCGAAGACCCCCGGATGCCGTAGGCCGGCGTACATCTCGAAGAGCACCTGGTCGGCCAGCATCCATTCAGCCGGTGAACGGAGAGCATCGTTCACGAGCCTGATTGCTGCGTCGTGCTCCCGACAATCCTCGTCGGCAGCATAGAGGAGGATGTTGGTGTCGAGGCTCTTCATGTCAGCGACTCCGCCGCGAATCACTGCGGCCCGCCGGCCGCTCCTCCTCGTCCTGGGCGTGCAGCACGTCCTTGAGGTGACCCGCATCCACGAGCACGCCGCCGCCGTGAAACGTGGGAAACCGAGCCGGCTGCTTCGGCGGGAGGGATGGGACTTGCTCAAGGAGACGGTCAACGGCCCGTCGCACCAGTTCGCTCACAGGGCGGTCCTGCTGGCGAGCCACGGCCCGAAGCCGCTCCATCACAGGGTCCGGGAAAAGAATCTGAATCTTCTGCATGGATCCATGCTATAGACATCTTCTTGGGGCGTCAACGCCGCAGGCGCTGCCGGAAGGCTCCTGCAGTTCTCCATCATCGCCGTCGAGGAGGGCCGCTGCCTCCGGCTCACCCGCCGCCTCGCCTGGCAGCGGCTGCACGTTGGCGGCCGGGCCCAGCGGCAGCCATCCCGCTTGACTTCGGCGCCAAGGCCCCTACACTCGTCGAGAGGATTTTGACGACTCAAAAAATAAAGTTTGATGCTTCCAAACATCGACGGGCGGACTCGAAGACGCGTTGTTCGGCACGGCTTTAGCCTTGTCGAACTGCTCGTCACGATCGCGATCGTGGCGTCGCTCGTGGGCATCCTCCTGCCGGCTGTGCAGGCTGCCCGGGAGTCGGCCCGGCGGAGCGGCTGCGGCCTCTCCCTACGGCAACTGGGGCTCGCAATCCTCACCCATGAGTCCTCGCGGCGGCGGCTGCCGGCCGGCTATGTCACCGAGCCAGGCCGAATGCCGGTCGTTCCTGGCTCCCGGGACCGGCCGCCGGGCACGGGCTGGGGCATGCTCGTCGCGCCCTATCTCGAAGAGTCGGCCCTCGCCGACCGCTACCGGCCGGCTGCCGGGATCGGTATCGGGGCGATCGAGAACCGCGCGGTCGTGTCGGAGTCGCTAGCGATCTTCCGTTGCCCGTCCGATGGCGGCCCCCGCGCGGCCTTTTTTGCGCTCGACGAGGCGGGCGGGCCGCACGCTTCAGGCGCGATGCTCGGCCGGTCGAGCTACGTGGCCAATGCCGGGCATGCCGAGCCCTGGGCCGAGCCGCTCGAATCCTGGGAGGGGCAGGCCAATGGCCCGCTCTATCGCAACAGCTGGCTGAAGCTCGCGCGGATCAGCGATGGGCTGTCGAAGACCGTGTTTCTTGGTGAGCACTCCCAGCGGCTCTCGCAGAAGGCCTGGGCCGGCACGCTGCCCGGCGCCGCGAGCCATCCGGGCGAGGCGTTTGCAGCGCTGGCCGGCTCCGAACCCGACGGGGCCGCCACGCTCCTGCTCGTCCATAGCGGCCCGGCCGACAGCGAGGCCGAGGTGATCCACCCGCCCAACGACCCGGTCGCCCACGTCTGCCAGATGTTTTCCGATCACCCCAGCGGCTGTAACGTAGCCCTCGGCGACGGCGCCGTGCGATTCATTTCGGAGTCGATCAACCTCGACGTCTGGGCGGCGATGTCGAGCATCGCCGGGGGCGAGACTGTGGCCGGCGATGGGCAGTGAACCCCGCGGCATCCGTCCGCCGCGGCTCATGACCTGGCGGCGTGCGCGTATCCTGCCGGTGGTGCTCAGAACGGTCATGGTGCTCATGGTGGTCATGGCGACGACCGTGGCCGGCTGCCGCCCGCGGGCGCCGAAGATCGAGTTCGCCAACCGCCGCTACTCGGCCGCCCTGCGGACGGCGGCCAACACCAAGAGCCCGGAGCGGCTCGCGAAGGCGAAGGACCTGATTGTCCGCGACCGGGCTGCCGGCGCGATCGGCCTGGAGGAGCATGCCTGGTACGAGGAGATCATCGCTCTGGCCGAGGCGGGCCGCTGGGCCGACGCCGAGCGCCGGGCGATCGCCTTCCGCCGCGACCAGGCACGCTAGTAAAAGGCCGCCGTTGTCTCCAGCCCCCGGGTTTTTCGAGGTCAGCAGGGTACCGACAGCCCCTCGGCCTCAGCCAACCGCCGCTGGTTTTCGTCGAAGGTCAGGAATTGCTTGGCGTCGATCGTCAGGGCGGCTGCCACATGCAAGATGTCAAAGCTGCGATGGCCCCCGGTCAGCGTGTGGGCCGCCGACAGGCGCGTCGCCTCTTCCACAACCGTGGCCAGGTTGCACGTCTGAAGGACGATTCTCCCGGCCGCCTGATCTGCCTCGAACTCCGCCCAGAAGGCCGCGGCTTCCCCGGGGGCGATCGCCCCACGGCATTCGGCGAACTGGAGGGCGTTGAATAACTCAAACTGATTGAGCGAAGTCACGACGAGCGGTTGACGCTGCGACATCAGCCACGCCAGGACTCGTGACGTGTGCACATCGTTCGCATAGAGCGAAAATAAGCCACTCGTATCGGCGCTAATCACCATCTGCCGCCGGCTTCGTGGATCAGGCTTGCCGCTTCCTCGGCGCTGAGCATCCGGGCGTGAGCGCGATCGCGGACCACCGCCGGACTCCGAGACCAATCGACCTCCAGGGCCGCTGCGGGGGATTCGGGCACCAGCCGGGCCACCGGCTTTCCGCGACGCGTGATCACGATTTCCTCACCGGCGCGGATCCAGCGCAACAGCACCGTATAGCGATTCCGGAGATCTCGAACAGTTGCTCGCCGCATGTGCTCCATTATTGTCGCACAACCGAAGAGCGTCAAGAAAATCCTTCTGGCCCGCGTCCGGGTTACGTGTGTCGCCGGCTCGGGGGCGGCAAAAGTCTCGTCGCTGATGGCCGAAGCGGCCATAGGCTCCTCGAGCGTTCGCCGACCCCCTGCGCCTATCCCGTCTGGTTTGCCAAGACGTCGCTACAGTCAGCAAGGATGCGCTCTAGCCCTTAAACAAGCGAATGTCGACCGCTCTCGGGCGATAGTGCGGGTCCGTGAGGCCGGTACGCACCGCGATCGCCCGGCTTCTGCGATGCCGTTTTCTGCGTCGGGTTGTCGGGGGCTTCATGTCGGG
>Ga0247837_1007888_pt1 | contig 13753 bp, 10 predicted proteins | sample LaCtaG_2_FD_187115 | JGI IMG/M metagenome (GOLD analysis project Ga0247837, IMG submission 187115) | Freshwater microbial communities from meromictic Lake La Cruz, Castile-La Mancha, Spain - LaCruzMarch2015_14.5m | ecosystem: Environmental > Aquatic > Freshwater > Lake | place: Spain: Castile-La...
CACTAATGGTGGCCTTTCGTTTGAGTGGGTTTGTTGCTTCGTAACCACACTCTCACCCAGGCAGAAGGCCGCCGCCAGCTCCTGCCACACCTCGCTTCAGCCGTTGTTTATGAAACTACGGGGATGAACTGAACAAGCTTTGCACGCAGGTGGTGCATCTGCGTGATCCCGCCCGGAGCTTCGTCAGGAAATCCAGCGAACCGCTCCCACCCCATGCGGAAGCGGGTGCGCCCGGAAGAATCGTAACAGACTACCTGCCACGTTGCCTGGACCTCGTGACCGTGGACGACGTGATCCGGGCCATCGAGCTGTACTTTGAGGGCGGAGTCGTCCGCTACCTCTCCCAGCCAGAGATAGAAGCTGCCCGTAGTGCGATCCAGCAGACGCAGCAATCTGCCATCCCAAGTGGTCGAAATGAGGAGGGGGGAGAACGCCAGGCGGCATGAGTGTTTCCAGATCCAGCCGAACTGCATTTCTCATTGTAGGCGATGCGGATTTTTTTCCCGGCGTGCTCGCTGCCACCGCCTCCGTGCGGGTGTTTCACCCTGGCGATGAGGTGTGGATCATTGACAATCATTTGCAGCGGATCGGGCTGACGGCCGAGCAGCATGTGGCCCTGCAAAGGATGAATGCGGTCATTGTTCCAGCGAGCGCGCTTGCCAAACAAGGGCGCAAGCTTGCCGCCTGGGAGCTCAAGGCCTACGCGGCGGAGTTTCTCGCCAGCCAATGCGGCCTTCTCGTGGGACTCGATGCGGATGCGGTGCTGTGCGCACCTTTGTTTGATGTCCTGGGACGAGCGTGGGAGAAGGATGTTTTCCTCGGCGGCTTGGACGGGTGCCCGGAGTACGGAGAGGAATATTGCATTTACGGGATTCAGCCGCCCATCAAGAACGAGCGCTATATGTCCACCTCCTTGTACCTCTGCCGGACGAGCGCGCCCATCACCGACATTCTGGCAACCTGGGCGGAGTGCTGTGCGAAGTCGGTTTTCGGCGGCACAGGCAAGTATCCTGGGCATGGTGATCAGGGGGTGCTCAACGCCATCATCTTCTCCCGCTCCGACCGTGTGACGGTGGAAGTTATGGAGAACGATCTCTGGAGCCAGCATGGAGTCTATTGGCAGCGCCCGCTGGAACTGCGGGCAGGGAGGCTTTTCAATCTCACGCTCCAGACGTGGCAGCGGGCCATTCACTGCGGAGGCACGGAGAAGTTTTGGCGACCACAGCACGCTACGATGCTGCCCAAATTCCCGCACGCACTGGCGAACTACCTCTGGTTCCTCCACATGCTGGAAACAGGAATTCACGCGGCGGGATGTCATTCCCGTCAACTACTACGGGAGTGGCCGCACCTGGTGCAGGACATCTCACGCTACGTAGCCGAGATGGAAGCGCTGCGTGACTCACGCTGCACAGAGTGAAAGGGGCAGGTATTTCAAACTACAAGATTCCAGTTTATGGCAATCAATCCACGGCGCGCGGGATGTGGAGCGGAGAGTTTCTCGGGGTGATTTCAGGATAGAGCCATTCCCAGTGATTGTTCCAACCGTTGCCATCTTGGTCTCTCCAAATAGCCTTAACCCAGCCAGGGGAGATAACAACTCCTTTTGTGGCAGAAGTAGTTATTCCGAAAACAAAAATCAGGATATGAGGAAATGATATAGCTAAAGTAATGAACAGCGGTCGATATAAAGATAAATTGGTAAAAACCATAATATTATACTAATTACTAAAACTCGTCTCACTATCTTTTTGTCGAGATCTCCCAGAGGTAGCGGCAAATGAGGGAAGGAGAAAAGTGAAATTCTTCCAATGGAGGGTTTTGCCGTTGTTACAAGAAGTGAAGGGCGGCGCTTGTGTCACGATTCCAGAAACTGCTTGCGTCTTTATTAGTTTTTGTGGGCCGTCTGGGATCGTTGAGCATCGGCATTGGCATAGCGCACCCGCCGCCCCTGCGCAAGACCTGTGCCGCGCGGCCCGTATGCCCGTTCATGCTGCGCGCACTTGTTTTTCTCTGTCTCCTTCCAGCCCACGCCTGGGCCGGGGAGGCGCTGACCTTTGAGAAGCATGTACGCCCCATCCTGAAGGCGCAGTGCTTCCACTGCCACGGGGAGGAGGGGGAGACAAAGGGCGGCCTGGATGTGCGCCTGGCACGCTTCATCATGATAGGCGGCAAGGAGGGACCGGCCATCGTCCCCGGCAGTGCGGCGGAGAGCCATCTGCTGCAACTCATCAAAGAGGGCGAGATGCCGAAGGGGAAGGCGAAGCTGAAGGACAGCGAGATCGCCACCATCGAGCAATGGATCACCCAAGGTGCCCGGACCGCGCGCCCAGAGCCGCAGACGCTGGGACCGGAGCACGCCTTCACCGATGAGGAGCGCGCCTGGTGGGCCTTGCATCCGATCCGCAGGCCGCAGGTGAATGACGAAATCCGAATGACGAATAGCGAAGTGTCCGGGAGGATGCCGTCATTTTCCAACGCCATAGATGCCTTCATCGCGGAAAAGCTCGCCCCCACCGGCCTGTCGCCCTCTCCCGCCGCAGCGCCTGCCACGTTGATCCGGCGTCTGACCTTTGACCTGACGGGGCTGCCGCCGTCGCCGGAGGAGGTGGAGGCGTTTGCTTCAGCCGCCATTCATGGGAAACAGGAGTCCAGCAGAGCCTATGAGTCGCTCATTGACCGCCTGCTCGCCAGCCCCGCCTATGGGGAGCGCTGGGGTCGCCACTGGCTGGACATCGCTGGCTACGCTGACAGCGATGGCTACACAGACAAGGATATTGAGCGCAAGTGGGCCTGGAAGTACCGCGACTACGTGATCGCCGCGTTGAACAAGGACAAGCCCTTCGACGAGTTCGTGCGCGAGCAGCTCGCGGGGGATGAGATGGTGCCGCAGCCGCACCGGAACCTCAGCCCGGAGGCCATCGAAAAGATCACCGCCACCGGCTTCCTACGCATGGCCCCGGACGGCACGGGCGCGATGAATGACAAGGAGGCGCAGAACGCCACGGTGGCCGACACGCTGAAGATCGTCAGCACAGCCTTCTACGGCCTGACCATCGGCTGCGCGCAGTGCCACGACCACCGCTACGACCCCATCACGCAGGCGGACTACTACCGGTTGCGCGCGGTCTTCGAACCGGGCTTTAACACCGGGAGCTGGAAGGCACCCGGCGGCCGCCTCGTCTCCCTGCTGACCGATGCCGGACGCGCAGAGTCCGCGAAGATCGAGGCAGAGGCGAAGAAACTCGACGCCGCGCGCCTGACGAAGCAGGAGGAGTTCATCAGCGAGGTGCTGGACAAGGAGCTGGCCAAGGCCGACACCAACATCCGCGATGCCATACGCGCCGCCTATCGCACGGAAGCCAAAAAGCGCACCGCCGAGCAAATCAAGCTGCTGAAAGACTGGCCGCGCGTGAACCAGCTCAGCGCCGGCTCGCTCTATCTCTACGACTCGACGAACAAGACCAAGCACGCCGACACGCTCAAAAAGATGGCCGACGAGGCCGCCGCTGTGCGCGCGAAGAAGCCTGTGGAGGAGTTCCTGCACGCCTTTGACGAAACGCCGCTGAAGGCGGACGCGATCCCTGCCACCTTCGTTTTTCACCGTGGCGACATTGAGCAGCCGAAGCAGCCCGTGCAGCCCGGCGATCTCACCGTGCTGGCCGGACAGCGGCGGATCGAGGTGCCCGCCGATGACCCGGCGCTGCCCACCACGGGTCGCCGCCTGGCCTTTGCGCGGGCTTTGACCGACGGCAGGCACCCGCTGCTGGCGCGTGTGATCGTGAACCAGGTGTGGATGCGGCACTTTGGCAAAGGTCTCGTCGCCACACCGGGGGACTTCGGCCAGCTCGGCGAAAAGCCCAGCCACCCGGATCTGCTGGACTGGCTGGCGTGCGAGTTCATGGACAGCGGCTGGAGCCTCAAGCACCTGCACCGCCTTATGCTGACCAGCGCCACCTACCGGCAGTCCTCCCGCCGCGATGCGGAGCGCGACCGCCTGGACCCTGACAACCGCCTGCTCAGCCGCATGAACGTGCTGCGCCTGGAGGCGGAGACGCTGCGGGACTCCCTGCTGGCCGTCTCCGGCAGGCTGAATCCCCGGTTGGGCGGCGAGCCGGTGCCCGTCACCTACAATGAGCAGGGGCAAATCATCATCGGCGTGGACACGCGCGACGACGCAGGCAGACAGACTGGGAAGTTCATCTCCCTGAATGGCGCGGATTACCGCCGCAGCATCTACATCCAGGCGCGCCGCTCTATGCCGCTGGAGATGTTCGCCACCTTTGACGCCCCGGCAATGACGGAGGCGAACTGCGCCAGCCGTCCGGTTACCACCGTCAGCCCGCAGAGCCTGCTGCTGATGAACAACACCTACATGCGCGAGCACGCCCAGGACTGCGCCCGGCGCGTGCAGCAGGAGGTCGGCGCGGACCTGGAAAAGCAGGTCCAGCGCGCCTGGCAACTCTGCCTCAGCCGCACCCCCAGCATGGCCGACCAGCAGGAAGCCGTTGCCTTCATTACGGCCCAGACCGCGCATTACAAGGCCACCCCGGCAAAGTTGGAGAAGGTCAGCGGCCCCGCTGAGAAGACCGACGCCCCGCCGGAGCTGCTCGGCCTGGCCGCGCTGTGCCACGCGCTGATCAGTTCCAACGAGTTCCTTTATGTGGATTGAGGCAGCCCGGCTCAGGTCTCCAGGTTGCCACGGGCCATGACGACCTTGCCGGTGCGCACGGTCTCGATGATCTCAAACTTGCCCAGCAGGCGCTGCGCTGCATCAAGCTTGTCGGTGTTGCCGGTGATCATGGCGATGAGGCTGTCCTCCTGAAGGTCCACGGTCTTGCCGCCGTAATGCTCGACGATCTGCAGTATCTCGGTGCGCTGGTCAGGGCCGGCGGCGATCTTGATGAGCACGAGTTCCTTGGCCACGGCGTCGCGGTCGGTGTGCTCGATGCAGTGCATGACGTCAATGAGCTTGTTCACCTGCATGATGATCTGGTGCAGGCCCTCGGGATGGCCGCTGATGCCGATGGTCATGCGGCTGAAGCGCGGGTCGCGCGTCTGCGAGACGACGAGGGACTCGATGTTGAAACCGCGGCGGCTGAACACGGCGCAGATGCGGCCGAGGACGCCGGGCTGGTTGTTCACCATCACGCTCAGCGTGTGGATGTTGATGATGTCAGCCTGGGGGGAGGGCTTTTTATCGGTGGTGGCGGGGATGCGGTCGCTCATGGGGCTTGTTTGAACAGGATTTACAGGATTGCAGGATTAACAAGATTTAACTCAGAGGTAGTTCTGATTGCCCGGCATGGCCAAGTGTCGAATTCAGCCGTTCGGTCGCGATCTGGATGTAATTGGAGTCTTTCTCGATGCCGATCCACTTGCGTCCCAGGCGCTGCGCGGCGGCGGCGGTGGTGCCAGAGCCGAGGAAGGGGTCAAGGACAAGATCACCCGCGTCTGTGGAGCAGGCGATGAGCTTCTCGATGAGATCAATGGGCTTCTGGCTGGGATGGCCGCACTTCTCCTTCGAGTTGCCCTTCAAGCTGGGCACGCGCAGGATGTTGGTGGCGAACTTGCCTTTCTCCAAATGGGCGCGGCGGGCGTCCATGTCCTTGTAGCGGTTGTCGCTCATGTAGGCATGGATCGTCCTGGCGTCATAGGGGATGCGGACGGCGTCTTTGTTGAACTTCACGTCGTCGCTCTTTCTCAGGACGAGGATCATCTCGTACTGCGGGGTGAAGCTGTCCCGCCGCTCGTTGTAGCCCACGGCGCGGTCCCAGATGATGAGGTCGTGAAATTGGTGCTGTTGGGTGAGACGGGACATGAGGTGGAGAAAGGTATGCTCGCGCTTGCCTAGCTGGCCGAAGATGAAACACAGGCCATCAGTGCGCAGGACGCGCAGGGACTCGGTGGCCCATGCCTCGCACCAGGCGAGGTAGTCGGCGGCTGTCTTCCATTGGGTGTCCCAGGCTTCATTTTCGAGAACGTTGAAGTAAGGAGGATCGGCGATGATGGCCTGGGCGACGGCAGCGGGGAGTTTCGTGAGTTCCGCGAGGGCGTCGCCCTGGATGAGGTGGTTGAGTTTCATCGTCGTAGCCGCCGTCGCAAGACGGTGGAGAATTGCGGCCACGCTCTTGCGAGCGCAGCTACGAGATCACGTCGAGCCGGTGGGCTTCTCCATTTTGTGTTTCGGCGCTTCGGTGAGCATGTCCTCCAGCGCGGCACCGGCGGGAATCATGGGGAAGACGTTCTCGTGCTTGATGCACTCGGCCTCAATGATGCAGGGGCCGTCGTTGTAATCCAGCGCCTGCTGCAGGATGCGCTCCACATCGGCGGGGCGGCGGATGTGCCAGCCTTTGATGCCGTAGGCCTCGCCGAGCTTCACGAAGTCGGGGTTGCCGAGCAGGTCCACGCCGCTCTCGCGGTTGTCGAAGAAGAGTTCCTGCCACTGGCGGACCATGCCGAGGTAGCTGTTGTTGAGGATGATGATCTTGATGGGCAGCTTGTGGATCGCGGCGGTGGCGAGTTCAAAGAGAGTCATCTGGAAGCCGCCGTCGCCGGAGATGGAGACGACCGTCTTGTCAGGGCAGGCGAACTGCGCGCCGATGGCCGCTGGGAAGCCGAAGCCCATGGTGCCTGCGCCACCGCTGCTGAGCCAGTGGTAGCTGCTGTCATTCTTGTAGAACTGCGCGGCCCACATCTGGTGTTGGCCCACATCGGTGGAGATGATGGCCTTGCCTTTGGTGAGGACATACAGTTCATCAATGACTTGCTGCATGCGCAGACCGCCTTGCTTCTTGTAGGCGAGGGGAAACTTCTTCTTGTAGCCGTCGAGATGGGTCAGCCAGTCTTCGGTGGGGAGTTTCTCGATGTGCGGTAGGAGGTCGCTCAGCGCAGCTTTCGCGTCACCTTTGATCGCCACGTCCACTTTGATCATCTTGTTAAATTCAGCGGCATCAATGTCTATGTGGATGAGCTTGGCGTTGCGGCCAAACATGTGCGGCTTGCCGATGATGCGGTCATCGAAACGGCTGCCTACGTTGAAGATGAGGTCTGCTTCGCAGATGGCTTTGTTGGCATACGCGGTGCCGTGCATGCCGATCATGCCGAGGGAAAGCGCATGTGTCTCTGGGAAGACGCCCTTGCCGAGCAGGGTTGTGGTCACCGGACAGCCGAGGGTTTCGGCCAGGGTGAGTAGTTCTTTGTCGGCGCGGGCGATCATCGCGCCTTGACCGGCGAGGATGACCGGGCGCTTGGCCTGGGCGAGCAGGCGAGCGGCTTCCTTGATGCCTTTCTGTTCAATCTTGAATGCTTCCTCCGGGTGGTAGCCGGGCAGCTCCATCGGCTCGTCAAAGGTGCCGGTGAAGGGGCTCTGGCTGATGTCCTTCGGAATATCAATGAGCACGGGACCGGGGCGGCCTGTGGTGGCGATGTGGTAGGCCTCCTTGGCGATGCGAGGCAGCGCGTTGGTCTGCTTGACGAGGAAGTTGTGCTTCACCACCGGGGCGGTGATGTTGAAAATGTCTGCTTCTTGGAAAGCGTCCTTCCCCAACATCCAAGTGACCTGCTGGCCGCATAGCACGATCATCGGCACGCTGTCCATCATGGCGGTCATGATGCCGGTGACGGTATTGCCCGCGCCGGGGCCGGAGGTCACGAGCACGACGGCGGGTTTGCCGGTGGCGCGAGCGTAGCCGTCGGCCATGTGGACGGCACCCTGCTCGTGGCGGACGAGGATGAATTTCATGTCCGTCTTCACGGTTTCCAGCGCGTCGAAGATCGGCAGGGCAGCACCGCCGGAGTAGCCGAAGACGTACTCGATGCCGAGATCGCCGAGAGTTTTGATAAGCGCCTGCGCGCCGTCCATTTTTTGAGTGCTCATGGGTTCGTTGGGTTAAAATCGTGGTTTCGGAGGCTAATTAGTGGTAAATGGGTGGGATGGCAACTTAAAGTTTGATGTTTTAGGCGTTAATTCACATATTATGCGTGGCTATGCTGGCTAAAATGTCGCGATTTGAGGTAAATCGGCGTCCCATTCCCTGGGTGATCTTTAAAAGAGTGCTTTTCATGCCGGGCGGGTGTTCCGTGCTGTTTCCCCAGGCATCGCCGTTTTGGCAGTGGCTTCCTGCTCGTTCTCGTTCTCCTACTCGTCCTCGAATCTTTGAACGTTGGGAGGCTCCAGGGCGGGTTTTTCGAGAACGAGGACGAGTAGGAGTAGTAGTATGCGGGGGCGATGAAGAATGGCTATGGCGGAGGGACGGTCTCGCTGTAAAGGACTGGAGCCATGTCTGCCACCGACCCCACGGCTTCACGCGCGATGCGATTGTCCCTGATCGTGGGGTTTGTCATGCTCGTGCTGAAGACGGGGGCGTACCTGCTGACGGGGTCGGCGGCAATCCTGGGGGATGCGGCGGAGTCGGTGGTGCATGTGGCGGCGGTGATGTTCGCGACGTACAGCCTGTGGCTGGCGGAGCAGCCTGCGGACCGCAACCACCCGTACGGGCACAGCAAGATCGCCTTCATCTCCACGGGGATGGAGGGCGGGCTGATCGTGCTGGCGGCGGTGTTCATCATCTACGAGTCGGTGCGGCGCTGGATCGCGGGGCTGGAGGTGACGAACCTGGACACGGGGGTGGTGCTGACGCTGCTGACCATTGTAATCAACGGGGCGCTGGGGCTGTACCTGCTGCGTACGGGGAGGCGGGCGGGGTCGTTGATCCTAGTGTCAAACGGCAGGCATGTGCTGACGGACGGGTGGACGAGCCTGGGGGCACTGGCGGGCCTAGGGCTGATGCATGTGACTGGGCAGGCCTGGTGGGATCCGCTGTGCGGGCTGCTGATGGCGGGGAACATCCTGGTCTCCGGCTTCGGCCTGCTGCGCCGCAGCGTGACGGGCCTGATGGATGAGGCGGACCCTGAGCTGGCACGTGCGCTGGAGGTGGCGCTAGTGCGGGAGACGGCGGCGCACGGGCTGAGTTTTCACGCGCTGCGGCACCGGGACTCGGGCCAGGTGCATTATGTGGACGTGCATTTCCTATTCCCGGATGACATGCTGCTGCGGGAGGCGCACCGGATCGCGACGGAAATCGAGGCGGCTGTGGAGCGCAGTGTGGAAAAGCCGGTCCACCTGATGACGCACCTGGAGTGCGCGGGAGATCATGAGGAGCTGCACCCTGGGGACCAGAAGCGATAATGATCCCGCTGGATGCCGATGCCCTGAATGCCGCCTGCCGGGAGTCCGGCTTGCCGTGGCGCGTGCTGGTGGCGGACGAGCTGCCCTCCACCAGTGACGCGCTGCGGGAGGCGGCGGCGCGTGGGGAGGCGGCGGGGCTAGTGGTCTTTGCGGAGGCGCAGACCGCCGGGCGCGGCCGCCGCGACAACCGCTGGGTGACGCCTAAGGGGATGGACCTGATGTTTTCCCTGCTGCTGCGCCCGCCTGCGCCGCTGATGCTGTGGCCGCGGCTGACGACGCTGGCGGCGCTGGCAGTCTGCCGCGCGGTGGAGGATGAGCTGCCGCTGGCACCGCAGATCAAATGGCCGAATGACATTTACCTGAGGGAACGCAAGGCGGGCGGCCTGCTGGCGGAGACGGTGACGACGCCGCAGGGGATGGCGCTGGTGCTGGGCATCGGCCTGAACGTGAACGTGCGGGAGTTCCCGCTGGAGCTGGCGGCGGGTGCCACCTCGCTGCAGGCGGAGCTGCGCAGCGTGGTGGTCCCGGAGCTGGACCGGGTGCGGCTGGCCTGGCTGCTGCTGCGAGAGCTGGCGGTGCAGTTTGGGCGGCTAGAGATGGACTACAGCGCGGCGGTGGCGGAGGTGCGCGCACGGAGTTGGCTGCTGGGGAAGCAAATCCGCGCGACGGTGGAAGGGCGGGAACTCTATGGCCGTGCGATGGACCTAGATGCGGAAGGCCACCTGATGCTAGCTTTGCCGGATGGCACGATCACGACGCTGACGAGCGCGGAGGGGGTGCGGCAGGTGGTGTGAGCCTGAATACCGCAGTTGCTGGAGAATGGTTGACGGACTGCTGGGAAGCTGAAGTCAGGCACTGGCAGTGTTTCGCTGGATATTCTCAATGTCCGGCTATGTGTGCGGCTTCGGTGGCGAGTAGGCTTTGCAACGGGCGTGGGAAAACGCCGAGCACGACGATGGTGAGGGCGAGTGCGATGGCTGCTGCTTTACTCCAGAGGTTGAGGCTGAGTGGCACGGGACTGCTGCTGTCGCCAGTATACATGATGAGGATGGTTTTGAAGTAGTAGTAGAAGCCGACGGTGGCGGCGATGACGGCACAGGTCAGGGCACCCCAGAAGGCGTGGTCCACCAGGCCGAGGAAGACAAACAGCTTACCCATGAACCCGGCGGTGAGGGGTAGCCCGGCGAGCGAGGCGAGGGCTAGGGTCATCACTAGGGCGAGCAAGGGGGAGCGCCTGGCGAGGCCGCTAAAATCCTTGATGTCATCGCCGCCGCCCTTGACACGCAGGATGGCCAGGACGAGAAAACTGAGAACGGTCATCGGCAGGTAGGTGGCGAGGTAGAAGGCGACGATGCCGCCGGAGCTAAGATCGAAGCGGTCGCTGCTACGGCAGGCAAGCGCGAGCAGCAGGTAGCCTGCATGGCTGATGCTGGAGTAGGCCAGGAGGCGCTTCACGCTGGTCTGGAACATGGCGGGCAGGCTGCCGAGCAGGACGGTGAGGGAACCGCCGACGAGTAGGAGGCTCTGTACTTCGGCGGTGATGATGGAGTGCGGCACTAGGAAGGCATCCACAACGCGGGTGAGGACGATGAATCCGGCGGCCTTTGAGCCGACAGAAAGGAAGGTCGTGACGGGAATGGGCGCGCCCTGATAGACATCTGGCACCCAGATGTGGAAGGGGGCGGCAGCTACTTTGAAGCCGAGACCGGCGAGAAGGAGAGCGGCACCGAGCAGGACGGGAGTTTTGGGGGTGGCGGGGTTGGCCAAAGCAGCGGAGATGCCTTCAAAGGTGAGCGCTCCCGTAGCCCCATAAACCCAGGCGATGCCATAGACGAGCACGCCAGTGCTGAGTGCGCCGAGGATGAGGTACTTCACCCCAGCCTCCAGGGCGAGGGAGCTTTTGCGGGCGAAGGCGACGAGGACGTAAAAGGAGACGGTGACGAGCTCAAGTGTCACGAAGACGGTCACGAGGTCACGCGCGGCAGCCATCCACATCATGCCGACGCAGACGATGAGCGGGAGACTGAACAATTCGGAAAGGCGGCCTTCTACCGTGTACTTTGACAGATAGGGCGCGCACTCGGCCGTGAGCCAGAGGACGAGCAAGGTGATGACGAGGGCGAAGCCTTTGTAGAAGATGGCCAGGGAGTCGAGCTGCTGATAGGGCTGGATGAAGGCTGGCAGGGAGGCGGCGTCCGTGCTTGCGAAAGCGAGGGCCACGAGGGCGAGTGCGACGCCTGACATGCTGAGGGCCGCAAGCGTGCGGTGGGTGATGGCGGGCACGAAGACCTCAGCCAGAAGCAGCAGCAGACCCAGGATGGTCAGGCCAATTTCTATGGTGAAAACGCACATGGATCAGGAGGGCTTTGTCGGGGGGCTACTGCGCGGAAACTTTCGCGATGGCGGCGGTGGCGAGATCGGTCTTCATCAAGCCTAGCAGCAGCCACGGGCAGCAGCCGACGATGAGTAGAGCGGCGGCGAGGAGGCTGAGAGGCAGCCTTTGCCCGAGGGCTGGGTCGTTCATGAAATGCCCGGCAGTGGCGCTGCCCTGGAAGATGTTGCGGTAGGCGCGCAGCATGTACACGGCGGAGATGACCACCCCCCAAAGTGCGCAGACGACAGTCCACTGTAGGGGGCCAAAGCTGGTGCTGCCAAACTGGGTGAAACTGCCGATGAAGATCATGATCTCGCCCGCGAAGTTCGCGAGGCCGGGCAGGCCAATGGAGGCGAAGGCACCGAAGGCGAAGATCACCGTGAAGATAGGTGCATGGGTGCCGAGACCGCCGAGTTTCGTCAGTTCCAGGGTGCCGAGCTGGTTCCTCATGCGGCCTGCCAGAGCGAATAGCAGGGCGATGGAGATGCCGTGGGCGAACATGAGCAGAACGGCACCGCGCAGGGCGATCTCTGTGCCCGCAGCGAGGCCGAGGAAGATATACCCCATGTGCATGACGGAGGAGTTTGCCAGGAGGCTGTCGAGACGCCGCTGGTGGATGGTGACAAGGCCCATGACGAGGATGTTCCCCAGCAGCATGAGCAGCAGAGCCTGCTGCACCCACGCGACCTGCGCGCCCTGGGGCAGCAGTGGCAGGGCGATGCGAAGCAGACCGTAAAGGCCAAACTTTTTCAGAACACCAGAGTGCAGCATGGCGATCGGGGTGGGCGCTGTGGCATAGGCCGGTGCAGCCCAACTGTGCAGGGGAAAAAGGCTGACCAGGGTGCCGAAACCGAGGAGCAGGATAAAGAAGATGACGCCTTGCTTTTCCACCGGCAGTGGCGTCAGGGCGGCTTGGGCGCGTAGTGCGTTGAGGTCAAAAGTGAGCTTCTGACCACCGCTGAACTCCAGTACGAGCCAGACCAGCCCGGCGAGCAAGACGAGGCTGCCTGCGCCGAGGTAGATGGTGGTCTTCCACGCGACGGCTTTGCGGTGCTCTGAGTCGCCATGTCCATAAAGGCCGATCATCAGGAAGGTGGGGATCAGCGCCAGCTCATGGAAGGCGTAGATAAAGAAGACATCCGTGCAGAGGAAGGCACCGAGAGCGCCGCCTGCGATGAGCAGGGAGGCGATGTGGTAGATGGCAGGTTTGTCGGAGCTGATCTGCCAGACGGCGGCCAGTGTGACTAGGGCGGTGAGCAGCGCCAGGATGAGCGCCACGCCATCGGCCCCGACGCCGAAACTGATCGCGGGATCGTCGAGAACGACGCGCGCGCTTTCAAAGGCAAAACCTGCCTTTCCGGTGGAGGCGGAGGGAAACTGGAAGACTAGGCCGAGGATGGTGAGCAGGTTCAGCACAGCCGCGCTGACGGAGGTGATGCGCGCAGGCGTGCCCAGCCAGATGGCCAGGGCGGCGAGCAGGGGGAGTAATATGATGATTTCGAGCAGACTCATTCGATTCCTCCATCAGTGGCCCATTCGGGGCAGAACAAACACAACTAGGTAAATGACCATCGACACACCAGCACCGAGCAGAAAGGTATACCCCTGTAGATGCCCACCCTGAAGCAGCCGAGCTGCCGCACCGACACGCGCGACGATGAAGGCGGGCAGACGGGCGATAATGCCGTCCACAAAAATGCGCTCAATGCCGGTAACGATCCACGCCACCATGTCCTGGCCAACTTTCACGATCACGGCATAGATTTCATCGAAGTAGAATTTGTTGGCGAAGATCTTGATGTTCAGCGGATCATTGTCCTTGCCACGGTAGAGTAGGAACCCTGCAACTACGCCTATGACCAGAGCGGCAATGGAGGCGATGATGACGGTGATGTGAGTCTCTGCGTGGTCGGGTTTCATAGCCTCAAGCGCACGCGCGAGGGGGACGGAAATGAGGGTCAGAACAGCCAGGATGATGAGCGGCAGGACCATGTTGATAGGAGCCTCGGTGGAATGATGGGCACTCTCCGTACGCGGTTTGCCAAAGAAAGTCACAACGAACATGCGAGTCATGTAAAAAGCGGTCAGCATGGCAGTGAGAACGCCGACCCAGAACAGCGGACTGCCGTGTTTTACCTCAAAGGCGAGGCCGAGGATGGCCTCCTTGCTCCAGAAACCGCCCGTAATGA
>Ga0247837_1007890_pt1 | contig 13752 bp, 10 predicted proteins | sample LaCtaG_2_FD_187115 | JGI IMG/M metagenome (GOLD analysis project Ga0247837, IMG submission 187115) | Freshwater microbial communities from meromictic Lake La Cruz, Castile-La Mancha, Spain - LaCruzMarch2015_14.5m | ecosystem: Environmental > Aquatic > Freshwater > Lake | place: Spain: Castile-La...
CAGTTCTTCTTCCCTATAGAAAGTCCTAGGGTTAGCGTTCGCATGACTTTCCAAATCGTCATACAGACTTCGAGGCATGTATGGGAAAAATATGTAGACAAAGTAGCCGCCCGCCGGAATGGTTTCTCGAATATACTTCAAACAGGGACAGATATGAGGGTGGGGGTGCTCCATTGCTATTCTGGCCTCTTTCTCTGCTTCCTTCAGTAAAACATCATTGGGGCAGGTTACTTGCTTGACGACCACTTCATCTCCGAATTCGCTCGGGCTAGTGTAGTGGAATATTCGAGTTCTTTGACCTGGGTTTTCTGACACCAGACGACTCAAACCTGGTAGTTTCCCCGTCCAGTCCATGTTTATAAGCATACGCAATGACCATATCGCCTAGTGCTACAAAGAAACCATTCCTAACCAATGTAGGGCAAAAGAATCTCAAAGCAGACGTTCTTTCGCTTATAGTGGAGGCAGATTTTCACTTTCTCTCTGAAGTTCTGACTTTTGAGCAAGAACTCGGCTCATTCTTTTTTGCTGGGGTAGAAAATTACTCATATATATGAATAAAGGCAGCATCAGTCCTATTCGTCTCACCACTGCGCCTAAAATGGAATCATTATCCCAAAGGCAACAGTGCCTCCTCGCAAGACCGCAAATAAAGGAAATCCTCGGTGAACTTCCTCAAATTGCCGCCTATTTGCAGCAAGTTTGTCCACTTTCCGAGTAGTACACTGTAAAATGTCTATCTCTTCTTGCATAGGAAGCCTGATATGGGAAAGTCTTACCTTCTCAGGGATGGGGAGGAAGGAAAGGTGTAGGAGAGTCATGCAGAGGGTGTAGAGGTCGGATTTGATAGGGCTTCAAATTCCGATATTCTGATTCTCCGCTTTGCATCGACAAGGATTTTACGCAGCTTTATATATCGATGCGCAATTCCTAATTTCTGCCAATGGCAGAAAGCGTTCAACAGCTGATGGGAACAGTCCCATAGCAAAAAGGACTATATGCAAGCAGGACTGAATATATACAAAAAACATAAATATAGTTTTTCTAGCTTCAGTTCACATATATTGAGGAAAAACCTGGGTGTGTATTAATTATATTAATATTGGACTTAGTTTGGCTCCATTTACTACTACCCTTCAAGAACTGCTAGAACGCCCTATTAAAGTCGGAAGGGTTATCTATGTGGAACTTCCGTAATCGTAGCCAGCTGTACTGTCTGCTGTCTCGAAGCGTACTGGGGCGAAAGGGCCGTAGCTGATTGGGAGAAATGACTGTAGGATATAGAAGCGAAGTGTGCATCTCCGCCTCTTTCCCAAGTTGTATCATTCAGCACTATCTCTTTGGCCTTCTTCATGTCATCAAGCACAGCTCGCACTAGAGGGATGTCCATAAATCCACTGGTTTCAAGCGCTGTTATGCCTCTTCCAAGCAGCGCATCCGCCTCTTGAAATCTCCTAGAGCTTGCTAACTTTCGAGCTTCTTGCAGATAATCAGCCCCACGGACTCTTAACCAGTGGCGATACACATCACTATTCTTGGAAGGCTCAGGACTCTCCTCCCATCTCGCAAACATCACTTTTAGCTTTTCTGACGCTGTATACTCGGCTTGATCTTTACCCTTATATGTAAGTGAGACTTCGACAGGGAGAAGCAGGGTCTTGTTTGCGAGGGCAATAACTTGAGGTTTGAGTAGGAAAACCAGTTCCTTTTGCTCGTTGGCGTGAAGGGCTGGGATAGAGAAAGTGTCTCCACCTTCCTTGGAGTATATTTTCAAGATTTTGCAAGGAACTTTGCAAACCTTCAACTCCAAAGTTACCTGCAACTCAGTGGCCACTTCCGATATAATATTCCCCAAAGCGTAACTGAAAACTACCGGAATTTGCTCTCCCTTGGTGATATGTTGGAATTGTCCATTGCCTTGACTAGCCAATGCCTCCAGCAAGCGAGAATCAAGAGAAATCCCAAAGCCAAAGGTGCAAACACGCATTTCTTTCAGGCTACTCAGTTCAAGTCCAGACAGACAGGCACTTGTGGGGTCTCCACCGGCGTTATCCCCTCCGTCTGAGAAAAGTAGTAAACTGGCTGCTTGGTTTAAACTCCTTCTCTGCTTCAGTATTTCAAGTCCCATTAGAAATCCGTGTGCGATACTTGTCATTCCAGCACAGGTAATTGCCTGGATGTGGCTTTGCAGCTGAGTTTTCCCTTCGGGAGTACACAGAATGAGCGGGCAAATACGAGTAGCTTTGGAGTGGAAGACTACTAGTGATACTCGGTCTCGGCCATCTAGCCTGCCCAATAGACCTATCAGCGAGGCTTTGACTAGGTCCATAATCCCACCAGACATACTTCCACTTTGGTCAATTACGCAAATCAAGTCAACCCCATAAGTGCGATTATTCGGATCCTGGTCTTTCCCTTTGATGGAAATCATACAGGGAGCTTCATCAGTGTTTTGGGTTGAAACGCGCACATGCTCCAAACCACACTTGATAGTGAGAATGAGTGGCTCCGAACCGTCATTCGCACTTTCTATTCGTGGTAAATCCTCGTCATCCCAGTAAGGCAAAGGCGACCTTATCTGCAGGAAATCCGGTCTATGGCTTTCCCTCACCATTAGCATAGGGCGTAGAAACGCTATCCATCTGTCTGAGTACCGACTCCTCAACCCGTTCAACTCCGAGTCAATAATCTCCTCTAGTTTCTTATACTCTGTCAAAGGTCTCGGCAAAGTCAGCAGACTTAGATGAGCCAGTGTCATCCCCAGAGAAAAAACATCAGACTTGAAAGGGTCATGCTGCACTTGGACTCTTTCGCCCATTATGATGGCTTCACGTAACAACGGAGCACAATAGCCATATGCATACATCAGAGTATGAGTGTGCTCCCCTTCTTTGTTGATATACTTGGCGAAGCCGAAGTCGCACAGTTTGATTTGGTCTTGACTATCCAGCAGGATGTTATGAGGCTTGATGTCTCTATGGGCGATGCCCAAAGTCTGCAGATGGCAGAAAATATCCAGCAGCTGGTTCGCAAAGCCCATCAGTTCTTCTTCCCTATAGAATGTCTTAGGGTTAGTCTTCGACCGACTTTCCAAATCGTCATTCAGACTTCGAGACAGGTATGGGAAAAAAATGTAGACAAAGTAACCGCCCTCCGGAATGTCCTCCCGCACATACTTCAAACAGGGAGTGATATGAGAGTGAGGGTGTGCCATTGCGATTCTCGCCTCTCCCTCTGCTCTATGCAGTAGATCGTCATTTGGGCAGGTTACTTGCTTGATTACCACTTCCGCCCCGAACTCGGTGGGCTTTTTGTAGAGGAAGATTCGAGTCTTCTGGCTTTCGTTGTAGGGCACCAAAGGCGCTAAGTCCTGTAGTTCCCTCGTCCAGTTCATGTTTATTAGCAACCACTATGGCCATATCTCCTAGTGACACGGCGAAGCCATCCCTAACCTATGCAGCTAAAGGAGTCTCGAAGCCGACTGTCTCTCGTCTGTTGTAGAGGCAGATTTTCGCTTTCTTCCTGTATTTCTGACTTTCGAGCAAGAACTCGGCTGATTCTTTTCTGATTTGTGTCTCTCTTCTACCCGACTTCACTCTGCAAAAGCCGCTTCGAAGCAAATTTTCCATCCCAGAAACAGCGACAATGTCCCCAAATGTCCTGCTAACCCAACTCCAAAACCACGAAATCGCCCTCTTCCTCTCAGTAACCCAGCTCCAATAACCCCATCTCAGTATGGTACCAAAGCAGGCTGCTGTGACTTGGCGGCTTCCTCTGAACTCTTCATATTCGCCATTCCTCTTCAGATTTAAATGGTGAAAACTCGAGCCCAGCAGCACCAGCCGGCCCAGCCGCCCAGTCTCTGTCCCTTGGCTGCCCAGGCCTGCGCCTTGGTCGTTGACTTGGAGGATGTGCTGGCTGCCTCTCCGGCCCGGCCTACGCCCAGTGCTACCTTCAATGTATATGACTTAGGCCCTGGAGGCTGTCCTAGGAACCTCACCGGGCCTCCTGTAGAGTTCTCCCGCCTGAAGCCCAGAAACGACAGCTTCGAAGATCGATTTTCAGTCTTTCAGCAGTACATTCAATTCCGCACTCTGCAAAAATACCGCCACCGCACCCACCCTGAGCCCAGCAAGCCTCGGATTTGCGCTAAACCGCGGTATTTGGACCTGTACCGGGTGCTGGGAGTGCGGGCGAACTGCTCGGAGTCGTCCCTGAGACAGGCCTTCAAGCGGCTGGTGCTGAAAACGCACCCGGATAAAGGGGGGAACTCGAGGAGGTTTGACCAAGTCCGGGCAGCCTATGACGTGCTATCGAAATCCGACCTGCGCGAGACTTACAACGAAGAAGGCCTGCGAGGCCTGGAAGCCCTCGACCCAGCCTTCGACGCCAGCAAGTTCCTGCAGCAGTCCAAGTCATAACAGGCTTTTAATCAGCCAATTGGTAATTTCCCTTAGTCCAAATTCTACTTACCTGAAGAATGAAGGTGTGTCGGTAATCCACATAGAGCCAGCACATTGGAAAGGCTGTGGCGGATAGTAAGGTGGATAGGAGAGCTGGTTTTGGGAATGCTGGGTGTGTCTAGGCGGTAGGGAGGGCGAAGGAGTCAGTGGCAGGCGTGGAGTGCTCTGACAGCTGATCAAGCCCAGCATAACAATGGTGTGCATTCGTCCTGCAGCCGTACTCCCCACCTAGCCCAACGACCTCCTGCAGATCCAGCACTGCAACCTCATGTGTCTGCCCGAGAACTACAACCTCAAGTACTACTTCTACCACATCCTCAGCTGGCCACAGCTCCTGCACGTCGCAGACGACGATGGCAAGATAGTGGGCTACGTCCTCGCCAAGATGGAAGACGAAAACCCTGAAGAGAAGGCAGCAGTGCACGGACATATCACTTCTATCAGTGTACTGCGGTCACATAGGAAGCTGGGACTTGCCACGAAGTTGATGCAGGCGGCGCATAAGGCGATGCAGGATGTGTTTGATGCGGAGTATGTGTCGCTGCATGTCAGAGTCGGCAATAGGGCGGCGTTTGCACTCTATTCGGGGACGCTGGGGTATGATATACATGGGACGGAGGAGAAGTACTATGCGGATGGGGAGGACGCCTACGACATGCGCAAATACTTCAAATCCCGTCCCCCCGAGCCCAAAGTGGAAGAAGTCAAAGCCTCCGACAGCACCACATCCACCACCATCACCGCAAGCGCCCCCGCCAAGCCCAAAAGGAAGAAGAATAAGAAGAGATAAGCTAGTAGTACCCTCGAAACCGTACCAAAGTCCTGCCATTTCTCTGCTGAATTGCGCGGTTGTTGCCCAGGCCTCCTGCGAAGAGCGGGTTCCACCGCCAGTGGTTCCGGAAGAAGTCGATTTGGCGCCAGCTGGCGGTTTGGGCTTGAGGCCAAATGTACCAGTTGACGACTTCGTCGCAGGGAGGCTGGGTCAGGGAGCCTTGGTAAGCCCAGTAGTCGTCCAGTCGCCAGCGCTCGCCTAGCAGTCTGAACAGGTCCAGACCCTCTTCTGCTTCGAAAATCCCTGCCATCAGAGGGTTGTGCACGCCTTCCCGGAACAGGATGCTCAGGATTGCGATAGGGAAGGAACTGTTCCCGCCGTAGAGCGAAGTATGCACTATCTGCATCTCCAAGTCGAAGGCAAGTCCGTCAATGGTGTGTTCCGAAGGCGCATGGAAGCGGATTTCCGTGGCAGTGTACGCAAACGGCCCAAACCCGTCAGCATTGCGTCCTTGCAAAGTGCCGATTTCCCCACTTTTGACCCTGTACCCAGTGCTGTCGAACTCCGCCTGGTAATTCGTCAACCTTCGGTAATTGATGTAAAGCGGCGAATAGCCAATATTGACCACTTGCGGAGTCGTCAAGTCTATAGGACTCTGCAGTCTGCCCAGACCACAGTTCCCCGGCCAGTCCTGCCCCTGCTGATGGTACGTGTACGCAGCCGCCAGTCCCAGCAGCGTCCAAACCCCCATCATATCCCTATACTACTTCTTCTTCCCTACGCCTAACTCCGTCAAAGTCTCTTTGTACAGTTCTTTGAAGATCTCTCGAGACTTCGGCCCGGTGGACTCGCTGCGGTCTAAAGCGGACATTTGGCCTGGACCGCTGCCGATGATCAAATCGTCATAGTCTTCTCTATAGTCCTTGAGCATGCCCTTCACTTTCAAGGCCTTGTAGAAAGGCTCGTTCACCTTTTTGTCCAGGGTGCTCAGAGCCTCTGAGACTGCGGCGGGGGCCACAAGGCTTTCCAGGGTGGAGAGCACTTTGGTTACTGCGGAGGAGGACAGAGTCCGGATGTACTGCAGGAACTCTGCACGGATGACTGGGATTTCGGGTTGGAAGGTAGAGGCGAGTTCATTCTCAATCGTGTAGACTTGGAAGTAGGCGAACAGCAGCAAGTCTTGCGGACTCAGGCTTTCCCCGCACTGCATTAGTTGCAGGAAGAAGCGTGAATCCAGTAGGAGGTACTTGTCCCAGGGAGGACTGTATAGGCCCACAGTCTCCCTGCTCTCCTCTGCCTTTTGCTCCTCCACGAGTCTGTCCAGCACACTACCCAGTCTCCGTGCGATTTCCTTGTATATCGGCCAATGCACCACACTCGGCATGTGGTCTCTCTGCTGTCTGAAGTCCAGACTCGGCAGCATGCCCTTCATTGGTCCTTTGCCGTCTTGGAAGGTCAGCGCCCGGTCTGCGTTGGCTTCCAGGTTTTGAGAAATCACTCTGTATTCCGGAGTTGCGTTTTCAGTGTTTTCGTGCAGGATTACGAGGCCGGTGAGAGAGCCGGCTTTGCGCACTCTGCAGTGGTCCATTAGGAGGTTGAGAAAGCCCAGGGGGGAGAAGTGCGGCTGGAAGGCTGCAAAGGCGGAGATGCAGTTTTGCGCCTGGTGGAAGGCGTCGTCGAGGACTAGGAGGACGTTGTGGCCGGCTTCACGGAGGTGCACTGCGCTTAGAAGGGCGGCGTAGGGAGACAGGAACTGTCCCACTAGCCCATCCTTCACAGCAGGCGTGTAAACCGCCAACTTTGCCGCCAACTCCGGGTCCCGCAGCAGCGTCAGTATGGGACTGGGCGAGCTATAAGGACTCGTCGCTATATAAATCGCTCGATGCTTCTCCGAAGCCTGCAAATGTCTCCTCACCGTGTCCACCGCCACCCTCGTTTTCCCCGTGTTCCGCTTGCCTTTGAAGTAAATGAACTGACCCAAGGCCAGTGGAGTGAACATGTCAATGTGGTAGTAGCCAGTGCTCAGCCACTGCAGCATTGGTCTGGAGGCCGGAAACGGCATTTTCGCCTGCAGAAACCGCAGCAAGTCTTCCCCTCTTTCACTCATAACCGCCGTCAAGTCCGAGTACTGCTTGCCCATTTCCCCAGCCACGACCTTCAACCGACCACTGCGAATAGTGGCTGCCACGTCCAAAGCTGGCAAATCCTTGCTGAGCACTACAGCGCCTACGTAGTTCTTCAGCAGTGCGACTATCCAGGCCACCTGGCCGCTGTGCAGTTCTAGCAATTGGCCTTGCCGGGCGGCGGTGAGGCCTGTGAGGAGGATGGCGTTGCTTTGCACGCTGACTACTTGGCCGCGCACGGGCTGGGCTGGCTGGGTGGGGACGTCCATGGGCAGGGAGAAGTGCTTGAGGAAGCCAGCGAAGCCTCTGCGAGCCATTAGCGTATAATACAACCTGGGAGTACTGACCCTGGGATATCCAGTCCTACATATATCCCTTCCTGCACCAAATACCCACTGCCTTCCTAACTCCACTAGCTGTCCACATACAGCCATTCAAAGAGATAATTAATATGAGTTCCTACTTTAACTTCGGCCTGTGGACAATTAATCACTAACAGTGGTATAGTCTAACAGAGTAAGGAAGCCGGATTTCGGAGGGATGCTTTGGGAGTCGATTATGTCGAAGCCGGGGCTGGTAGTTGCATTAGGACTGTGGGTGAGGAGCAGTAGCTTGCTGGTGAAGGGGTGAATCGAGGGCCCCGTGCCCCAAGCCGGCCTGCCATGCAAACTGCAAGTATGTGCAGGCGGGTAGTTAAACGCCTCCGCCCTCGGCTGCGGCAGTACTTGACTCATCAGCACTTGATGCACCACAGGGGTGGACAATAAGGCTAAATCAGGACTTTCGTTGTCTGGGCGAAAGCCACTTGCCCAGTCTTGGTTTGAGCAGTTCGTGTGGTAGTCGAGTAGCACCCGAGTGATGTACTCGAAGTCCACTGATTTGTGGGAGGACTGAGCTTCAAGGACTGGGATGATGCAGGCTAGGGGGAGGCCGTCCTGGGCAGGTATTGCTATAGGCAAATACTCAGCCGTTAGACTGTATTTCGACCCTTGTTTGCTATACAGCAAGTCTGGACTCAGGTCCTCATGAGCCAAGTCGATCCCTGTTAGTATCAGTATTCGAGCAGGATTCAGGCCCAAATCCCGCTCTAGTCGCTCGTAGCAGAGGAACTGTCTGGAGCGTCTCTCCGCTCCATTTGCCTTGCAAGTGATTCGATAGGCGGCTTGGAAGTCAATGCCGTAATTGCGGAAATAGCCAAGGATGTGCATGCACAGTCGGCGAGTCATACGGCTAATAAAGACCAGTGCAAAGCGCTGCTGCAGTCTCTTCAGCCCTACAACTGCCTTCTTGCGAAGTCTCAAAGTAAACGGCGAGTTATCATATAAGCACCTTTTGTGCCAGTCGCCCAGCACGCCGTCAAACACTATCGCAAGTGCGATTTTCTCAGTGTCTTGCGAGTTGTTGTAGAGTAGAGACAGACTGGGGAGGTGCTGTGCCATTGCCAAGCTCGGTGCAGTCCTCAGAAACAGCTGTTGGTAGTGTAGGCTGGACATTTGATACAGGCGCAGGGAGCAGGTGCAGGATACAGGCCCGATTCTATCCCTGTTTCTAGCAGGACTAACAGGCCCAGACAAAGTCTTGCTGAGTCTCGGTTTCGACCGAGAAACCGCGAGATACGGATAAGCGCCCTTCGCATCTCCTTGCTTCTCCATGACTTCTGAAAAAGGAGTGAGCGGAGGGTCTAGTGGGTCGCGCTTTTCAGGACTTTTGCTGGAGCGACGGACTGCTTGGAAGGAGTGGGAAAGCCCTGGTAGGATTAGAGCTTCGGAGTGGGAATAGTCGGGCTGTGGCTCAGCGGAGGAGACGGTTATTTTCATGCGTTGAGAAGTGCGCTTCCATTCCAGTACTTTTCTAGCAGCAGGGAACAACTCCTCCGCATTCCCACACCTGCTATAAGGCAGCGTCACGTCCAATTCCTCTCTACGTCTCCTTATCACCACCGCCTTGGGCTGGAAGTCAGCACGGGGCGGCCTCAACAGTGGCAGCTGGCAGGACTCCTCCCTAGACAGGGTGGACGTCAGCGCTCTCACTTCTAGCATACTTTGACTCAGCTTCTTGAGGCTGAATAGGCTGAAACTCGACTTCGCCTTTGAGTCTGAATTGACCATCAGACGAATGGGAGACTGAGTGGACATTTATATACATAGAGAAATACGCAGTGGGAAAAGGGGAATCGGTAGGAACTACTAGGCATTAACACAGCTACACACTATCCTCCCAGTCCTGCAAAGCCGCCAACTTGGCGTTCAGCGCTTGGTTGAAGTCCAACACTGCAGCTTTCGCCTTTTCCTCTCTTTTTGGGACCACCAGTCTGTGCGCTATGTCCACATTCGCTAGCAGTCTCGGTGCGAAGCTCACTAAATCAGTGCCGGGCTGGAAGCCTGGTTCACTGAAGCGGCCAGCGACTCCCTGACCCCAGCCGTAGGCCTTTCCACTGCGAGTAATGCAAATAAGACTGTTTTCCCCGCATATTAGATCCAACACTTCTTCCCTCAGGTCTTGCTGGAGAGTGGGCAAGTCGGCTCTTTTGAGGGTGCTGCCCAGACCGAGCTGGCCTTGCTCCCCGTTTCCCCATACATAAACTCTGCCTTCTTCGGTCAAACAGGCTGAAAAAAGCGCTCCGGCAGCCACTTTTACGATTCTTTGCTTCCTCAAAGCCGGGATTTCCCCGATTTCATAGCTCATTTGGCCTTCTTTGAGACGGTCAATGGGCAGACCGAGTTGCCCGTCTTCCGCCCAGCCAAAGCTGTATAGTCGCCCTTCACTATCCAGAACCAAGGTATGCGCCTCCCCACAGGCTACACCTCTGATCACTTTCCCCCGCTTAATGAACTCTTCTATTCGCGTAGGGATTAGAGCCACGTAGCCCATATCGTCCTTCAATAGTCGCTTGGAGGGTAGACCTAACTGATGCACATCCGCTCGCCCCCAGGTCCATATTTCCCCCTTTTCTGTGACTACTGCTGTATGAAACCCTCCGCAGTCGATATACTGCGCCTCGGATAGGCCCTGGATGAGTCTAGGGACTGCATGGGAATTGGTGTCTCCGTGGCCCAGACATCCGGAAGCGCCGTAGCCCCAGGTGTAGACCTGTCCCAGCCCTGTGACCAGGGCGCAGTGTTCGAAGCCGCAGGACAGCCAGGCGACAGTGTGGGTGAGGAACTTGTGTGTGATTGAGGAAGTCAGGTAGGACGTAAGTCGCGTAGGCGGGCTAATAGCTGCACAGGACAGGTTAGAGAAAAGGAGGATCGGACAACTGGTGAAGCCGGTGCACGGCCATACATCCACAGCCTCAGCAGACCTTGTGTCCTTCCGACCTTCCTCACAAACCACAATTTTCCTATAGATCGGAGACAGTCCATCAGGCCACTCCACTAGCGGCGCCTCCCACGACTCGTTAATAGTAGTCAACATAGTCGTGCTGAGGAGTACTTTCGGCTGGATTTGGTGCATAGTCACTTGCTGTCGACTGCGAGAAAGCAAGTTCTTGGACGCAGTTTCTCCGTTACTGAAGAAGTTCAGGGTGGGAAGGCTGGGAATCCCTTCCTCTGCAGACGCACTGGAGAGCTCCTCATCCCAGCTTTTAAATACTCCTGCGATTTTCGCCTTTTTGAGCGCTTCTGTAGACTTATAAAAGGCCTTTGACTCTTCGCCCTCTATTTCAGGCGTTAGTTCTCCTATTTTCTTGCCCTCCACGGACTCTTCTTCGACCGGGTTCTCTTGCAGGAGGGAACACTGGGAGTCGAAGATGAGGGGACAGGGACCGTGCGGACTGTCTTCGCTGTCGCTGAGGAGAGTGCTGGCGGGAGTCAGGGAATGCAGGAGGCGAGAGTCTGCGTGCTGACTGGCGTATCGCTTTTGTATATTCTGTATCATTTCCTTCGCAGATTCACTAATGTCCGAAAAGCTGTATTTGGGCAGCGACTGGGAAGTTTCCACCAACTCCTCGCTAAAGGACGGCGGCTCCGGACTATGAAACGACTCCAACTCAATACTCCTACTCCCCTCCGAATCCACACTATTCAGATGCCCCAATTGCCCGCTTTCCGACAGTTCCGAGTCCGGAATCACCTCACAAGTTCCTCTTTTGAAGGGACTCGCATCCTGCAATCTCTGCAAAAAGGCCTTTAAGGACCCGGAAACAACCCGCTGAAAGGGGAAAACCGGAGAAACATTGTGACTAGAGGACTCTGTGCTTTGGAAGGAGTTGACGATGGGGAAGGCCAGCACCGGGTCCTTCGCGAAGCCGCAGAACTTGGAGATATCCTGCGCCCAGCGCAAAGGACTGTAGTTTTCGCTCCTTTGCAGCAGTAGTGACTCTGTGGAGTCTCTGTGCGTCTTGGCCAAACTGCCCCCTGCTGCGCAAGCCATTGTTTAAATCTAAGGACTGACTTGAAGCAGGTTAGAGAGGTTTGTGCAGACTGAGTTCCAGGGAGTTTTGGGAGGAGTGGGCGTCGGAAGGGTGCTGGGCTTCGACTTTGGCCTTGAGGAAGGTGTCCTGCACCCAGAATTGGGCGCAGTTCATTACTACCGGGACCAGAATCATCACTACCGCCAGTTCTACCTTCGGGTATCCGTCCATCCAGCCGATTAGCGCCTCTCCCGCTACACTGAGATAGTCCGCATTCAGATATATCCCTAAGAACAGCGTCCACTTGACGGAAGCCAGGATCACTGTCCATATGCCCACCTGTGCGGCCCAGCCTAGATAGTCCAGAGAGCCTGAACGTTCGTATCTGCCAGTTCTGAGTCTTTCCCAACCCTTGCGAGTGGCCCAGACTTCGAAGAGCCGCACTAGGAGGTAGCAGAGGAGGACGCCGAGGGAGGTATCGATTGTGATGTTGACGAAGTACCAGACGCATTGAGTAGAGGACTCCAGGTGAGTCAGAAGTGTAGCAATTAGCAAATTCATCGTATGTGCAAATGCAGCGGACAGGGCTTGCTTGCACACATCCAGCAGGAAAACGGTCCAAAGCCGCTGCGGCCGCTCACGACATCGCTTGAGGATCAGGGCAGTGAAACAGGCCAGCACCAGGAAGGCCTGCACCGCCCAGCCGAAGTACCCATAAAGCGTGCACTCTGCCATTTCCCCGGGCCTACAACCGTCTATCAATCCTTGGTTATTACAATAAACTGATATATGTCTGAGGACTGCCTTTGGTCATATACACTGTAGCATATGTTTACTATATGGTCTCTGTATGGAAAACAGACCAGTTTTCTGTCGAATTGAAGCAAAATGGCTTTCGATTGATGAATAAGTGAAAGTGTGCAACACTGCTTTATGAATATATATGTAGAGGTCTGATGTACAACAAAGAAGAGGTGCAGTACGAGTAGACTGCACCCACACTTTAGGCGGTATTACAAAATGGAAAGCAGACGTAAACGCGCCTACCAGACTCCTTCTCCAGCTAACGAAGACCAGAGCCCTCACTCGCAGAAGAGTCTGCCAAGTCTCTGTCAAAAGAGACTCTATGGAAGAAGAAAAGCTGGGAAGAACGCCCATCCTTGCTTGGGGAGAAAAGGCTACCTTAGAAGGCTGGCCTGCAGGTAGCTTGAACAGAAACCCGGTAACTCCTGATTTGCAAGACCCGGCTGATTTACAGAATCGCCTCAGGGACTACGACTGGAGTCGTCGGAGGGTCCTTTATGGGACGTATCAGTGCCCGTGGAAATATATTGTAGCTGTTTCTTCTTCTCCTCCTCCTGGAAGTTATATCAGGCGTAGTTCTTAGCATAGTACTAAAGTAGCGATATGTACTATTCATAGGAATTTCAGGCTTAAAAGGTATGCAGAAATCGTGTTCTAAAGTTTTGACTTTGTCTAAGAACTAAGAGTGTTTTTCACATTGAAAGATTGCCAATTTAGTCGAAATTTGCGTTTGGCCATTCACCATTTATAATATGAAAACAACGAAAGCAGCAATACGTCCCTATCCCACAGTGCTGCTCCTATGGATCAGTCCCTACCTGCCCTCTCCGCTCCCCATTAGTGTACTCAGAGAAATCCACGACTACCTGCAGGGGCCTTTCCTCGCTCAGGTCACTTCCAAGCGTATTGCAGTGTTTGATATGGGCACTAGGACGTGGAGAGCCAATTTCCTGCATAGACGTTTGGAGGTAATTCACCCAGAAGCCTTCCTCATGATTACCCACTCCCATGTGTTCATTGCGGGGTACTGTGGAACTGAAACCGAAATAGACCACTCCGCCTATATTATTCACATTTCAGGGGCAGTGGAGAAACTTCCTGATATGCCAATAGGCGGAGAAGTGGGCTTATTTCACTATCAAGCCACTAATTCTGTCTTAGCATTCGGTGGGGGTCGACTTCACCCAAGAAACGACTTGCAAAGCTTCTCCCTAAGCAGCCGAAATTGGAGCCTTTTGG
>Ga0247837_1007904_pt1 | contig 13732 bp, 8 predicted proteins | sample LaCtaG_2_FD_187115 | JGI IMG/M metagenome (GOLD analysis project Ga0247837, IMG submission 187115) | Freshwater microbial communities from meromictic Lake La Cruz, Castile-La Mancha, Spain - LaCruzMarch2015_14.5m | ecosystem: Environmental > Aquatic > Freshwater > Lake | place: Spain: Castile-La...
GTGCCTATCGTCCTCATCAAGCTGTAGCAGTGCAAAGGGCAGGGCTCTTCAGAGTGCGTTCGCATCAGCAGAGTTTGTGAAAAACTGCAGCGGGAAGGCTGGGCTTTGAGGGGCGGGAGAAGCGTGGCTTTCCCAGGAGACCTGGGAGACGGCTGTATGCGAGGCTTGAAGGCGTACAGGTTACGCTGGGAGGCACTGTGGCTTGTTGTTGGCTTCATATTATCGCTGTCCTTCTAGACGTAATAGTTTAGCGACATAGAAATATGGGAAGGAGAAAGTACTGGATTTCGCTGCCCCCTTCTAGCGCCCGGCTCTAACAGAGTCCTCAGTTTCTGCCTACTTCCCCTACTAGTTCCGACCTTTATCGACTTCAGGTAGTCAATATCAGTCCTCGCCCTGCAGCGGAGAGGGTCTTTCCCCTCCTGCAAAGCCAAAAGCACCAGCGTAAAGGCAGTTTTGGCCCCTGCTTTCCACCTGTACCCAGCCACATTTTCGCAGGGCTAGGGCTATTACCACCTGTGTAGTTAGATAATGGCTGGAAGCGTGCCAATTTGTTTTTCGACGCTAGCTATAGCTAGTAGCTGCTGAAAACAGTAGGGAATCGACGTATCTAAGGACTTTTCTATGTATCAGTCCAGTGCTTATAGAGACGAAGTTTGTTTAAATAGTTCGAGGCTTTGTCTCTTTCCTATGTTTCTTCTCAATTTGACTGCAAACCAGTGAATTATTGTCCCCGAAGCCAACACTTAAGGGAAAAGACTGAAAAGTACGTTATCTACTTGAATTCAAAACCAAGCGCTATTAAAAGACTCACCTGCTTTGCTTCTGTGGGAAAACCGCCAAATTTCAAAGCACTTTTCCTGCCTTAGCAGATCCATCTCCTGCCTTTATCGACCTTCAATTCCATCAAAAGCTACTGTCTATTTCCTACTAGAAGTCACTGAACAGAGTCGTATCAGTAGTCTTCATTTCGTCCATGGGCAGGTTGCTTTCCGGGTACTTATCGAAGCAACTTGCGTCGAAGGGGTTTTTGAGCCTAGGTCGGTAGTGGGGCTGGAGTCTGCCCTGCTCCACTTGGTCCCAATTCACTCCTACAAAGTAGGCATTAGCCTTGATCTGCGGCTCAGTAGCTCGTCTATGTTGGTCCTTGACTAGGAGTATTTCGATGAAAGCCCGGGTGTCTCTGGTCAGAGTAACAGGGAATTGGACCTCCGTAGTGAGGATTTGTTCATACAAATCGAAGGGAGAAGGAGCCTGGAAGGGCGGTCTGCCCACCAGCATTTCATACAACAGCACTCCCAACGCCCACCAGTCGCACTGTCCATTATGTCCCTCTCTGTTGATTATCTCAGGCGCAAGGTACTCCGGAGTCCCACAAAGAGTATAAGTCCTGTCCACAACTTCCTTCAGGAAGCCGAAATCAGTGAGTTTGATATGGCCGGTGGAGGTGAGAAGGATGTTTTCAGGCTTGATGTCGCGATAAGCTAGCTGCTTGGAGTGCAGGTAGGACAGTGCACATACCACTTCGCATACATATACCTTCGCATCATGAGGGTCGATGAAGCCGGTTTTCGCTAGTTCGGTGTACAGTTCCCCTCCCTGCACATACTCCAGTACGAAGTAGAGGAAGAACTGGTCCTGGAAGCCTGCTCGGTACCCCACCAGGAAGGGATGCCGCAGTCGCTCTAATTGTTTCTTTTCCTCTCTCACGTGGGTCAGTTGTCTACGCTTGAGGACCAGTGCTTTGCTGATGATTTTCACTACGACGACTTCGGAAGTGACCTTGTCCATAGCGAGTTTGACCCGGGCGAAGGACCCTGTTCCGATGGTGCGGTACAGCGAATAGCGGTTTAGGCCCTGCGGCTCCTCCACTCTTCTATGCGTAGGCAACGAGTGCGCGAAGCTCTTCCGAGCCAAATTCACACGAATCGCCGGCAAATGCGCGACTTTCGTCAGCGAAGTCGGAGACCCTTGCAGTCTGCAGGGAACCAGGTGCTGTGAGGAGCTGTAGCTCAGCCTTCCCTTCATATTATCCTCGCCAGCGCTACTACTTCGCATTGAGGAGATATGGGAAATAGACTAAGAAAGTAGATAGGCCACGGAAGTCGCAGCGGGGATGAGAAAAAGGCTAAATTTCTAGGGTGTTAGGGACTGTTGGGCTCTAATAGGCACTTAATGGCTTCGCTGCTTGGCAGAGAGTACGCTATAACCTGGAAATTGCGCTTTTATATCCATTTCCCAGGCTTGAATTGCATGTATAGGGACAGCCTTCTGATGGAAGAAGTCATATAGTTTCATACGAATTTCGAGGGAATTGCTGATATTTGGCAGGGAAATTCGGATTTTCTATATAAAAAACTGACTTAAGTTGACTGTAATTTAAAAAAACGTGAATGTCCTTCAAAGCATCGATAAATCTCACAAAATCCGCAGACTAATGGAGTTTTCCGCCTTTTCCCTACTAATCTGTACCAAAGACTCTATATAATAAGAAAATGATAGGCGAAATCCGGCGCAACAGGTCCAAACACCGACTCGCAATCTCCCTTCCAGTGGCGAATTTCCCCGATTTCCCCAAAAGCAGCCAAATAGCTACAGGCCCGGACACTGCAGGACTGTCCAGAGACCGTTCTAGCCTGGCTATAGGGCAGAGTTGCCCTGTTTACCTGCGGAAACTCGCGAAAGCGCATAGTGCGAAGGTGATTTTGACGAGTGTGCGGCCGAAATTGGGCTTATTGGCTGCTTGGCCGGCCCAAACTGCCCTTTTCACCCCTGTGAGCAATGTGCGAAAGCCGCATTCGCCGATGCACAGACGGAAGGTGCAGCGGTATCGACTGGCGGTGGACTATAACACAGGAGTTCGCCTCCGCCTCGCCCACAACTCCCCGCACCTCCGCGCACTACTACACAAAGCTACGCTACTCTAAGCCAAACCCCAGAGGATGGCACAGTGCCTCTCGCAAGTACTTCTCCAGCTCTTCCCTGCTGCCATATAGCGGTAAATCTAAGCGGTTGAAGCAGGTGTGGGCCCTGGGGTGAGGAGTTCGAGGGTCGAAGTCCATGGACTGCAGGGTGAATTGGGCTCGGTCGCCGTGTATTGACTGGAGGGCGGAGAAGCCTTCGCCGGGCAGACGCTCGATTCCGAGGGCGAACTGTAGGAGAGTGCGCAGGTCTTGTTGGGAGAAGGAGTCCAGTGTCTGCCAAAACCACTTGACGACCTGGTGGTCCTTGCTGAACTCCCCTCTGTAGTCCGTCAAAGCCGCCCACTCCTTCACACTCACCTCGCTCTGCCCACACATTAGGACCTCGAGTTCCCTGGGGGAGAAGGGCTCCAGCCAGGCTTTCGGCACCACCTGGTGAAACCCTTGCAGGAACGCCTCTATTTGCAGAGCAACTGCCCCTCTAGTTTCCCAGAATTTCCTCAATTTCACATATTCCCTCTTATTCCTTTCCGAAATCGCGATATTCCGCCCTCCAGGCTTCAATTCCACCATCCCACTGCCCGCATCAACCGCAAAACAGCCCAATTCCCCCGCATTATTATCCTTAATAAAAGCCAACGACTCCGCCAATTCCCTATCCGCGTCCTTTAAATCCGCCAAACGTACCTTTTGTCCTGAAATATGTCGATATAAAGGGGAAATTAGAGGCAAATTGAGCGGAACATTGTCGTAAAGTGCCTTTCCGAGGATGCTGCCGGTGAGGCGGAAGAGGGACAGGTGGGCTTCGGTGCTGGTGCGGTTGATTTGGTATTTGGCGCTTTCGCAGAGGAGGAAAAGGCCTAAAGTCTCATCAAATAGAGCTTTTGCTAGGGCGAAAAGCCACTCTTTAACCAGTCCTCCAGCGTCCAACCCGCTTTCCCCCTCAAACAGCACCGAAAACTCCTTATGATAGTCCCTCCCATCGAAACCTTTCGTCCTTTCCAAAGACTCCTCAACGATATTTCCCCGATTTATCGTAAAAACCCTGTTTTCCTCATTCCACGGCACTCGCTTCCTTTGCGCCAGTTCACGGAACTGCCTGATTTTCTCACTCTGGACTCTGTGCAGGGCGGAGGTTTCGGAAGGGTTGTGCAGAGAGTGGAGGACTGGCTGCAGGCGGAGGCAGTGCTGGATGTGTGTGGCGAGTTGCTTGTATGAGTCGTTGGTAGTGAAGGAAATGCCGCACACCGGGCAGGCAGTGACAGTTTCCAACAGCTCCGTTTGGTTGAAAGAACGGCCTCTAGCAGGCCGGATTAGTGCGCAGCAGCCCATTTACTAAGGACGCACTTGAAACGCTGCAGGAGAGGGAGTGGCCACTGTGGAGAAATCAGCCAGCCGCTTGCCGGGCAGCTCCGGCACCACTTGATTCTGTAGTATTTCCACCCTGCTTTCCTCCTCCGCAGGGCGATACCTGCTTTCCGCGAATTCCCTTCTCAAGAACCCCAGCGCCACCAAGGCTTTCAGGGCCTTAGAGAGACAGGCGTTTCTATGGGATGGGTAGAGGGAGCGGGACCGTTGGCACTGGCGACTGAGGTGGTTGTGGTACCCGGCTTTTGCCTTCACACAGCAGATACAGCAGCAAAGGAAACACGTAACCCCGCAACTATCATACGTGCAGCTTCCTTCATCACAGGACATTAAGGTGAACAGTAGCAAAGTCCACAGTAAAGCTGTCGCCCCTATTAATATAATGCTTATCGACGCAAAAGTATCCAGTGCCAATTCCTTCCTTTCCGATGCACAAGTGGAACTAGACAGCCAAATAAGTCCTACAAGCGCCCAGGCTATAGTGAATAAACTTCCAAATGACAGACTTGCTAACAGTATATCCCGCTTCAGGATGATCCAAAATGTATGAAAAGCTGCGATGCTTTGGCTGCTTGTGGGTCCTGGCTTGTAGTAGTACTTTAAACAGACTCGTAGGAAGAAGCCGCCGATAATCAGCAGGCCGATGCCTAGGACTATGAGATGAACAGAAAAAGGTGCTCCACAGTCCTCCACTGTGAACAAGGCTCCAAACACCAAGCAGCAAATCCCCACAGTCACACAGTACGTTACCAGCGCCATCAATAACAACGTCGCACACGTAAAGCTATGCTCTCCACTGCTGCAGGCGTGCATCATCATCCCAGAAGTGTACTGGCAGCACTCACACATCCCACTGCAGAAGCAGGCACAGCAGCAGTCTATGCCGTGTAAACAGCCTCTGGGGACACTGTTGCAGATACAGCACAGACAACGGACCAAGGCCATGGGACGGAGCCAGGTGAGGCAGCTGCAGTCTAGTTCGGCCAAGATTTCCATTTATGTCAAGGGGCCTTAGTGCGCTGTAGGGCTTTGTAGCCGGTCTCCATTTTACGGTCCAGCTGACGCATTACTTGGTCGAGTCGGGCGTCATCCCTGGCCTGTATCTGCGGCCCCAGTCTTTTCGCCTTTTCCCTCATTTCTTTCGATATCCGATTCCCACTCACGGGTGAATCCTCCTCTTCCTCCCCCCCTATCACATTCCTCATATCCTCCTCCGAAGCCAACTCACTGGGGTGCATTTTATTGAGACTTTGCCAGGACAAAGGCTCAGCAGACACGTTTTTCGCCACATGTCGTTGGGAGTAGCCCTGCTGCGGGCCTCGAATTGCCTGTGCAGGCATATCCACAGGCTTGGGAGGTAGCTTGGCAGGGCGAGGGTCGAGGCTTTTGGCCTGCTTTTGGGCCTTTAGGGAGTCGAGTTTGGACTGGGTGTCCTTGGGGAGGCGGAAACGAGGCCTGCGGATTGGGTCTTCGGAGCGGTTGATGGCTGCTGGAGGCTCTAAACTGGGCTTTCGCACTGAATGGGAGGCCGTTTTGGCCCCTTCGCCGGCCTCTCCCAGCTTCAATTCCCTGTAAAGCCGCTTTCTTTTGTCCTCTAAACTCAAACCCGCCACCGGCTTATACCCTTCCCCCCTCTGCCCCGCCTGTATTTCATCATACTTCCCGTCATAATACACCACCGCCAGTTCATCCAAAGCCACTTTAAAGTGACTCAGCTCCATATTCCTCGTCAACGCCGCCGTTTTCTTAAATATCAGCATGACCTCATCCTTCGAAAGTCTCCTTTTCGTAGCAGTCTGTTTCCCCATAAGGTCCTTGTCCCCACAGAACTTGAAGAACTTCCCTACAGTCCATTGACTGTTGTTAGCAGTGATTTCGTCGAAGGTGGGAGTGGTGCCGATCAGGCGGATTTGTCTGGCGTAGAAGGAAAACAGCTCAGCGATTGCGTCGGCTTGGACGGATTCCAGCGATTTCCCGCCTCTGCTGGCTTCTTTTTTGGATAAATAGGCCTTTAACTGGGCACGTAGGGTTTCCACAAGGGTCTCTATTGACCTGGTGGCGGGGCTCGGTCCTCCCAAACTCTCTATCATTTCCTCATACTCCTGTATTGTTTTCCTCAACTGCCCTGCGAAATCCGACGATTTCGCGGGCGTCTGGACCGCCCAGTCCTCCACCAGACCCAGAAAGGCCTGAAACGAAGCCTTGTTCCTGCCGCTGCATTGCTCGTCCGCCAGGACCGCGAACGATTCCAAATAGAGCGGATTTAGCTCTATTTCGCATATGCCCAGGGTTTCCCGGAACAGGTCCTTGACTTGGTCCTTGGCCAGGGCTTGGTTGCCTCTGAAGTCGAGGGCGGTGAAGGAGTCTTGGATGGCTGAGGAGTGCTTGCGGAGGAGAGGGGAGATCCAGGAGCGGGAGGGGCGTTCTCTGGGCGGGGAGAGGGCCTGCATCGGCTCAGGGTCCTGCGACTCTTTCCGCTTATGAGTATCTTCAAGCACCATTTCCTCCGTCAGTTCCAGTATCTCCTCCGGCTTCAAGGCTCTTTCCTCCCTCTCCATCACTTCCTGCTCAAACTCTTCCTCCCTGACTTCGAAGGTTAAGGGCTGTTCTATGGGCGCTGCGGCTTCTTCTTGCCTTCGGTTGCCTATGTAGGTGGCGAGGTCGGCGGGTTGGTGCTGCATTTTCCACATGCGTTTGATGAGGTAGTTGCCCAGGCGACGGCGGAACATTGGGAGAGTGACGTTACTGGGTAGCAGTTACCGTGTGTCGATCACGTCCTTAGGATCATACTGATTCTTCCCATTCCTAAACTCTTCACACGCCGGCTCCAGGTCCATCCCCAGCTGCACACTCAAATTCTGCAGCAACAGCCTGACCCCCTGGTCCGCCGTCATCCCCTCCGCCTGTGCCACCAAATCATAGTCCTCCCCCACCAAATCCGCAGCCTCCACCGCCTCATAGACTCCTTGCAATTGGTCTAAACTGGGACCTGCGTCTTCCTCGGGAACGGACATACCGATGGCTTCGCGTAATGCTGCTTCGTCTGCGTAGCTGTCCATATTCGACTATAAGGGGGAGTATGGGTGGGTGTAATATATGATGACTACGGAGGATAGGAAGAGAGAGACTCGGGCTGGTGGCGTCTACATCCCTCCCTTCCGTCTCGCCCAACTTCAAAAGGAAATCACCGACAAGACCTCCCGCGAGTACCAAAAGATGATGTGGGAAGTCCTGCGCAAGTCCCTCAACGGCATCATCAACAAAGCCAACGTCAGCAACCTGCAGAACGTAATCTTCGAACTATTCAACGAAAACCTCGTACGCGGCAAAGGACTTCTGGTAAAGGCACTATTGAAGTCGCAAATGGCAGCCCCCGGCTTCACGCATGTTTATGCAGCTTTGATAGCAGTGGTTAATACGAAATTACCGGAAATCGGCGCATTGCTGACAACTCGCGTAATCCTCCAATTCCAGCGTGCATACAAACGCAACGACAAACTAGTCTGCATTGCGACTACTAAGATGGTCGCACACCTGACCAACCAGCAAGTCGTGCATGAGTTACTGGCCTTAGAGGTACTGCTGTTCCTGCTCAGTCAGCCTACAGAAGACTCGGTGGAGATTGCGGCGGATTTTATGAAGGAGTGTGGACAGGTGCTGAGTGAGATTTGTCCGCAGGGAGTTCAGGGGATATTTGAGCGGTTTCGAGGGATATTGCAGGAAGGAAAGTGTTCCCGAAGAGTGCAATACACGATTGAAAATCTGATGGCGATCCGGAAAACGAAGTTTAAGGACCACCCCGGAGTCATACAGGAGCTGGATTTAGTGGAAGATGCGGATAAAATAACCCATGAAGTGAGTCTTGACCACCCGGGAGACCCTCAGGATTTGCTCAATGTGTTCTCTTTTGACCCGGATTTCGAAGCGCATGAGGAGGAGTGGAGCTCGATTAGGAAGGAAATCATTGGGGATGAGGACTATATGGGTGAGGGAGAAGCTGCAGAAGCCGACCTTGCAGAGGAAGAAAACGAAACCCGGCAAAAAGAAGCCATCCAAGACTTCACCGATAGAGACCTAATGAACCTCCGCCGAACTGTCTACCTGGTAATCACCTCCAGCGTCGACTCCGAGGAATGCGCAAATAAGCTGATAAAGCTGAAAATCCGCCCTGGCCAAGAGAAGGAAATTTGCAAAATGATGACTGAGTGTTGTATGCATGAAAGGACTTATTTGCGGTTTTATGGACTTTTGGCGCAGAAGTACTGCCAGTTGGACCAGGTGTACCAGGACAGCTTTCAAGAGTTGTTCAAAGAGTACTATCAGACTATACATAGGTATGAGACGAATATGCTCCGCAACGCCGCCAAATTCTTCGCTCACCTCCTCTTCACCGACTCCCTGGTCTGGAGCGTGCTCTCCATCGTGCACCTGACCGAAGAAGACACCACCAGCTCCAGCCGCATCTTCCTCAAAATCCTATTCCAAGAAATCACCGAGGAACTTGGCCTGCCCGAACTGACCAAAAGACTGCAAGACCCGGAATTCACAATTGCCTATTCAGGCCTTTTTATGCGAGATATAGCGAAACACACCCGATTCAGTATAAACTTTTTCACGTCGATTGGACTGGGAGCGGTTACGGAAGAGCTGAGGAGCTTTTTGGCTGAGGCGGCTCAATTGCACCCGGAGTCTTCGTATAGTTCTTCGTCGTCCTCGGAGAGTGAGTCGGGGAGTGGGTCTTCGGAAAGTGGGGAGTCGGAGTCGGGGGAGGATGAGGAGCAGAGGAAAAATGAGGAAGCGGCGGATCGGTTTTTGAGGAAGGAGATTGAGGGGAAGAGACGTAGGTCGGAGTCGTCCTCCAGGAAAGGGAAAAGGAGCAGAAGGTCCAGAAGTAGGGAACGTAGGTAAGCCGAGGCTTCGATGATGGACTAAGGTGCACACTTTTCCCGATAATAGTGCATCATGTCTGTGTATAGTGGCTTTCCGACTCGACAACAAGAAGTCACCTACGGCCGTTTGACGGAGTCTTTACTGCTTTTAATGCAGGAAACACTGCTGAATAGTGGACATTTGCCGAAGGATAGGAACTGGACTCGCAGGTTTCTGCAGACTTATGCGAAGATGGATAGACTGGAAGGACACAAGTACTTGCCGCCCAGATTGAGCAGTTGTGTGAGGGAATTAGCGAATTCAGAGGGACTAGAAGACGGCTACGTCTCTGAGAGAAAGCAGAAACAAGCGCTTTTTTACTCCCCGCAGCCAGAGCGCCATATAGCTCAGCCGCACTACATCCACAGCACTCGGAAAAAGCCCAAATACACAATAGAGTGGATGGACCTGAAGCCAAAAAGTCGGAAATACTACGGAGCGATGCTGCTTCGGAAGCTAGAAAGACCGAAAATCAAGTCCAGCCGTATGACTTGGAGACTTTTATAGTCCTTTTTACGTGTAGCCTGGCTAATATTAGGGAATTTCTATCTTTTGTATGAAAGAATGGTAACGAACACTGAAAACGCATAAAATAATTTAAGCATTTTGTGTCTATTTGCAGCGATACCTTCATCCTGCAATTCTTTGGCATTAGAGACATTTGCAGTGACTCAGGCTGTTTGCATCCCTAGCCTATAAATGGCCGCGGAAGAGCCTCACTTACTCCAAATCACGCTCTGCTACGCCTGCCAGCTGAGACCTGCCAAGTACTTCTGTTCCTGCAACACCCGGACTTCAGTTCTCTGTCATGAATGTATTCCCGCCCACTACAAGTCCGCCTCCAGAATTCCTCATGTCATCTATCACATCAGCAACCAACACAATCAGAGATGGGAGTTTCTGCCGAGAGGAATAGATATGCTGGATGCACAGGTTGAGGAGGTTTTGGAGCGGAAGAAACTATTTACAGCCGAAGCGGAAGCATTCCTGGCCAAATTTCAGGATTTTAAGGAGAAAGGCGAGGCTTCACACGATTCTCTGCACCTGTCCCTACACACCTGTGTAGAGGCAGGAATTCAGGAAGTAACGGCCAATATAACGGGCTATAGGGCCTCTTATACCAACCCAGTCGCTAAAGAGTTTTGGTCACAGCAAGCGAACAGCTCACTTTTCACATATATTTCAGACATCTCAGTAGCGTTCGAGCTAATGGGGAAAGTCATGGATGAGTCCAGAATAGTGCTGGAGGTGAAGTGTCCTGGTTTGTTGGAAGAGTTCAAGGAAGAGAAAATTGTCCTGCTGCGAAGCCAAAGCGAAGTGGCAAATCACAGGAAACATACAGAAGAATTAATCAAATACAGTGATGCACTTCGAATTCCGGGAAACACTAAAAATGCATCAAATCCATCGCTTGTAGGCGATTTCCTTGTGAAGCAGTACAGAAAGGTGAGAGCTCGGTCGATCCTTATGGTGATTCTAGTCCTTGTAGCGTTTCTGTGTTTATTTAACAAGACACCAATAGAGGCCGATTTCGAATTCCCAAACCCTGTAAGTAGGGAAATACAAGTGCGACTGGGGCCTTATATTGGAGGGAATTCGGCTACTTCGCTAATCACAACAGGTCCGATTAATCTGGAAATGGGCATTTATAAAGGGCAATGGGAGCCTGAAGACAAGGGAGAAACTACCCAAGAGAGTCATATAAGTGGGTATGGAGTGATGGCTTACCACAATGGTGATATTTTTGAGGGATATTGGAGAAAGGGCAGGAGACATGGAAATGGCCGACATATCACAGCTAAAGGAAACTTGTATATTGGCATGTGGGTAAAGGGAGAATTTAGAGGTTGGGGAGAACGCATTTACGCTGATGGAATGAGCAAAGGTGGACATTGGAAAGCAGGGCAGTTGCAGGGATTCGGCCAAATTATAGACCACAATGGGGAATATTTGGGAATGTTTGAAAGCGGAGTAATGGAGGGTCTGGGCCTGCGATATGCAAATGACACCTCCTATTCCGCTGGATTTTTTGAGGGAAATGCAGTTAGAGGCCCAGGAATTGAGTACAACGACGGTGTTATTGGCTTGAGACGCAGGAAAATGAGTGATATAGAGGAATTCTTGACCAGCAGAATAATTGAACACAGCATACTAAGCTTTAAAGACATAAATTATACATATTCGGCGGCTTTAAGTGATACTCAAGTGGGAGCAATTGCCTTCTTTGTAGACAAACCCGTCTACTTTACCGCAGTGGGACTTGGAAATGACCGGTGGAGATCAACTGTAGTCGAAACGCTTCAAGTTTATAAGGGTAAAAGCACTTCTGGATATCTCCTGTATACTCACCAAACTCGGCTAGTACTGAAACCTTCATATACTCATACTATCAAGATTTCAATGGAAAGACGTATAGCTCTGCAGCCCTATACTGACTATTTACTTCTTGTGAAATACAGCTCTGGTTATGTTTTCCACGGTATTATCAACCCTTCGAGTGAACAAGAGGGAGTGACATTCCGCTTTGCTCAAGCGAGTATCAGTGGAAATTATACAGAGGACACTCCTCTCGTGGAGTTCTACTTCGTTTCGCGTAAATAGCAATAACTCCTTTAATCAATGATACTCTTCTCTTTGTCAATTGGAGGATGCAGCATAAGTTGCACAGAAAACGAAATAGTATTTTCATGTAGTTCTTTTGAAATGGATATGAATCAACTGTATGCAGCAATATTGGCCAAAACTAACAGTAAGTAGATTCCTACTACTCTATCCAATGTAGGAATATGGCCGAATACACTCTATTAGACCAAGCCTTCCTGCACTGAAAAATAAGACTTTTCTTCCATCCAGACGCATTTTTCCATAGCTTTTGGCTTCTCCCAATATCAATCAATCTGATGTTTTCCCTACGGCTTAGAAGGAAGAGCGTCTTTTGGACTATAGTAGAGAAGGGCACAAAGGGTAAAATTACTAGGTGCAGACAAGAGTTGTATTGCCACTTCCAAGAGACTTCACATAGCAGCAGATACAGCTAGTCCGGCTGAAGGTTGGTGCATAACTATTCTCATTAGCTCAAGCAGTAAATAGATATATTAGTGTGTCTAGTTTATTATATAATGAAAGAATGCTATGTACTCCCCCCTTACACTATCAAAGTGTTAGGGTATACCTACGGTCAGGTACAAAATCATTTCGCATTTCAATTTGTCGCTTTCGATAATGTAATTTCGTCCACAGCTTCTAATAAGAAGGTAACAGTGAGGATTCATCAATGTTCAGCCTATATTTTCATAGCTTCTTATCAAAGCCAGCCTTTCCTTGCAGACATCACACTATGCAATAGCAATTTCCAGGCATTAAAGACACTTCAGCAGTTACTAGGGCCATTTTGGAAATATAGAATACCCTCGCCTTCCACCTACCTCACCCTCCAAAGCAATACATTGCAGACAGCTAATCCTTCTATAACAAAGTCTCTAGGCTTGTAATTAATGGCTGAGGGAGAGCGTCTATCCGTACCCCAAGGCCTGCTCTGCTCCACTTGTCACCAGATCCCTGCGAAATACTGCTGTGTGTGCGACACCAAGGGTGCAGTCCTCTGCGGCAGCTGCGTTTCCAAGCATCTCGAAGCCGTCTCCAAAATCCCGCACACCATATACCCAATCAAGCATCGAGACAGCTCGAGATGGGGCTTTCTACCCCGGGTAATGGGTGTGTTGGAAGGGGAAGTGGGGGAAGTGCTGGAGTGGAAGAGGCAGTTCTCTATTGAAGCGGAGAAGTTTCATACGAAATGCAGAGGGTTTCAGTCGAAAGTGGAAACTTCGTTCGATGCTTTGCACCTGTCCCTACATGCCTGTGTAGAGGCAGGAGTTCAGGAAGTAACAGCAGATATAACGGAATCCGCTTCCCCTTATGCCAACCCAGTCGCTAAACAGTTTTGGTCGCAGCAAGAAAACATTGCTCTGCTTACAGAGATATCAGACATATCAGTGGCGTTCGAGCTAATGGGGAAAGTTATTGATGAGTCCACAGTAGTGCTCGAGGTGAAGTGTCCAAATCTGTTGGAGGAGTTTAAGGGAGAGAAATTTGTCCTGCTGCGGAATAAAAGCGAAGTGGAGAAGCACAGGGTGCATAAAGAAGAAGTGGAAAAAATCAGAGAGAGCGATATGCTTAGAGTTCCGGGAAATTTGAAACAAGTGGAAAGTTTGGGAAGTGTGCAAAAATCTTCGAATTCCGAACGTTTAGGCGATTTCCTTGCTAAGCAGTACAGAAATGTGAGAGCTCGGCCTGTTCTCACTCGAACTATTTTGGCGATTCCGATCCTTTTGATAGCGTATCTGTGCTTATTTGGCTGGACGTCAATAGAGGCAAATATCGACTTTCCAAACCCTGTAAGTAGGGAAATACAAGTGCGACTGGGGCCTTATATTGGAGGGAATTCGGCTACTTCGCTAATCACAACAGGTCCGATTAATCTGGAAATTGGCTATTATAAAGGGCAATGGAAGCCT
>Ga0247837_1007912_pt1 | contig 13725 bp, 16 predicted proteins | sample LaCtaG_2_FD_187115 | JGI IMG/M metagenome (GOLD analysis project Ga0247837, IMG submission 187115) | Freshwater microbial communities from meromictic Lake La Cruz, Castile-La Mancha, Spain - LaCruzMarch2015_14.5m | ecosystem: Environmental > Aquatic > Freshwater > Lake | place: Spain: Castile-La...
CCTCCAGCATCCACGACGGCGGCTTGAGGGGCAGAACCGGGTGTTCGGGGAGGTGGTGGATCGCGGGACGCTTGGTCGGGGCCCGCCGGCTCACCACCGTGCCGGCCGGGCGAATGTCGACAGTCGCGACCGCCTTGGAACGAGCTGGCTTGGCCTTTTTCGCCTCTTTGGTCGTCCGCTTGACGGCCCGCACCAGTTGCCCGGCGGAGTGGTCCGCAGTGGTCCGGGCCGCAGCCCGAACGGCGGAACGTTGTGGGGAACGATCTGACCGACGCATGATCCCTCCTTTCCCTGGAGTGGCTCGAAACAGTCCGTTGGGCGTCAAGATATGACGATTCTCAGTCAGTTTCCAGTAGCAGGAACGATCGCAGCGTCTTTTCCGCGAAAAAACACCACGGATGCGCGCGAGATTCGAGGACACTGCGGGCATGCATCTGCGCTGCGAGCGGCCCGACGCGGTCGAGCGCGGCATGTCGCAGCGACTCCATTCGCGGCTGGAGCAGTTCGTTGACCGCGCGGATTTCCTGGCACCGTCGCCGGGCGAGCGTGGCGGTGGGATGCGTGTCGATCCAGTGCCGCTTGCGCCGCACGAGTTCGACGATGTCGGCCGACTGCCCTTCGAGCGGTGCGAGATGTCGCTCGGGATGAAACTCAAGGTCGCGCAGCATTCGATGCACGTCCGCGAGTTCGGCTGCTGGATCGGTCGCCGCGAGTTCGGGAAACATGTTCCCGACCGGAAGCCGGAGGGTGCCCGATACCACCGCATGGCGCGGCGGATCGCAGCCGGTGAGCTGTCTGACGATCGAGTCGGTGAGCTCGTCGTAGGCGGCACCGCCGGTGCCGTGCACGAACACGTCGGCGATCAAGAGCCGCGACAGCATCGTCGTCACGATTGCCCGGGGACGGAGCCGCAGGGCGTGCTCCTCCATTCGTGACAGCGCGTCGACCCATTTCGAGGGTGACGTATCGGGAGAGATCGGCAGCTCCACGCGAACCGTCTCGAGATCGGAGAGCGTGAGCGTGCCGCCCGGGCTCATCGACGCGAAGACCCGCCGCCGGCGTCGGTCGTCCCGCGACCAGATCCACCAGGGCACCTCGTACCACGGCCCGTCGCCGGCCGAGTCGGTGCGGACGGCGAGTTCGGGCATCGGTCGGCCGCGGCCGCGCACCTTGTGCAGCCGGCGATAGGCGACGAGGGCCGCGTTGTAGGCCTCGTGAAACTGGCGGGCGTGCGCGAGCAGCCAGCCCATGAAGACCATCACCGTGGGCAGTCGCATCAGTTCGCTGACCGGCACCTCGAGCGTCTCCCAGCCGAAGCGGGCCTCCAAGGCATGGCGGGCCTGCGCGAGCCCGAGCCCGAGGCGATGGCACTCCGCCGCGCGTTCGATGGCCAGCGGCCACCAGCGCCGGAGGATCGGGTTTGGTTCGAGCGGCGCGAGGAGGTCACTGGCCTGCCGACCGAAGGCTGCGAACACGTCACGATCCTCGATCGCCCGTTCCTCCCAAGCCATCTCGGGAGCCGGCGCGTCGAACGGCACCTCCTCGAGGTGTGCGGCGTGCGGTGTGCCGACGGGTACGCTGCACGACGCGCGAACGCACCGGTCGGTGTCGACGACCAGGTTGATCGCCGTGCCGGATACGGCCCGGGCATAGGCATCGAGGGCCGAGTTTTTCAGCCACACGCCAGGGTGGAAAAACTCCGGCTGGTGGCCGCCCATGATGATCGGCCGTGCGATCCAGTCGGCCATGTCGCTCGGCCGTTCGGCGTCGCGGTAACTGAGCGTGTATTCCGCCGCGACCGTGAGCACTTCGCGGCGAGTGGCGGCGACGAGCTCCCAGAGCTTGAGGTCGCCGATCCGCGTGTCGAACGCCGTGCGCAGCAGCCGATTGTTGTCGACGAGCGTCTCGATCGAGTCGGCGGGCGCCGCCGCCGATGCGTGGACGGGCGGATCGATCAGCCGTTCCCCCGATCGCTCGGGTGCCAGGCGGGTGCGTCGGAATGGAGGCATGAAGCAGTCGGCCGCGGTCAACTCGCCGCGCTCGCCGCGGCGGCCACTGCCGACTCCGCACGATCGAGCACGCGGCGGTAGTAGGCCAGACGCGTCGCCGCATCGTCCAGTGCGCCCCCGAAACTCCGCGCCAGATCGAGGTACACCAGCGGCACGGGCAGTTCGACCACCGTGAGCCCCGCCGCGGCGGCCTGCACCCACAGTTCGAGCGGCATCGCGTAGCCCGGCTCGGTCGGCGCGAGCCGCTCGAGTGCCCGGCGTGAATAGGCCTTGAATCCGCAGAAGGCGTCAGTGAGTGCGAAGCCCAGGCGGGCGTTGATCTCGGCCGTGATCTCGGCGTTGATCCGCCGGCGCGTGGCCGGCGGCTCGCTGTCGCCCGCGAACGCGGCGAGGTAGCGGCTGCCGCTGACGATGTCGGCACGGCGCGCGTCGAGTGCGGCTGTGAACTCGGGAATCAGCCGCGGCTGGTGCTGGCCGTCGCAGTCGATCGTCACGAGGCCGTCCCAGCCGCCGTCGCGGGCCGCCGCGAATGCCGTCGCCAGGGCGGCGCCATAGCCGCGGTTGGCCGCGTGCCGCACCACCCGCACGTCGTTTCGTCGCGCGAGGATGTCGGCCGTGCCGTCGGTCGAGCCATCGTCCACCACGAGCACGTCGGTGGCGAACCGCAGCACCTCTTCGAGCACGCCCGACACGTGGGCGGCCTCGTTGAAGACCGGAAGGGCCGTGAGAAATTTCGCCACAGGGAGCCGCCTGAACTGCCGGGATGTCGCCGCCGCCGAGCCCTGCAAGTGTAGCGCCGGACAACCGCCGATCAAATCGCCTGCCAGACGAAGGGATCGGTATCGGCCAGGCTCGGCTGGCTGTGGAGCTCGGGCAGCGCCTCGGCGAGGCGGCGGCCGAGCACGTTCAGCGAAAACCGCTCGCTCGCATGATGGCCGACGGCCACGACTGCCAGGCCGGCTGCGGCCGCGGCGAGGGCATCATGCAGCTTGACTTCGCCGGTCAGGAGGGTTGCGCAGCCCGCCCCGGCAACCTCGGCGACGAGATCCCCGCCCGACCCGCACACGATCCCCACACGGCCCGCCGGACGAGCGGCGGGGCCGCACACCTGGACGGCCTTCGCGCCGAGGGCCGTTCCCGCCGCGTGGGCGAGGTCGCCGACCGTCATGCCGGCGCGTGCGGCCCCGGCCCGGCCGGTTCCCGCCAGGGGATAGACGTCGTCGGGAATGATCGGCGCGACGTGCTCGAGATGGACGAGCGCCGCGAGCTGGTCATTGATGCCGCCTGCAGCCGAATCCCAGGCCGTGTGGCCGCTCCAGACGGCGATCCCCGCACCAACGAGTTCGAGGAGCACGCGGCCGGGCGCCGTGTCGGTGGTGACCCGCGCCACCGGTCGGAACGGCAGCGGATGATGTGTGACGACGAGATCGATCCGCTCGCGAACCGCTTCCTCGGCGACGGCCGGCGTGAGCGTGAGGCAGGTCAGCACACGTGCGATCGAGGGGCGGCGCGACCCCACGAGCAGGCCGACCACATCCCAGTCGGCGGCCAGCCGCAGCGGGGCGAGGCTTTCGAGCTCGGCAGTCACCCGGTCGATGGGATACATCTCAGGCAGAATACAATCCGCCGTGCCCCCCCGCGACCTTTCCGGCGCCTCCCCATGGAAACATCCCGCTTCTCCGTCGCGTCGCTGCCCTTGGCTCGCGATCTCAAGACCGCGTTTCGCAAGGTGCGGGGGCTCGGGCTCCGGGGCGTGGAGCTCGACCTGCGCACGGGCGCGACGCCGGAGCAGCTGTCGCAGACGGGCATCCGCCAGATCCGCAAGTGGCTCGCCGACGAAGGGCTCGTGGTGGCGGCGGCCGCGTTTCCCACGCGCGGCGGCTACGCCGATGCCGAGCGGCTCGAGCCGCGGATCGCGGCCACGAAGGCCGCACTCGCAGCCGCCCACGCGCTCGGCGCGGCCGTGCTCCTCAATCACATCGGCGACATTCCCCCACCCACGGCCGCCGACGCGCCTGCCGCCCCGCGCTGGCAGCTGCTCGTTGACGTCGTCACCGATCTCGGGGCCTGGGGCGAGCGCGTGGGATGCACACTCGCAGCGGAGGCGGGGCGGTCGAGCCCCGAGGACCTCGAGCGCGTGATCAATGCGGTGCCTGCGGGCTCGCTTCTCTGCCACGTGGTGACCGGCTCGCTCGTGGTGCACGGCCACGATCCAGTCGCCGCCGTGGAGATGCTCTCGGGCCACATCGGCCATGTGCATGCCACCGACGCGATCCGCGGCGCGTTCAAGGGACGCGGCCGGGCGGTGATCCTCGGCAGCGGAGAAGTCGACCTGCCGAACGTGCTGGCGGCGCTTGAAGAACGCGCCTACCGCGGCTGGATCGGCCTCGAACCCGTCGACGGCTTCCAGGCCGAAGCAGAACTCGCCGACGCGCTCAAGAGCCTGCAGGCGTTGTGAAGGGGCGCAGGCAAATCCGAGCAAGTGAAGCCCAGGATGGGCGCAGCGAGCGTCCGGCGACGGGATATGGGGAGCCCGAAGCCGGCGCAGGCTATTTACTGGCATGCAGCGTGTCCCAGGGATAGGATCTATCCCATGCGCCGCACCATGTTTCTTCGCCGGGCGACGATCTGGCTGGCCACGATCGGCTATGCGCTGGTCGTGTCGGGCCTGCCGCTGCCGCTCGGGGGCGGGCAGCCTGCGAGCCCCACGTCGGCCACGGCCAAACGGCTGGCGGGCAAGGATCGATCGCAGCCGTTCCCCTGCATGGACAAGCCCTGCGGCTGTGCGACGGCCGAGCAGTGCTTTTCAAGCTGCTGCTGCAACACGCCCGCCGAACTTCTGGCATGGGCCCGGGCCATGAAGGCCGATCCTGGCGTGGTTGCGGCGCTCATGCGGCGCGCCACAACGTCGGCGCCCGCGGCCGAGCGGTGTTGTGCGGCTGCCCAGTCGGAGTGCTGCGCGGCCGCGGCGGAGTCGCACATGGCGAATTCTGACGACCAGTGCTGCTCCGCGCAGGCGTCACCGATTGCCGCAGGCGACGAGCCGTGCGACACCCCGACGCGTGGTGTGTCGCTGCGTGCGATGCGGGCCTGCAAGGGGCTCGCTGCCGAATGGCTCTCGATCGGCGTGGCGCTGCCGCCTGTCGCGCCCGCCGTCGTCTCGTGTGTGGCAGATGCTTCCGGCCGCATCGCATGCTTCGATGTCTCGATATCCGGGAGCCGCGTCGCGCCCGCCGCGCCGCCGCCCCGCCGGGCGTGAGTTGGTGACTGTGCCAACCCGTCGAGCCCGCGGCCGAGAACCATCCTGACGTAGCACCGTGCGCGTCTTCCTCGGATCCGGGCCGGTCCCGCGTCCATCGAGGAGACATCATGCGCCCCGTCCGCCAGTCGGGTGGCTTCACACTCGTGGAGCTGCTTGTCGTAATCGCCATCATCGGCGTGCTTGTGGGCATGCTGCTGCCGGCCGTGCAGTCAACGCGGGAGGCCGCGCGGCGGAATTCCTGCGCGAGCAACCTGCGGCAGTTCGGGCTCGCGCTCTTGAACTACGAGTCGAGCCGTGGGCACTTCCCCGCCACGGATGCACGGGGGAGCACGACTGTGTCGGCCACGGGCGGGTGGTCGCTCCATGCACGGCTGCTGCCGTATGCCGAGCAGGCGACGCTGGCCGATCGCTTCGATTTCAAGAAGGCAGCCTTCACCGGGAACTTCGCCGCGCAGACACCCACGGCGGAGTTCGCAGCCCTATTTGCGACGCCGATTCCGCTGTTGCTGTGTGCCAGCGACCCGGCTCCGACGGTGCAGGTGGCCAATGCGTTCAGCTACGGCGGCAACAACTATATGGTGAGCTTCGGCAGCGCCACCGCCGACGGCGCGGGCCGCTGTTTCTGGAATTTCGGCCAGCCGACAGACGGCATCGTCTACGAGAACTCGAAAGTGCAGATTCGGAATGTCACTGATGGATTGTCGAAGACGGTGATCGCGAGCGAGGCGGTGCGGAGCATCACGGCCGTGAGCGATCCCGTGACCTTTCCGGCCGGCTCACCTCCACCGCAGCCGTATCAATACACGCTCAATGGCTCGACCGGCTGGAACTCCGGCACGCTTGTCGGCCCCGCCGGGGCCACGCCGACCACTGCGGCGATCGACGCCATCGTCGCCAGCTGGCGGTCGCTCACGAGTTGGCGGGGGGCGTCGAGCGCCTCGATGCGGGGCCGCGGGCTTTCGTGGGCGGCGACCACGCAGGGCAACAGCCTCACCAACGGTTTTCTGACCCCCAACAGCCCGATCCCTGATTACGTCGTCCACTGGTCGGGCTTCTTCGGGCCGAAGAGCCATCACCGCGGGGGCGCGAACGTGCTCTTCGGCGATGGACGGGTCGTGTTCCTCGGCGAGGAGATCGACGCAACGCTGCATCGCGGCCTGCACAGCATCAACGGCGGAGAGGTGGTGTCGAATGACTAGGTTCCCTCAGACGATGCTGCGTGGCGTCCTGTTCACGGCGGCCTTCTGGCCGCTGGCGGCCGTCGCCCACGACACATGGCTCGAAGCGGTGCCGCGGCTCGTGCGGCCGGACGACGTCGTGCACGTCGGTCTGTTCCTCGGCAATCACGGCAACGACCACCGCGACTTTAAGATCGCCGGCAAGGTCGGCTCGCTCGACGACGTGCAGATCGAGGTGGTCGGTCCCGATGGCCGGAAGACAGATCTCGGGCCCGACATGGTCGATCTCGGCTACGCCCCGAAGGAGGGCTTCTGGTCGGGGCGATTCGTGCCGGCCAACGAGGGGCTGCACTGCGTCGGCCACTTCCGGCAGGGCATCCGCCACGGGTCGATGGGATTCAAGGGAGGCAAGACCTACTTCCTTGCCTCGGAATCGCTCGACGCTCCTGCCAAGCCGAACGACAGCATCCCGGGCCTGCTCGGCCATCCGCTGGAGTTGGTGCTCGAGACGCATCCCGTCATCGATTGCGGGCCGGGGCAGCCGATCTCCCTCCAGCTGCTCTTCAAGGGGAAGCCCCTGGCCGATCAGGTCGTGTCGTTTATTCCGCGGGGGGCGACGCTCGCGGAAGGCTTCGACGCCGAGCATGAGCGCAAGACCGATGCGGAAGGCCGGTGCAGCTACACGCCGAAGGAGGGCAACGTCGTGCTCGTCGTCACCGACCTCGTGAAGCCCGAGGAGAAGGGAGAGGGCTTCGAGAAGACGTCGTATGCCGCCACGCTCGTGATCGATGTGCCCGAGCGCTGCCCGTGCTGCGAGTGAGCACGGTGCCTGGCGCCTGGATCACGCGCGCGGCGCGGCCGAGGCAGCGGCCATTCCCGCCGCGACCGCGATGGCGGCCGTCTCGACCCGGAGGATGTGCGGTGCGAGGGACGCCCGGCGGCAGCCCGCGGCCTCCGCGGCGGTGAGTTCCTCAGGCGTGAAGCCGCCCTCAGGGCCCACGAGCGCGAGGACGGCGCCCGCGTGGCCTGCGAGGAGCGGGCCGAACGGCTCACCTGCCGGATCGGCCACCACGGCGCGCACGCCAGGATCACGGGCGGCGAGCACGGCAGCGAGCGTGACCGGCGGGGCGATCTCCAGGAGCGTGGTACGGCCGCACTGCTTGCAGGCTTCGATTGCGGCCCGGCCCAGCCGCTCGATGGCCGCCGGCGTCGCCTCGGCCACGCCGCGGGTCGTGACCAGCGGCACGAGCCGGGCACAGCCGAGCTCCGTCAGTTTTTCGACCAGCCACTTCTGGCGGTCGCCCTTGGGGAGCGCCACGGCGAGCGTCAGCGGCAGCGGCGGAGCGGCCCCGGCGAGCGGTGGCCCGACGTCGAGCCCCACCCGATCACGGCCGATCGACGTCACGCGGGCGGGCCACTCCGAGCCCCGGCCGTCAAACACGGCAACGGCCTCGCCGACGCTCGCGCGGAGGACGCGGGCCAGGTGCCGCGCCTCGTCGCCGACGAGTTCGGCACGGCCATCGACGGGAGGCGTGGCGAGGAAGAAGCGTTCGCTCATGAGGATGCAAAACCGGCGTTTTCACCGGCTCTTCTCGTCCTGACCCGGCTCACACGAGCCGCTAGACTCCGCGGCATGGTACGGGATTTTTGGCAATTGGATGCCGCGCCTTTCGACGGATCGCTCGAGCCGGCCACCTTCTACACCGGCGCCACGCAAGAAGAGGCACTCGCGCGGCTCGAATGGCTCGTCGATGAGCGGCAACGGTTTGCACTCGTGGTGGGAGCCGAGGGCCATGGCAAGAGCCACTTGGCCGCGATAGCCGTGCGCCGCCTCGCTGGGATGGGTGCCGAAACGGTGCTCCTGTCGCTCGGCGGCCTGTCCCCGGGAGACTGGCTCGAGATGCTGCTCGCCCGCCTGCCGCTCGATGCCGCCAGCCGTGCCGAACCGCTCCGTTCCTGGCAGAAGCTCGAAAACCGGCTCCGCGAAAACACGCTCATGGAGCGGACGACGGTGCTCGTCTTCGACGACATCGATCGGGCGCCGGCCGATTCGATCGACGGAATCATGCGATTGATCGGTGCCCCCGAGGCCAGGTTTGCCCGCGTGGCCGTCGTGGCCACGGCTACACCGACGGGGGCCGCCGCCCTCCCGAGCGGTCTGCGTGATCGGGCCGCCGTGCGGGTGGGGCTCGAGCCATGGGACAGCCGTGACGTCACCGGCTTTCTCGTCAGGGCCCTGGCGCGCGTCGGCGGCCGGGACGACCTCTTCACGCCCGAGGCGGCGGCGACCCTGGCCCGCTTCACCGGCGGCGTGCCGCGCACGGTGGCGCGGCTGGCCCACCTCGCGCTGGCAGCCGCGGCAGGCGACCGCCTCGGCCGGGTCGATGCGGCCACGGTCGAACGCGCCTGGCGGGAACTCGCGCCGGATGCCGCGGTACCCACGCCCGTCATGCCGGTCGATGCGCTCGACGAGCCGGCAGTGAACCCGCGGGTGAAGGTCGTGCGCCGACTGTTTGGCTAGCCGGTCTACTTTCCGATCGCCTCGATCGCCTTCGTGGCCGCCGCACTGAGATTCGCGTCGGCGTGCTTCGTGAGCCGCTTCAAGGCCGGCAGGGCGGCCGTCGCCGACGATCCCATCGCGGCCAGCTCTTTGGCCGCGGTGATCCGACTCTCGACCGAGCCCTTCTCGAGGTCGGCGATGTAGCCCTCGACGAGCAGATTGCCCATCGTCTTCGGGCCCTTGGGGCCCTTCGCCCGCTTGCCGGCCGGGCCACGGGCTTTCTTGGCCGAGGCCTTCGTGCCGGAGCAGCCGGCGACAAGCGCGAGGCCGACGAGGAGACACGTGCGACGCTGCATGGCACCTTGACGGCTGGAGAACTTCGGAGGGCTGACGGGATTTTAGCAGGAACGGCGTGCCGCTGGAATCATCCGTCGGTCGCGAGGGCCGTTTCGGATCGGCGGCACGATCACGTAGACTCGACGCCCGAGGGAGCGACACTCGTTTGGCACTCGCGCGCGACAAGACACCGGCACCACGAATCGTGGCTGTTTCACCTGACGATGGCTCGGCCATCGACCTCAGGAATCCCGCGCTTGCGGCCGCGCTCGCCTGGGCCGTGCCCGGGCTCGGGCATCTTTATCAGGGCCGCGTGTTCAAGGGACGGCTGTTCATGGGAGCGATCCTGGGCACGTTTCTCGCCGGGATGTGGCTCGGCGGAGGGAAGGTCGTGTATGCCTCGTGGAAGCCGGGCGACACGCGCTGGGCGTTCGTCTGTCAGGCTGGTGCAGGCCTCGTGGCGATGCCGGCGGTCGTGCAGGCGCTGCAGCTGCACGGCGTGGCGAAGCAGCCGCTGTTCGGCAGTCTGTTCATGGCGCCGCCGCTCACATCGGGGCAATACGTATCGCGCGGCTATGCCGACCGGCTCGCCGCGTCCGATCCCGACATCGACGCCGAAGACTTCTTCGATCGTCCGCCGCTCAGGCAGTTTCGCGGCGAGCAGGTGTCGCACTGGCAGCGCCGGCTCGGCCGCTGGTTCGACATCGGCACGCTCTACACGATGCTCGCCGGCATGCTCAACATTCTCGTGATCTACGACGCCTGGGCCGGCCCACTGGGCACGCCCACCGACGCCGACCGCAAGTCCCGCACCACTCCGAAAACCTGACCTGTTTCTGCCCGCCGCCCGGCAAGGAGGCCACTGACATGATTCCATTCCTCGCGACGACCCCCATCTTCCCCATCCTGCTCGCCGCGCTCGTCGACCGCGTGCCAGGCATTTTCTTTGGCCTGCCGTTGGTGGCGCTTGCGAGCCTCGTGTTCGCCGCCACGCACCACGAAGATCCGGCCGAGATCCGCTTTGCCACGGTCCACTGGGCCGTGTGGCTCGGCGGCATCCTCGGCCTCGTCATCGCGGCCGTGCTGCTCCTCGGCTGGTTCAGCTAGCGGTGACGGCGAGGCGGCGGAGCTGGCCGCAGGCGGCGTCGATCCGGGCTCCCTTGCGCCGGCGTACATGCACGTTGACGCCGGCCTCGCGCAGGATGTCGAGAAACCGCTCGCGGTCAGTCTGCGTGGGCTCCTCGAAGGGCAGGCCGGCCACACTGTTGTAGGGGATCACGTTCACGAGAGCGGCGCGGCCACCCAGCAGGCTGACGAGGCTGTGAGCGTGCTCGGGCGAGTCATTGAGCTTGCCGAGGAGCACGTATTCGAACGTCAGCCGGCGGCCCGACGCCTCCCAGTAGCGGTCGGCCGCGGCCATCACCTCGGCCAGGCCGATCGCCTTGTTCACCGGCACGAGCCGCGTGCGCAGTTCGTCATCGGCCGCGTGGAGAGAGACGGCGAGGTTGTAGACGGGGTGTTCGACCGCGAGCCGGTCGATCGCCGGGGGCAGGCCGACCGTCGAGATCGTGATCCGGCGCTGCGAGATGCCGAGGCCGTCTGGATCCTGCGCCGTGGCGAGCGCGGGCAGCAGGCGGTCGAGGTTCGCCAGTGGCTCGCCCATGCCCATCACGACGATGTGGCTCAGCCGCTCGTCGGCGGGCAGGAGGGCCTGCAGCCGCAGGAGCTGCTCGATGATCTCGCCCGTCGTGAGGTTCCGCACCACGCCGTCGAGGCCGCTCGCACAAAACACGCAGCCCATCGCGCAGCCCACCTGCGAACTGATGCATACGGTGCGCCGCGCCCCGGCGCCCTCTGCGCCTGGCCCCTGCTCGCGCAGGAGCACGCACTCGATCCGCTGGCCGTCGTGGAGTTCGAGCAGCAGCTTCTCGGTGCCGTCGTCGGCCCGGGTGTGCTTGGCGATCGACGTGGTCCAGATCTGAAACTCCGCCTCGAGCGCCGCGCGCAGCCCCTTCGACAGGTCGGTCATGGCGGCGAACGACTCGGCCCGCGCGGCCGTGAGCCAGCGGCGGATCGCCTTGGCCCGCCAGGCCGGCTGCCCCTGCGCGGCGAGCCACTCCGGAAGCGTGTCGAAGGCGTCGAGGAGGTGCGGCATCGGGCGGGGGGGAGAGGTCTGGCGTCGGGGCGGGGGCGACGGTACGTTCGTAGAAGCAATGTGCATCATACCCCGGTATCCGGGGCCAGCGTCCCCCGCCGAATTCACGCCATGAGCCAGAAGCACCCCGAAGAACGCACCCAGTGGGTGTACGACGAACGGACGTTTCCCGTCTGGAACCGCTCGTTCGAGAAGGCCGACCGCACCGAGATGATCCGCGACGACCTGTGGGCCGGCCGCAGCATCTCGATCATGCTTGCCGTGCTCGTGGCGATCGGCCTGGCACTCTCCCTGGGCACCGTCGCCTTCGTCGCCAACTGGCGGTAGGCAGCCGTGATCTCGCTCCAGGCACGGGCGAAGCTGAACCTCTCGCTCGCCGTGCTGGCGAAGCGGCCCGACGGCTTCCACGAGATCGAGTCGTTGATGGTGCCCGTCACCCTCCACGACACGCTCACGATCCGAACGAGCGACTCTTCCGATGTGCGGCTGACCGTGCGGTTTGGCGGACGGCTCCTCGAGCCGGCGGCGGCGGTCCTCAGGCGCGACGTGCCCACGGACGACTCGAACCTCGTGGTCCGCGCCGCGCGGCTGCTCGCTGCCGAGGCTGGGGAGACCCGGGGCCTCGAGATCGATCTCGTGAAGGAGATTCCATCCGGCGCGGGGCTCGGCGGCGGTTCGAGCGACGCCGCCGCCGCGCTCGTGGGCGCAGCCAAGGCCTGGGGCATCGACTGGCCGCGGAGCCGGCTCGCCACCCTGGCGGCGCAGCTCGGCAGCGACGTGCCGTTTTTTCTCGAGGGCTGCCCAGCGATCGCATCCGGCCGTGGCGAGCAGTTGGTGGCCGTCAGCGGAATGCCTGCGCTGCATGCCGTGATCGCCTGCCCAGCGGCTGGGCTTTCGACTGCGGCGGTCTATGCGCACTGCACGCCCGATGCCGCACAGCGGGGCGCGGCCGAGCGCCTGGCCACGGCGTTCGTGGCCGGTGATCTCGGCACCGCATTCGCTGCGATGCACAATACACTCGAGCCCCCGGCCCGCGCACTCGCTGCCGATGTGAGCCGGCTGCTCGACGCCATGACGGCGGCAGGGGCGGTGCGGCCGATGCTCACCGGCAGCGGCAGCGCCTGTTTTGCGTTGGCCCGCACCGCGGCAGAGGCCCACGCCGTCGCTGTGCGGCTCGAGGCCGCCGGCTGGCCCGGGGTTTTTGCGGTGCAGGTCGTCTCCGCCGCGGCTGGTTGAATCTGCTAGACTCCGGCCCCATCAGGCGGCCAAGCACCGGGGAGGTGGGTGGCTCGGAGATGGTGGGGGGGGGTAATCGCATGGAGATTACGGAGGTTCGCATCAAGCTCGTGGAGCACGCGGCCGAACGGCTCCTCGCCTTCTGCTCGATCACGATCGACGGCGCGTTCGTGGTGCGGGATCTCAAGATCATCGGGGGCCCGAGCGGTCCGTTCGTGGCGATGCCGAGCCGCAAGCTCTCCGCGCACTGCCACGCCTGCGGCTTCAAGAATCCACTTCGCGCCGGCTACTGCAACCAGTGCGGCAAGAAGCAGGCCGAGCAGCCGCCACCCCGCGACGACGACGGCCGCCTGCGGCTCTACGCCGACATCGCCCACCCGATCAACGCCTCGTGCCGCGAGCTGATCCAGAACCGGGTCGTGCGCGAGTACGAGGCGGAACTCGTGAGAGCCAAGCAGCCTGGCTACATGTCGCGGTATGACGCGATCGGCGACGAGGAGCGCCGATAGGGGTAACGTCTCGCTCGAGACGCCGGCTCGGCGGGCGGCAAAAGTCTCGTCGCGTGGGCCGCGGCGGCCCAAGGCTCCTCGAGCGTTCGCCGACCCACCGAGCCTCGCTGGATTGAGAGGCTAAGACAGCGTTAATTCCGCACGAGGGCGTGGAAGGCCGTGGTCAGCTGCTTTGTGATCGGGCCGGGCGTGCCTGCGCCGATCATGCGGCCGTCGATGTCCACGACGGGGATCACTTCCGCGGCGGTCCCCGTCAGGAAGCACTCGTCGGCCGTGTAGAGGTCGTGCCGCGTGAGCGTGGCCTCGCGGCAGTCGATGCCGGCCGCGCGGGCGAGCTCCATGACGGCGTTTCGCGTGATGCCCTCGAGGATGCCGGCGTCGGGGGGAGGCGTAAGGAGGACGCCCGAGCGGACGACAAACACGTTGTCACCGGTGCACTCCGCCACTTCGCCCTTGTGGTTGAGCATCAGGGCCTCGACGCAGCCGGCCCGCAGGCCTTCGAGCTTCGCCATGATGTTGTTGAGATAGTTGAGCGACTTG
>Ga0247837_1007916_pt1 | contig 13717 bp, 13 predicted proteins | sample LaCtaG_2_FD_187115 | JGI IMG/M metagenome (GOLD analysis project Ga0247837, IMG submission 187115) | Freshwater microbial communities from meromictic Lake La Cruz, Castile-La Mancha, Spain - LaCruzMarch2015_14.5m | ecosystem: Environmental > Aquatic > Freshwater > Lake | place: Spain: Castile-La...
ATGCCGCTTTGTTACCCGAAATGTTAGGCGGCTCTGCTGATTTAACAGGCTCAAACAATACCGATTGGTCAGGCACAGAAGCGATTACTCACGATGATTTCACTGGAAATTACCTTAATTATGGCGTTCGTGAATTTGCTATGGCGGCCATCATGAATGGGCTCGCGCTTCACGGCGGATTTATTCCCTACGGCGGAACTTTTTTGGTTTTTTCAGACTATGCCCGCAACGCGTTACGCTTAAGCGCGCTGATGAAGCAACGTGTGATTTTTGTATTTACCCATGACTCCATAGGCTTAGGTGAAGACGGCCCCACGCATCAACCCATAGAACATGCGGCCATGCTTAGGCTTACCCCAAATATGCACGTTTGGCGCCCCGCAGACTTGCTAGAAACCGCAGTAGCTTGGCAACAATCCATTGAGCGGCACAATGGTCCCTCGTGCTTATTATTATCGCGCCAAAATTTACCCGCGTGTAAACATTCTGAAACAGCTAGCGAATCGATAAAACGCGGTGGGTATATTTTAGAAGACAGTGAAGCGGCACCTGATGCCATTTTGATTGCCACCGGCTCTGAAGTACAAATTGCCCTAGGCGCATCACATTTGCTTAAGCAAGAGGGGCTCAACGTTCGTGTTGTATCCATGCCCTGTGCTGAGCGTTTCCTTGCCGAGGATGCGGCTTACCAAGAGCACGTTTTACCCAATGCCGTACGTAAACGAGTCGCCATTGAAGCGGCAGCAGCTGGGTATTGGTATCGCTTTGTGGGCTTGGATGGTGCTGTGATAGGCCTTGAACGCTTCGGTGAGTCGGCACCTGCTAAAGATATTTACGAAGCGCTGGGTATCACGGTCCAAAAAACCATAGAGGCAGTACACGCATTATTTTAAAATTTTTTGTACATCAACATTCAATCCAATAAGGATTAAAGCAGATCCATTTCTGTCATTAGTAACAGTAAAGTGCCTGAGCACTGACATTCGGAGAAGTAGTATGACTATACGTATTGCAATAAATGGCTATGGCCGCATTGGCCGTTGCGTTTTAAGATCCATTTTTGAATACAAGCGTCAAAATGAGTTTAACGTGGTTGCGATTAACGACCTGTCTGGCATTCAAACGACCGCCCATTTAACACGGTATGACTCGACACACGGCCGTTTTCAAAGCGATGTAACCGTCGCCGGAGACACGTTGCTTATTGATGGCCACCCCATCACGGTTATCTCTGAGCGTAACCCCAGTGCGCTGCCATGGGCCGCCTTGGGCGTGGACTTGGTTCTCGAATGCACGGGACACTTCACCGAGCGCACGAGTGCTATGCAACACATCACGGCCGGCGCTAAAAAAGTTCTTATTTCAGCACCAGGAAAAAACAGCGACGCCACCATCGTTTATGGGGTGAATCATCATACGCTTACGGCCGCATCCCAAATTGTTTCAAATGCATCGTGTACAACCAATTGCTTAGCCCCGGTGGTCAAGCCCCTGAATGATCAAATAGGTATTCTGCAAGGGTTGCTAAACACCGTCCACGCGTACACGAAAGATCAAATGCTTTTGGATGGTAGCCACTCAGACCTCCATCGCGCACGCTCTGCCACCCAATCTATTATTCCAACTAAAACCGGTGCCGCCAGTGCGGTAGGCTTGGTGTTACCTGAGCTCGCTGGAAAATTAGACGGTTTTGCCATGCGCGTCCCAACGCTGAATGTGTCGGTCATTGACTTTACCTTCATCGCAAAACGTCCCACGACCGTTGATGAAGTAAACAACGTTATGCGCCAAGCCCAAAGTGATATATTACACATTAATGATGAACCTCTCGTCTCTATTGATTTTAATCATTATCCAGCTTCCGCGATTTTTGATACCACCCAAACCAAAGTATTAGGGAATTTAGTAAAGGTGGTCGCTTGGTATGACAACGAATGGGGATTTTCCAATCGCATGCTAGATACGGCCTCCCACATGATGAGTCTTTAAGGAAAAACCATGAAGCTTACTAAAATGAGCGATATTGATTTACGTAACAAGCGGGTTCTTATTCGTGAAGATCTTAATGTACCGATTAAAGATGGCATGATCACAAGCGATCAACGTCTACAGGCCGCATTGCCCACATTACAACGCGCACTAGAGTCTGGTGCTGCAGTCATCGTATTGTCTCATCTTGGTCGCCCTGAAGAAGGCACGTTCGATAACCGACTCTCCCTTAAACCTGTAGCCACCTATCTTAAAGAGCACCTACATTACCCTGTTCATTTTACCACTGATTATTTGGGCGGGGTAAATGCCATGCCAGGCGAATTGACCATTTGTGAAAATGTGCGTTTTAATCGGGGTGAGAAAACCAACGATGACGCCCTTGCGAAACAACTCGCAGCTCTGTGCGATATTTTCGTGATGGACGCCTTTGGTACTGCGCACCGAGCCCATGCTTCAACGTGTGGTGTAGCAAAATATGCCCCTATTGCAGCAGCAGGTCCATTGTTAGTGAGAGAATTAGAAGCATTGCAACGTGTTTTTAAAGCGCCAGAAAAACCCATTATGGCCGTCGTGGGTGGTGCTAAAGTGTCCTCAAAATTATCGTTACTGAAACAAATGGTGAGCATGGTTGATGTGCTTATTCCTGGAGGCGGAATTGCAAATACTTTTCTAAAAGCACAGGGACACGAAATTGGTGTTTCACTCCACGAACGTTATTTATTAGACGAGGCACGCGCCATCCTTGAACTTGCAGATAAAACAGGCTGCCTAATTCCTCTGCCATCGGACGTGGTTGTTGGAAAAACATACAGTGATACATGCCCGGCCTATAATAAATCCCTCAACAACATCGCCAATGATGACATGATCATGGACATTGGGCCCGAAACCATTACCCGCTATATCCATCTTTTGGACACCGCAAAAACAATCATTTGGAATGGTCCTGTGGGTGTTTTTGAATTTCCACAATTTTCTTATGGCACGCGCGCGCTGGCCATTGCCATCGCCAATAGTGATGCTTTTACGATTGCTGGCGGAGGAGATACGTTAGCAGCGATTGATCAATACGATCTAACCGATGAAATTTCATACATTTCTACAGGAGGCGGTGCCTTTTTAGAGTATTTAGAAGGCAAAACACTACCTGCTGTGGCGGCTCTAGAAGAGCGAGCCAAAGCCTCAACTGAATACAAGTAATCGCAATCCCTGAAGAGCTATCGTACCCGTAAAATACCTCTTCAGGGAGGGTAACCGCGTCTAAAAGCGCATTACAAAACCAAATCGCCCACGTTCCGCGCTTTATGCGCGGAATCCAGTACGAGATTCATGCAGGGCAGGTAAGTGGGTGCAAGCTTATTTGTGCTTAAACATCAGAGGTGTTTACCGAGCTCTTCAGCGACGATAGAAGATAAAATAAAATTTAACGTTCTGACTCTATTCTACGGTTTCCGCGACCATGTCACCTTTACGCGATAAGCCAAGCTTTTCTTTTAAACGGGCTACCGCATCGGGGTCATAAACACGCGACGTTTTATGGGTTATCTGCACAGATGCCGTGCGCGCCGTTGGTAATGTCGCATTTTGCGCACTAAAAGCAGGAGGGCGCTCTGGGTAATAGGGGGCCGCGTCTTGTTCGTCTCGAAGGGATTTTTGTTCTGGCGCTCGCACAACGACCGGATGAGGCGATTTAGTGGCTGTCATTTTTCGTGCGTTTTTAGCCGCCTTCTCCACTCGCTTTTTAATTTTCAATGCAGCATGCTGTGACTCTTCTTCGGTCACTAAGGTCACCGGGTTGCCCTCTAAATCGATTCTCATTTCACGTGCTTTTAAGCAGGTTAAATAATCAATGCGGCGCGTAAATATAACAACGGCTTCTCGCAATTTGCTTTTGGAAATACCCTCAGCAAATGCTTTATCTGCATGGGCTAGTATATCCGCCATGATCCCTTCTTTGAGTGGTTGAATCACCACGCTTGCATCAAAGGCTTCAGGGAATGTTTTAGTCAGCCAAATCAGGGCGTCGTTGCGCAGAATTTTCGCCTGGTTTTTTTGTTTTTTATTGATGATGACCGTGCGAGGATGCAGCTCCTGCTTTCTCATGCTATGACCCTTTGAATTAGTAGCGAAGGCTGGAATGGCTATGACTGCCATGCCCTAAAATGAGCAGGCAATGTACAAGGTATAAGCCCTTTTTGCAAGCAGTTGATATCCTACTGAAGCATAAAAAATTATCACCAAACGATGGCCATGAACACACCCTCTCGAGATGGCTAATTTCGCCTAGCTAGATTTCACCCCAGTTAAACAAAACTCTCGCCAAATATTCTTAGCTCAGTATATACTTATTATTGATATCACTACCGGACATTAAATACATGAAACGTTTTTTTATGTCAGTATTGGCTGTTTTTTTTCCATGGATAGTGTTGTTTATCTATGATAATCCTGGTGGTGCTCTTGTTGCTTTAATTTTACAAGCAACCGTCATTGGGTGGCTTCCTGCCAGTATGTGGGCTTGGAAAACAATGCGGGAAACCCCAAAAGATAAAACGAACAAACCAGCACCATGATCTATGGTTAATTTTACACCTGTACGAAGACCGTTTATGCAATAAAAAGAAAGGCCTTGTACGTGTTTTTATTTGTAGGAGAAACAATGCAAAGCCGTGTGATTGTAAATGGCGCTCAAGGTAAAATGGGTCACTTAGCATGTGACACCCTTCAACGCCACCCCTCTTTTCAGTTGGTAGCAACCTTAGGTCGAGGGGACGATTTACAGCGCGCAATCAAAGAAACCAATGCACAAATTGTCGTTGAGCTCACTCGTGCGGACTGTGTCTATGAAAATAGTTTAACCATTATCAATAATAACGCCCACCCAGTGATTGGCGCGAGTGGCTTGCTTGACCAAGAAATACAAATCTTACAAACATTGTGCTCTGAAAAAAAATTAGGCGGTATTATTGCACCTAATTTTTCAATAGCCGCAGTCCTGATGATGCGCTTTGCCGCCGAGGCCGCGCGCTTACTACCTAACGTCGAAATTATTGAAGCACACCATCCTCAAAAATTAGACGCGCCCTCAGGAACCGCACTTAAAACGGCAGAGATGATTGCTAAAGCCCAGCAGAGTCAAACGGCCCCCTTGCCCCTAAAAGAATTAGTACCTGGCGCCAGGGGCGCCATGCACCATGGAATACCCATTCACTCTTTAAGATTGCCCGGTGTTCTCGCGCGTCAAAACGTCATTTTTGGTAATGTCGGTGAAACATTAACGATAACCCACGACAGTATTGACCGTTCATCGTTTATGCCTGGTATCATTCTGGCCTGCGAACACGTACAACAGCTTGATTGCTTGCACTATGGCCTAGAGCATGTCCTAAATATCTCAAGCTAAGCAACGCTTAAGCCCTTTAGCCTCAATACGTTCATGACTCGACTACTGTTGATGCTATTTACAGATACCTACCCATGAAATGTACCTACGTGCTACAGGACTCGGGTGTATTGATTTAAACGTCTTAATATCATGATCATTTATTTTTGATATGCCTTGATTTGCCATGCTAGACTTGTTCGCTCATGTCTTACTATGGATGACAAGAATGACTCGAATAAAACCCCAAGAAGTTACAGGTTATTCAAATACCGACCTCTATGAGGCCCTTCAAGATGCGTTGTCAAAAGCCAACCATCCTGCACGTGTTGAAGTGGTTGAAACACGTGGCTCTCAAATCAAAGGTGATCATTGCCAGTATGAAATCACACTTGCTACTTTTGAGCAGTAACCACCAACACAGGTCTTTCCTCTAAAACCGAATTTAATAGGACATTGAAAATGGTTTATACCGTACCTCATTATATTGCAGGCGCCACTTACGCTGACGCCACCACAAAAAGCCACCCTATCTATAATCCTGCTATTGGAAAGATAGCCGGCCAGGTTCATTTCGCAAATGACGCACTTTGCGATAAAACGGTTGCTATCGCAAAAGAGGCTTGGTTACCTTGGTCACAAACAGCCCCCATCAAACGCGCACGTATTCTTTTTAAATTTCGCGAATTATTAGAGCGTTATCAAAACGACCTTGCAAAACTTGTAACAAAAGAACAAGGAAAAACACTCGATGACGCAATGGGCTCTGTGGCACGTGCTATAGAATTGGTTGAATTCCATTGTGGTTTAGTTTCCCAACTGCAAGGCACGTTAACCTCAAATGTTTCTCAACAAATTGATTGCAGCACACTGCGCCAACCTTTAGGTGTATGTGCTGGCGTATCGCCCTTTAATTTTCCCGTGATGGTACCTGTCTGGATGATTATTCCGGCCATCGCGTGTGGCAATACTTTTATTTTAAAACCATCGGAGCAAGATCCCTCCGCCGTTATCCGATTGATGGAGTTATTAACCGAAGCAGGTTTACCTACGGGCGTAGCCAACTGCCTACAAGGAGATAAGAATACGGTGCAGCAACTCCTAGCCCACAAGGACATTAAAGCCTTTACTGCCGTTGCCTCCACACCGGTTGCTAAATCTATTTATCAAACGGCAATCGCTCATGGCAAGCGCGCACACACCTTTGGTGGAGCGAAAAACCATGGTGTGGTCATGCCTGATGCCGACATGGAGCACGCCGCAAATGCCATCGTAGGAGCTGCCTTTGGCTCCGCAGGTGAGCGTTGCATGGCACTTTCGGTGGTGGTGGCCGTAGGTGAAGGCACGGCTGATGCACTCACAAGCAAGCTCCTTCCATTGATTAAAGCCATTCAAATTGGGCCAGGAGATGTTCAAGGCACAGACATGGGGCCGCTCATTAGTCGCCTACACCATCAACGCGTGGTACAAGCCATCGAAGACGGTGTGAAAGAAGGTGCCCGTTTATTAGTAGATGGTCGCCAATTTACTCACAATACACACCCCGAAGGCTATTATATTGGGCCATCCGTTTTTGATAACGTTTCGGAAACGATGGCTGTCTATCAAAATGAAATTTTTGGGCCTGTGCTTGTTATTCTCAAAGCCGCCAATTTTGAAGACGCGTTAGCGTTGGTGAATCACCATCAATATGGCAACGGTACCGCTATTTTTACCCGGGATGGCTTTTCTGCACGAGACTATGCTGAACGTGTTCAAGTGGGTATGGTGGGCATTAATGTTCCCATTCCCGTCCCCGTGGCAAGCCATCCCTTTGGCGGTTGGAAGCAATCTTCTTTTGGCGACACGAACATGCACGGCATGGAAAGTATTCATTTTTACACGCAATTAAAGACGATTACCACAAAATGGCCGGTAACCCAGCTGACTGAAACAAGTGCCTTTATTATGCCCACTCACCAGTAACGAAATACAGCGAGAAAGTTATGACACGCATTGGATTTATTGGATTAGGTCACATGGGTTTACCCATGGCAAAAAACCTTATTAAAGCAGGCTATACAGTAACGGGATTCGATCTCCAAGCAACAGCAATGAAGGACTTCACTGAAGCAGGCGGTATTGCTGCTAACACCTTAAAAGATACCGCTCTTTCAGAAGACGTGATTATTACCATGCTGCAAACAGGCAAGCAGGTACAAGAGGTGTGTTTAGGTGAAGAGGGTCTATTTGCCCATGCTAAAAAAAATGCGTTATTTATTGATTGTTCCTCGATTGATGTAGAAACATCGCGTCTTCTTCACGACAAGGCCCGACATTGTCATCTTCTTCCCGTTGATGCACCGGTTTCAGGCGGCGTGGGCGGGGCTTCTGCCGGCACTTTAACCATCATGGTGGGGGGAAGTAAAGAGGCCTTTGAGCGCGCAAAGATTATCCTCAACGCATTGGGCAAGACCATCATTCATACCGGTGTTGCCGGTAGCGGACAAGCTGCAAAAATTTGCAATAACATGATTCTTGGGATTTCCATGATTGCCGTATCAGAGGCGTTTGTGCTGGCAAAACATCTGGATTTAGCGCCTGAAAAATTATTTGAGGTGGTCACTCATTCATCTGGTCAGTGTTGGGCCATGAGTCATTATGTGCCTGTTCCTGGCCTGTTGGAAAACGTCCCCGCCAACAACGACTACAAAGCAGGGTTTACAGCCAAAATGATGCTTAAAGATTTAAGCCTCAGCCAACAAACAGCTGGTAAAATGAATATTGCCACCCCCATGGGAAAAAAAGCAACGGAGCTTTATCAAGAACTCAATAACAATGGCATGGCTGAACTCGATTTTTCCGTCATCATTAAAACGATTGGCGCATCAGGCCAAGATTGAAAGGTATAAGTCAATTGAATTTTAAATGACTGACTCCCTACGTACCGGGGTGATATCATTACCCACAAGTCTTTTAACCCCTGCTATTAAAGGGTTACATAACGTTCGGGTTAGAAAAAACACCGATGATGTCATTCCCGCGAACTGATGTAGCTGCGTTCGCGGGAACGACAAATGATATGACCGCGGTACGTAGACGAGTTACGATGACCTTTTTTCTTAAAAATTAGATGCGTTTGTCCTGCATACACACCCTTATGCTCTATTTAAGAACACAATTTATGCTATGCTTATCCCCATCCAGCGGTTGAGCACATGGATCAATTCATCCACACCTTGTTTTTTCAACGATGAGAAAGCTTGTACTGTGACTAAATGCTCCATCAGTGCATAATGTCGTCGCACTTGTAATACCGTATTTTGTGCAGGTCCGCGGCTTAATTTGTCAGCTTTGGTCAGCAAAATATGCACAGGCAATTGGCGCGTGAGAGCCCAATCGATCATGGATTGATCCAGCTCTTTTAAAGGGTGCCGAATGTCCATTAGAAGAATCAGGCCTTTGAGGCTTTGCCGCACATCAAGATAATGGGCTAAATTGGTTTGCCAATCACGCTTTACTTGCAATGCAACTTTAGCGTAACCATAACCTGGCAAGTCGATTAAACGTCGGGTCTCATCGGCAAGCGTAAAGACGTTGATAAGTTGGGTACGACCTGGCGTTTTACTCGTTCGGGCCAGTTGTCGGATACCGGTCAAGCAATTCAAGGCACTCGATTTGCCTGCATTAGAGCGACCAGCGAAAGCAACTTCGAAACCTGAGTCTTCGGGTAACTGATCCGCACGGGGCGCACTTTTTAAAAATTTGGCCTGAGAATAAGGATTGTTTAACATAGTCTTCACTTTATAACGTAAGTTCTGTCGACAAATAACTGGGCAGTGTACCATTAAATAGGGGTAACGATGAAAAAAATGGCATTAGCAATGTTTTTTTTAAGCACATTTACGGTATATGCTGCCACGAACACGTCATTGGGCCAAGAAAAAACCATGACGTGTGCCGCCTGCCATGGCCCGAAAGGAATAAGCATTAATCCCGAATGGCCAAGCCTTGCCGGACAACATGCCGCCTATTTAGCAAAACAACTTCATGATTATAAACTGCACGTTAACCGAGAAGCCGCCACCATGACCCCCATGGTCGCATCATTAAGCCCAAAAGACATGGAAGAGATAGCGCTCTTTTACGCAAGCCTCCCATTGCCTGAAAACACAACACCAAAAAAATACCTAAATCGCGGTGAGCAACTGTACAGAGGCGGCGATTTTAACAAGCACATTACCGCGTGTATTGCCTGCCATGGCCCTAAAGGCACAGGCAATGCCGAAGCAGGTTTCCCTGCATTATCAGGCCAACATGCCACATACACCCACCAACAATTGCAATTGTTCAAAGACAATAAGCGCAAGAATGATTTAAATGCCATCATGCGAGACATTTCTAAGCGAATGGACGCTGACGACATGGAAGCTGTAGCGCAATATGTGAGTGGGCTCCATTAGCACTTAAACCATAGATGCATTTGCCCTGACAGCTAAGATTGTACTTTATACTTTCAAATGTTAACGTGACCCCACAAGAAACTGAACGTGAGTTAGGTGAAATCAATGTTAAAATATACGTTGTCTATCCTACTGATTTTTGTATCAGTAGCCCATGGCGCCAATGATTTTGTTGCCGGTAAAGATTATGTCATTATCAACAATAATGGGACTGAAGGCTCTAATGCGGCCACCCATGTGACTGAGTTTTTCAGCTATGGTTGTCCATGGTGCTACCGGATTGAACCCTCCCTCAATAAATGGGTTAATCAAAAAGGAACAGGCCTTTCTTATAAAAAAATTCCCGTTGTGTTTAATAAAAATTGGGAATATTACGCCAGAGCTTATTACACCGTAAATGCTTTAGGGCTTGATTCAACCTTAAACCCGCTTTTATTTAAAACCATTATCAAGGATAAACACCCCCTAAACAGCGCAGAAGCCATGGTGGATTTTTTCACTCAACAGGGTGTCGATGAAAAAACGGCTCAAAGCGCCTTTGATCATTCACCAAGCATTGATCTTGCCATGAGCACAGGACAAGCATTAATGGTGCGTTACCAAATCAATGCCGTTCCTGCCTTTGTTATCAATAACCATTACAAAACAGATTTACAAATGGCTCAAACAGAAGAACGCCTCTTTGCAATATTGGATTTTTTATTGACCCAAGAAAAATCGAAAAAAACTTAAGGCACACCGCTCTAAGTTAGTGTTCTACGGGAGCATCAGACATACCGGGGTTTTCTAAACTCAGCATCCCGGTATTAAAATCGTAAGCAAAAATTTCAGCGTAACGCCCCCAGTCAATCATGGTGTGTAAAACGCGATCGGCTTCTTTTTCACTTAAAAAATCTTCAAGTTTGCTTAAAAACCGCTCCTCTGAGACACGATGGCCGACTTTTTCATCCAAAATACGTCGAATATAGCGAGCCAACGGTACTTTTTCTAACAAACGTCGCGCAAACAATTGTTTACGCGCTTGTAAATCAGCCGCTGAAAATTGTTTACCTAACTCACTCAACTGGATATCACCATCAAGAATTTTAGCAAACCCAAGAATTTCTAATGTCTCTAAGATAGGAAATAAATCATCAATATTCATGGTGAGCTCATCAGCAAGCTCTGGTAGATCAATGTTATCTTCAAACGACGTCATGGTTTCAATTAACCCGGCCAATTCATATGGCTCAACATCAGGTAAACGATACCCCAAACTAATTTGACGCTCACGCTGAGAATGCCGGGTTTTCTCTCCTGGACCCGTTGTCATTAAGGTGTAAATCTTATCAACCAACGCTCGAAATTCCGGTGTTTCCGTATCACGAGGTTGGGGCAACGCCACTGATAGATCGGCACGAATATACCCAGGATCACTTCCTAAAATAACAATCCTATCTGCAAGCATGACGGCTTCTTCAATGTTATGAGTCACCAATAAAATGCCGTTCGTATTGGTTTTTTTCTCATGCCATAGCCGCAATAAATCCGATTTTAAATTTTCTGCCGTTAAAACATCCAGGGCAGAAAAAGGTTCATCCATTAACAAGACATCCGGATTGATCACCAATGCACGAGCAAAACCTACCCGTTGACGCATGCCGCCCGATAACTCCTTGGGGTAAGCCGATTCAAACCCATCCAAACCAATAATATCAATGGCTTCGATAGCACGATGTCGACGCTCTTCGCGACTTACCCCTTGTGCTTCAAGACCTAGCTCCACATTTTCGAGCACCGTTAACCAAGGCATCAGAGCAAACGATTGAAACACCATGGCAATACCTGAAACCGGTGCGGTTACGGACTGTCCCCGATAGGTCACTAACCCATCGGTAGGCGAAACAAGGCCTGCAATGATCCGCAACAACGTTGATTTTCCAGAACCTGATTTCCCAAGCAGCGCGACAATCTCGCCTTCTTGAAGCTTGAAATTGACATCATCAAGCACCAACAAATCTTGCGTGGCTGCTTTTTTAAAGGCTTTGCGTAAATGCTCAATGGCAATAATGGTTTCAGACATGGCATACTGCCTCAATTAAAATTAAAACGTTCTTCGGCCAAACGATACAATGGCCGCCAAATTAAATGGTTAAAAATAAGCACATAAAGGCACATAACACCCGTGCCTATGGCTATCTGGGGAAAGTGCCCCGCAAGCGTACTCGCCTGAATATATTCCCCAAGGCCGGTTGCCTTAAGCGTTGTATTGCCCCAACTTACCCATTCCGCAACAATGCTAGCATTCCAGGCACCACCGGCCGCAGTAATAGCACCCGTGATATAAAAAGGAAAAATACCAGGCAATGCAAGCCGTCGCCACCACTGCCAACCTTTCACACCAAAATTATCAGCCACGAGATACAAATCTCGCGGAATGGTGGAAGCACCCGCAATAACATTGAATAAAATATACCATTGGGTCCCTAGAATCATTAGCGGTGTGACCCAGATTTCCACACTCAAATGAAAACGCACGATAGCAATAACAAAAAGCGGGTAAAATAAATTCGCCGGAAATGCTGCAAAAAATTGAATAATGGGTTGGATTTTCTGAGCGACCTTGGGCCGCAAACCAATCCAGACGCCCACGGGAATCCACACCAATGAACTTAAAACAATGAGCACCATCACACGAGCGCCAGTCGCCGCACCTAAAAGAAACACGTGTAAAATATCCTTTACCGGCAACACCGCAAGAATATAATGCAATAAGAAATAGCCCGCCCCACCGATCACAACCAGAACAAGGGTGCTCCATAACCAATCGATTTGCTTTTGACGTTTAAAATCTATTTCTTTAAGAACCTTAACACCTCGCTGCCTAAAAATACGTGTGTTGACAAAACGATCTCTCAATACAGCAAACCCCTCATTAACCCGCATCATTAAGCGGCTTCTACGGATTAAATCGATTAACCAAGATTGATACTCCTCACCATCAGAAGACTGCTCTGCCTTGAATTTTTCAGACCATGCAATAAGAGGTCTAAATAAAATTTGATCATATAAAAAAATGACGATCACCATCGTTAAAATGGCATATCCAACCGCGTAGATGTCGCCTTTTTCAATGGCTAACGCGATGTAGGAGCCTACCCCTGGCAGACGAATGTCTTGATGAGCCACAGCAATGGCTTCTGATAGCACCACAAAGAACCAACTGGCGGACATCGAGATCATCATGTTCCACAATAAGCCCGGCATGGAATATGGGACTTCAATTTTCCAAAAACGCTGCCACGCCGACAATTGAAATACCGCTGCTGCCTCACGTAGATCATGAGGTACCATTTTAAGTGACTGATAAAAGCTAAACGTGATGTTCCAAACTTGGGCTGTAAAAATCACAAAAATAGCAGCACACTCAGGCCCTAATAAACTGTTCGGAAAAAGCCGAATAAAGCCTGTTATGGTTATCGCTAAAAAACTTAATACTGGAACTGACTGTAATATATCAATGGCAGGTATAATAATTTGCTCAGCTCGCCGATGCTTGGCCGCTAAAGCGCCCACCACAAACGTGAATAATATCGATAAAGTCAAGGCAATAAACATGCGCAAGACGGTTCGCAACGCATAAAATGGCAAATGAACAGGTAACAACGAAATGGGTAAAGGCTCGCCTAACGAATAAGGCGTGGCCATTTGCATACCAGCCCATCCCAAAAAGAACAAAATGGAAAACACCAATATTAATAATAGAAAATCCCACCGATTGATGAATCGGTCGACACCCTCACGATTGGCGAAGTAAAAATGATTATTACCCACAAAACATCCCCCATCAGGGTAAACGCATCTAAACGCGCATTATAAAATTAAAATGCCGACCTACCGTGCGTTCTGCGTGGTAGGTCGG
>Ga0247837_1007925_pt1 | contig 13704 bp, 7 predicted proteins | sample LaCtaG_2_FD_187115 | JGI IMG/M metagenome (GOLD analysis project Ga0247837, IMG submission 187115) | Freshwater microbial communities from meromictic Lake La Cruz, Castile-La Mancha, Spain - LaCruzMarch2015_14.5m | ecosystem: Environmental > Aquatic > Freshwater > Lake | place: Spain: Castile-La...
CGAGGCCGCCGCCGGCGAGCTCTTTCCGGAATGCGCTGCCCTCGAAGAGCGGCTCGCGGCGCTCGATGGCGCGGGGCTCGACGATCCGTTCCTCCTCGCCAACGAGCAGGTGCGCAAGCGCGTGGCTCGGATCGACGGCCGCGACGTCATCAGCTTCACGAGCTTCGATTACCTCGGCCTCGCCGCCCATCCCGACGTGGCCCGGGCCGCCAAGGAGGCGATCGACCGCTTCGGCACGAGCGCCTCGGCGAGCCGCATGGTGGGGGGCAACAACACGCTCCTCGACGCCCTCGACGAAGAGCTCGCCTCGTTCCTGGGCACCGAGCGGGCCGTGGTGTTTCCGTGTGGCTACGGCACCAATGCGTCGGTATTCAACCATCTGTTCGGCGAAGGCGACCTGATCCTTTATGACGAACTCGCCCACAACAGCATCATGCAGGGGGCCAATGCGTCGAAGGCCGGCCGACGGTCGTTTCGCCACAACGACCACGCCCAGCTCGACGGCCTGCTCCGCGACCTGCGGCCGCAGTATCGCCGCGTCGTCGTGGCGATCGAGGGCGTCTACAGCATGGACGGCGACTACCCCGATCTGCCGAAGTTCATCGAGGTGAAGAAGCGACACGACGCCTTGCTCTACGTCGACGAGGCCCACTCGCTCGGCACGATGGGCCCCGGCGGCCGCGGTATTTGCGAATTCTTCGGGTGCGATCCCGCCGACGGCGACCTGTGGATGGGCACGATCAGCAAGGCACTCGGCGCCGGCGGCGGCTACCTCGCCGGCCGTGAGCGGCTCGTCCGCTATCTCGGCTACACCACGCCCGCGTTCGTGTTTTCCACCGCCTGTTCGCCGCCGAACGCCGCGGCGGCCCTCGAAGGCCTCAAGGTGATCCAGCGTGAGCCGTGGCGAGTGACGCGGCTCCGCGAGCGTTCGGAGCTCTTCATCAAGCTCGCGCACGACTGCGACCTCGACACCGGCGAGAGCGGCGACACGCCGGTGATCCCGATCATCCTCGGCAGTTCCACGCGGGCGATCCGCGTGTCGCAGATGCTCCTCGAGCGCGGCATCAACGCCCGGCCGATCCTCTACCCGGCGGTCCGCGAAGTGGCGGCCCGCGTGCGATTCTTCCTCACGGCCGAGCATACCGAAGAGCAGATCGTGCAGGCCGTCGCCACGCTCGCCGACGTCGTACGCCAGACGGCGTAGCTGGCGGTGCCTGATTCGCCCAATCCGGCTCGGGGTCACCCCGTACCGTCTCGCCGGACGTTCGGGAGGTTGGGTGCGCCGGCTTCGGGCTCCCCATATCCCGTCGCCGGACGTTCGCCTCCGCCCTCCAGGCTCCGGCTCACTCGGACCTGCCTGCGCCGGCGGGAGCGCCTCCGCTTGGGCATCCTGCCTGCGCTGGTCAGCTACGCCGGCTCCCGGGACACGGGGAGCCCGAATCCTCCCTCAACGAAAGCCCGAGGCGTAAGCCGAGAGGATGCCCCGGTGGCGAAACGCTACGCGTATTCCCGTCGGCTTACGCCTCGGGCTTCCAGACAGGGAGGCTCGGGGTTGCCCCTACCGTTGAGCCGGCGTATGTGACCAGCGCAGCCATGGATGGCGCAGCGCAGGCACATCCGAGCGAGCGGAGGCCAGGATGGCCGCAGTGAGCGTCCGGCGAGACGGTACGGGGTAACCCCGAGCCGGCGCGCACCGCCGGCTCCGAATGAGGGTGTTTCTCACGTGCCGTACGACCAGATGACGGAGCAGGGACTGCCCCGAGCCTGTGCACGTTTCGGGCGATGGGGCCGACCTTGCGGGCGGAGCCGGAATTTCTGGTGGTGCCGGCTGGCAGGTGTCGATCCGCCGCACAGGGTCGGCTGTGCGCGAAGGGGAACGTGGTCATGGGAACGGGGGAGCGGATGCGGCTCGCGATCGTGGCGGCGCCCAAGGCGTTTCAGGGTCACACGGGCGTGATCCAGCGGAATGCGATTGCCAGCTGGCGAGCGCTTGGACGCGATGTCGACATCCTGCTCGGCGGAGATGTCGCCGGCCTCGGGAGCGTGGCGGCGGAGGTGCGGGCGGCTCGGCTCGGCGCGATCGCCGACGGCGTCGATGGCCCGCCGCGGGTCGACGACCTGTTCGCCAAGGCGCGGGCGGCCACGCGGGCCGACCTGATCGCTTACGTCAATTCCGACATCATGCTGATGCCCGACTGGCTCGCCGCGGTGCACCGCGCTGCGGATGCGTTCGCGGGGCAGGCACTCGTGATCGGCCGCCGCACCGATCTCGACGTTGAGGAGCGCATCGACGTCGCTGATCCACTCGTGCGGATCGATCTGCTCGACCGGGTGCGGCGGCAGGGCAGCCTGGCCGCCTGCGTGTGCAAGGACTACTTCGTGTTTCACCGCGACGCGTTCACGCATGTGCCGGCCTTCACGCTCGGCCGGGCTTACTGGGACAACTGGATGGTGCACGATGCCCGTGAGCGCGGCCTGCCCGTCGTGGAGATCACGGCCTGCGCGACGGCGATCCATCAAAATCACGACTACGCCCATCTCTCGGGCGGCCGGCTGTCGGCCTACCTGACGAGCGCGGGGGCCCGGGAGAACCGCCGGCTCGCCGGCGGCAGCCGCATGATCACCGGCGCCGCGGCCACGCATGGCATGCGGGGCTCCGGAGCGATCGAACGAGTGCCGCTCTCGGCGATGGCCGCCTTCGCCACCGACCTGCCGCGGTTCGTGGGGCTCACGCTGGCGGTGGCCCGCGCTGGCGTGACGCAGGTCGTCCGTCAGGCGACGCGTCGCACCGGCTCCGTGCCCCTGCCGAAGGTGGTCCAGGCCAGCGGTGAGGCGCCGAAGATGCCGTCGCGGAAGGCGGCCTGATAGCGCCGCACGAAGCTGTCGGTGACGACCAGGAGGGCCGGCAGGAGCATCAGCTCGGCGATCGTGGCCGCTGCGACGGCGGCACAGGCGAGCCGGCCGAACCCGGCCAGCGACGGCACGGAACTGGCCATGACCGCCGCGAAGCCGACGGCGAGCACGAGCCCACCGAGCACGATCGGGTTGCCGGTCTCCGCGATCGCCCGCCTGATGGCGCCCTCGATAGGCAGGCCGGCACGCCTGTTCCGCGACACGGCCGAGAGCACGTGGACCGTGTCGTCGACGGCGAGGCCGAGGCAGACGTTGAATACGATCACCGTCGCCGGGTCGAGGGCCCGGCCGCTGAGCACGACCACCGCGGCGATCACGGCGAGCGGAAACACGTTGGGCACGAGGCTCACGATGCCGGCGAGGGGCGAGCGAAAGGCGAGGGCGAGGATCGTGCCGATCACCACCACCTCCAAGAGCAGGCTCGCCCCGAGATCGCGCACAAGCTGGCGGATGTTGCGGGCCGACACGACCGACATGCCCGAGAGTGTGAACTCATAGCCGGGGCGCTCGGCCGCCAGCCGTGCGAGTCGGGCCTCGATGTCGGCGTAGACGCCCTCGAGCGTGCGGGAGCCGAGATCGCCCACGCGGGCCCTCACGATCGCCATGTGCGTTGCCGGATCGACCATTTCACGAAAGTCGGCGGGATCAAGCCGGCGTCGGGCCCGCTCGGGCATGTCCGCGATCACGGTCGCCAGTGACACCGGCGGGGCCAGCCGGCCGTCTGACTCGAGCGCTCGGTGGGTCGCGGCGAGCGCGTCGATCACGGCAGCGTCGTGCCAGGCGGCCCCTGCCGGCCAATGCACGAGCACGTCGACGCCCGAGGCGCCGCCGAAGTCGCGGTCGACACTCGCCAGTGCCCGCGCTGACGCTGTGCCATGAGGCAACGCATCGGCGATCCGGTTGTCGGCATCGAGCCGCACGCCGAGAAGGGCCAAAATCGCCGTGGCGGCACAGCCGATCGCGGCGATCGGGCGGGGATGCCGGAGCGAAAACGCCGTCAGCAGGGCGGCCAGCCGGCCGGCCGGTCGCCACGATCGACCCAGATGCATGCCCCGGGAGAACGCGGTCGTGGCAAGCAGCGGCGTGAGGAGCGTCACGGCGAGGAAGCTGGCGACGGCCCCGGCCGCCGCCGCGATCCCGAATGTGCGCACCGCCTCGATTCGGGCCGCGGCGAGCGACGCAAACCCGATCGCCGTGACGAGGCTCGTGAGCCCGCAGGCGGCGCCGATTCGCTGCATCGCGCCGGTCGAGGCAGCCAGCGCGTCGACGCCTCGCCGTCGCGTGCGGCGCATGTCTTCCATGAAGTGGATCGAGTCGCAGGTGCCCACGACGAGTGCCAGCGACGGCACGACGCTCGTGAGAATGTTCACCGGCGCTCCACACAGCCCGAGGATCCCCATCGCCCACACCGCGCCCACGAAGGGTGGCACGCACGCGACGACCGTCGACCTCAGGCTGCGGGCGGCGGTCGCGGAGAGAATGAATGCGAGCCCGAGGCCGAGCGAGTTGAAGACCAGCATGTCGCGCCGCAGTGCCTGTGATGCCTGGTGTCGTAGGGGAGGCAGGCCGGTGAGTTCGAAGTCGAGCGTCGTGCTGTCGTGGCGGGCGATGTCGAGAACGCGCTCGATGCTCCCGAGCGTTGCCGTGAGACGTTCGGCCGAGTTGGCCGCTTCGTCGAGCCGCACGAGCACGAGCGACGACATGGCATCGGCCGAAAGCAGGTGGCCGGCGACGAGCGGATGGCCCGCAGCCCGCTGTCGTGCCGCAGCCCGGGTCGCTGCGTCGAGTGGCCCGTCGGTGCGCGGAATGACCGGCAGCAGAGCCCCCGCCACACCCTGGCGGCGGACGTCGAAGATCGAACGCACCTGCACCACGCCGGGCACCGTCGCCAGGGCGTCGCACAACGACCGCAATTCGGCGAGGGGCGGCGCGTCGAACACGTCGCCCGTACGGACCGTGGCCCGGATGATGCAATCGCGCTCCGGAGCGCCAAACCGCTCGGCCACCTCGTCGATCAGGCGGAACTCGGCCGCGTTGTCGCGGAGCAGCGACCGGAGGTCGTCGTCGAGGCGGAGCTTCGTGATGCCGACGACGGCGGCGGCCGTCAGGCAGACGACGACGGCGAAGACGGCCCCGCGCCAGCGTCCGGGGTGTCCGGCAGCAGGTGACGCTCGGCCGGGTCGACAATCCACCGGCGGCAGACCGCCGTGCCGCACCGGCAAGGGATCGCCGCGTCGGCTGGCCAGCAATAGTCGATCGAGAGCTCCTCGCCAGGCTCGATGCACCGGATCGTCTGCAGCCACAAGCGGTCTTCCTGGGGGCCCTCGTCCTCGTCGAACCAATAGAAAAGTTCGCAGTTCGGATCGCAACTGTGGTTCACGAACCGCAGCGGCGCGGCCGGTTCGAGCAGCTTTCCGCTCGGCAATTCCATGCAATATGAGGGGTCGGCAGGATGCTCGTCGAACACCTCTCCCTTGATTTCTCCGATCACGATCCCGGCACGCAGGCGACGAGCCGCGAACACACCCTGCCCGACATGGGTGGGGGCGACACGGAGCAGTCTGGTGAGCCGTTCGCGATTCGATTCGCGCACGGCGGGTTGCTTGGATGTCATGATGGAGCTACGGACTCTAGCGATGTCTGATTCGGTGAGTCAACGCCCCTGACGTCAGACGCGTGTTCGACGCAGCAGGGCTTCAGGCCGTGAGGGAATCCCTGACGCGCTCGAGGAGCTTTTTCGTGGCCCGGATGCCGTCGGCTTCCGGCAGTGCCTTGCCCTCATACTCGATCCCGATCCAGCCACGGTAGCCCGCGGCCAGCACGAGCCGCAGCATGCGGTCGTAGTCGGTGCGCACCTCGTTGCCGGCGTCGTCGAACTCGTGGCTCTTCGCGCTCACGCCCTTCGCGAATGGCATCAGTTCCTCGACCCCGCGATAGCGGTCGTAGTCGTGAAAGTTGCCGAAGTCGGGCAGCGTGCCGCAGTTGGGGCGGTTCACGAGTTTCATCACGCCGGCAAGCCATTCGCCGTTGCTGGACAGCCCGCCGTGGTTTTCCACGATCACGTTCATGCCGAGCTGGCCTGCAAATTCCGCGAGCCGGGCGAGTCCGTCGGCCGCCAGTTTCTGCTGCTCTTCGAACGAGCCCTTGCTCGCGGCGTTGACCCGGATCGAGTGGCAGCCGAGCCGCTTGGCCGCTTCCACCCACGGAAAATGGTTTTCGATCGCCTGCGTGCGGGCCTTGTCGTCCGCGTCGCCGAGGTCGCCGAGTCCGTCGCACATCACGAGAACGTTGGTCACGCCCTCGTCTGCCGAGCGCTTCGCGAGCTCCGCGATGTAGTCGTCGTCGCGAGCTTTGTCCTTGAAAAACTGGTTGACGTACTCGACGGCATCGATGCCAAATTCGCGGCGGGCTGCCTTCGGGAAGTCGAGGTTGTCGAGCTTGCCGTCGAAGATCGTCTTGTGGAGCGACCATTCGGCGAGCGAGATCGTGAACGGGGGCGGCCTCACGGACGGCTCCAACGCGGCGGCTAATGATCGCGTGCCGACGAGCCCCGCGACGGAGGCGGCGCCTGTGAGCAGTGACCGGCGGGAGAGTGGGCGGGATGGCAGCACGGACAAGTTCCTCATTCCTCGCACCGAATATATCGGCGCGTCGGCAGAAATGCCGCCACAGGGACGAAGCAGATGGCGGCAGCGAGCATCGCACCGGCGAACAGCAGGTAGTAGGTCGTGCCCGTGACGAGCGGCTGGCCATCGACACCGGTGGTGAGCCAGTTGACCGCGGCCGCCAGGAGATTGCCGGCGGATACGCTCAGGAGGTACAGGCCCATCACGATGCTTTTGAGGGCCAGCGGGGCCTGCGTGTAGGAGAATTCGAGGCAGGTGACGCTGACCATGATCTCGGCGGCCGTGAGCACTGCGTAGGCGGCCAGTTGCCAGCCGATCGTCGGTCGGGCGCCCGCCTCGATCCGCCACTCCGCCGCGGCGATGATCGCGAACGACGTAGCTGCGAGGAAGAGGCCAAGCGAGATCCGGGCGAGGGGTGGGAACGGCGCGATCCGCTCGAGCGCGGGCCACACGACGTAGGAAAACAGCGGGATGAATGCCAACACGAGCAGCGGGTTCACGGCCTGAACCTGCGAGGGAAGCCACTCGATGCCGGCGAACGTGCGATCGAGCTTCGCAGCCTGCAGCACCCACGACGACCCGGTCTGATCGAAGAGTGCCCAGAACACGGCGACGAAGCAGTAGACGAGCGTCAGCCGGGCGAGCGCCGCCCGCGCCTCGGGCCCACAGGCGTCCTTGAGCGCGCCGAGCCCCGACGGCGGCACGTGCACGAACGAGTGTCGGCCGAGCCAGAAGATGACCGTGGCTGCAGCCATGAACAGGCCCGGCACGCCGAACGCCCAGCCAGGGCCGAAGCGGTCGAGCAGCCACGGTGTGAGCAGGCTCGACACGAAGGCCCCGAGATTGATCGCGAAGTAAAACCAGCTGAAGACGCGCGACAGCAGGCTTTCGTTCGACGGGCCGAACTGGTCTCCCACGTGCGCCGAGACGCACGGCTTGATGCCCCCGGATCCGACGGCGATGAGCCCGAGGCCGATCGCCAGGCCCGTGCGCGACTCATCGAGGGCCAGCGCCGCGTGCCCGGCGCAGTAGACGAGCGAGAGGAGCATGATCGTCGGATATTTGCCGAGCACGAAATCGGCCACGATCGCCCCGGCGATCGGAAAAAAATAGACGGCCGCCGAGAAGGCGTGGTACCAAAACTTCGCTTCGCCCGCGTTCATCGGAGCCGGGCTGCCGTCGCGGCCAACCAGGAGTGTCGTCATGAAGACCACGAGGATGGCCTTCATCCCGTAGTAGCTGAACCGCTCGGCCGCTTCGTTGCCGACGATGTAGGGCACTCCTGGCGGCATCCCGACGATGGCCTGGGGGCTCGTGCGGTAGGCGGGGCGGCCTGGCATGGCGGTGTGTTCCCGGGAACGCGAAGCGACAGTGGGGAGCATGGAGGATGCCGCACGGAAAGGCAATCCGGCTGCCAAGCAGCGAGGAATCTGCACAATGAGGCATGAGCCCAACGGTGAACCGGATCAGCCCCATGCAGCCCGCCGAACCCGCCCTCCCGGATGCCACCTCCGCAGGCGGGCTCCTCATTGTCACCGTCGATCGGCTGCCGGCCTGGATGCTCTCCAGCTACGGTGCCACCTGGGTTTCGACGCCAGCCTGCGACCGGCTCGCTGCGGCGGGAATCACGCTCGATCGCCTGCTCGCCACATCGGTCGATCCGCGGACCACGCTCGCCGACCTCGCCGCCCACGGTCGCCTGTGGAGCGCGGCCGCCGCGGCCGGCTGGCCCGCCACCCTCGTGACCGACGATCCCGCACTGCCCGGGCGGCCCGCCGGCGTCGAGATCGTCGAGGTGCCCGCCGCACCGGCTTCCAGCCCCGCCGACGAGCCCGCCGCCACACATCTCGCCAGGCTCTTCGGCCGCGCGCAGGAAATCGTGGCCGCAGGCGGGCGGCGGCTCGTGTGGTGCCATGCGGGCAGCCTGGGCGTGGCGTGGGATGCTCCGCGCTCGTATCGCGAGGCCTATGCCGATCCAGACGATCCGCCCCCTCCGGCAGGGGCCGACGTGCCGAATTTTTCGGTCACTCGCGACACCGACCCCGACATCGTCATGGGCTACCGGCAGGCATTCGCCGGCCAATTGACGCTCTTCGATGCCTGCCTCGGCGGGCTCGTCGACGCCGTGCGGGCGCTGCGGCCCACGTGGGCGATCGCCATCATCGGCCTGCGCGGCATGCCGCTCGGGCTGCATGGCCAGGTCGGATGCAAGACGCCCGCCGACGCGCTCGGCAAGCCCTACGGCGAGTGGGTGCATCTGCCGGCGATCCTGGTTGCGGCCGACGGCCGCATGGCCGGCCAGCGGTCTGCCGACCTCGTGACGCCCGCCGATGTGGGCGCGACGGTCATTGATCTCGCCGGCTTCGCGCCCGTCGGATCGGCCACGACGTCAAGCGACGCCCGCAGTCTGATCGGCTTGTTCACCGACTGGCAGTACGATGCGCGAGACCGCGTGATCGTGGCTGCCGGTGACTCGACGGCGATCGTGACCAGGGGCTGGCATCTCGTCACCGAGCCTTTAGCCGACGGCACGACGGTGCCTCGGCTGTTCGCGAAGCCCGACGACTTCTTCGAACTCTCCGACGTGGCCGACCGCTGCCCTGCTGTGGCCGAAGAACTCCTCGCAGCGCTCGCGGCCGGTGCCGACATGCCGCTATCCGCCGAAGCGCTCGGGTGAACCCGCGGGGCACCTGTTTACCACCGCGTACTCGACGCGGGTCTTAGGCGCGCCGGCTTCGGGCTCCCCATATCCCGTCGCCGGACGTTCGCCTCTGCCCTCCAGGCTCCGGCTCACTCGGATTTGCCTGCGCTGCGCCATCCATGGCTCCGCTGGTCAAATACGCCGGCGAGCGGGACACGGGGGAGCCCGAAGCCTCCTCAACGAGAGCCCGAGGCGTAAGCCGAGAGGATGCCCCGGTGGCGAAACACTCCGCGTATTCCCTTCGGCTCACGCCTCGGGCTTCCAGACGGGGAGGCTCGGGGTTACGGCTGTGTTCACGGGAAGTCTCGGCATCCTGCCGAACTTCCCTTGGGCGACGTCCGTCGCCTGGTTCTCACCCGGCCTTCCAGGCCTAACGCCTTGGGTCACGTCCAAGAGCCGGGGCCTCGGTACAGCCCGCCTTGAACGGTGGCATTTCCACGGTCTGCTGCGGCAAATCTGCGTTTTCCCGGCCTGCCTTCGCCGCTATCATCCCCGCCCCTGGCGAAACCTCATGGGCGGACCGACGGTGAAGCGTGTCGCGGCAGAGCTGCGCGGAGTGATCCTCTGTGCCGGCGTGGCGCTCGTGCTCTGCGCATCGGCGACCGCGAGCGAAGCCCGGGCGGCGGCAGAGCAGCCCGTGCGCGTGCGAATCACGTGGGGTGGCGGCAAGCCGGCTGCCCGGATGGGGCAGATCGAACTTGTCGATCCCGGCACGCCGCCGCAGGCCGTCGAGTGGCGGCTGCTGTCGGCCGATCCGCTCGCATTGGCCACGATGCACCAGGCCGGTGGAACGATCGAGATTCACGAGCCGGACGGGCTCGACACCAACGGCGTCGAGATCGCCGTGGTCGACTGGCGCCGAGCCCGGCTGCGGGTGCGCCTGGCGCGGCGCGACACGGGCGAGCAGCCGGTGGTCTACGACGGCCCCGTGGCAAACCTGCTCACCATGCCGTCGCAGCAGCCTCTCGACACCGATGGCAACCGGCTCTCCATCGGCCGCGCGCCCGGTGACGAGCTTCGCGTGGCCTTCGCACCCGGCGAATCGGCCATCCGTCGGGTCGGCGAAGCCTTGCCACTCATGGTGTATCCGCTCGTGGCGAGTCAGGCGACGACGACCGCGGCCTATGAGCTCAAGGTGCGCGTGCGCCGGTCGGGCGCCACGGTCGACACCCATGTCGAGGCGGTGCCGTTGGAAGACATGCCGTCTCCGTCCGGCGGAAGCCTGCGCGAGTTTCGGCCGGTGCAGCTCGTGCTGCCACTGCCTGCCGACGAGGGGGCGTTCGACGTGGGGCTCGAGCTCGTGGAGCGCGGCGGCCTGCGCTGGTCGCGGGCTGCGGCCACGCGCACCGTGCAGGTGGTCACGATCGCCGACGCACCGTTCGATCCGCCCGACGTGCCGTGGAACATCGTGTATGAGCTCGACCCGGGCAGCCCCAAGCTACTCGAGCGACTGCGCCGTCTGCCCGGGATGGGGCTGCCATCGCTGCCGGTTCCGAGCATGACGCTCCCGAAGATGCCGAAGGCCTCCTTCGCACTTCCGAAGGTGTCGCTCCCCACTGGCGCGCTGCCGACCATGCCGCTGCCTGCGATGCCGGTGCCGAAGCTCCCGAGTGTCGCCGCGATGGTGCCACGTCTCACCGGGCTCCTTGCGGTCGGCCATTCCACGCTCGAAAGCCACGGCCTCGGCCCGATGCTCCGGCTCCCCCCCGCCGCCGATGGACCGGCCTGGGAGGCACTGGCACTGCCGGCCGCCGAGCCGGGCCTGCCGCAGCTCGTCGAGCTGGAGTATCCGCTTGAGCAGGAGATGGTGCTCGGGCTCGCGGTGCTCGAAGAGGCGGGCGGAGAGGTGCGGGCTACTACCTCGAGCGGCATCGACCTGCGGCCGCCCGTGGTCGACGACGCAGGCCGCCGCGGTCGGATCGGCACGCGGCGCTTCGTGTTTTGGCCGCGCACCCGCACGCCGCTGCTCGTGATCACGAACCTGTCGGCACGTTCGCCGGCCATGTTCGGCAAGGTGCGCGTACTCGCCGGGCCTGCCACAGTGGCCGCACGGCAGCGGCCCACCGACGGCCCGCGGCGGCTCTACGTGCACCTCGGCCGTCCCGACTTCACGGTGTTCGGGGCCGCCGAGCGCGTCGATGCGGCATCGGGCCGGGCGACGACAGACTGGGATGCCTTCCTCGGCGGCGTGCGTCGCTCGGCCGACTGGGCCGTCGCCCAGGGCGCAGCTGGCGCGCTCATCGGAGTGTATGGCGAGGGCGCCGCACTCTGGCCGACGGCTCGGACGCGCTACGCCCCGCGGTGGGACTCCGGAAGTGCGCTCGAAGGCGGGCTCGATCCGGCTCCGAAAGATGTTCTCGACCTCGTCTGTCGGGTCTACGCACGGGCAGGGCTCGGGCTCGTGCCGGCCGTCGTGTGCGACGGCGTCGTGCCGGAACTCGATGCGCTCGTCGCGATCGGTCCGGCCGAGGCTGCGGGGGTGGTCGCGGTCGGGCGCGACGGACGCCCCTTCGTCACCGACGGGAGCCGCAGCCCGCACTACAACGTGCTGGATCCGCGGGTGCAACGCGTGGTGGAAGGCATCGTGTCGGAGCTGGTCGGCCGGCTCCGCGAGGCGCCGGCAGTGGACGGCGTGGCGCTCGTGCTTTCGTACGACGGGTGGCTGCATTGCCCGGGCGTGGCCGCCGGGCTCGACGACGCCACGTTCGCGCGGTTCGTGGCCGACGCTGGACCGGACGTCGAGCCGCTCGCGCGGCCCGCGCTGGGCACCGGCGACGGGGGCCGCTTCGCGGCGCGGGCGGCGCTCGTGGAGGGGCCGCTCCGAGACCGCTGGCTCGCGTGGCGCGAGGGCGTGGTAGCCGCCTTTCATGCCCGCCTCGCAGAGATCGTCGCATCCGGCCGCGAGCGCTGGAATCTCTACGTGATGCCGTCGACGCTCTTCGTGGCAGGGCGATTCGCCGAACGGTTTCGGCCGCATCTCACGGCCGAACCTCGCGATGCCGACGTGCTCCGCGAGCTCGGCCTCGATCCCGCGCGGATCACGGCGCACGGCCGCATCGTCTACGTGTCGCCCCACGTGCACGGCACGGGCGACGACGTCTGCGAGCGCGGCACCGTGCAGCAGGCAAATCGCTCGCTCCCACTTCTACGGGCCGCGGCCGGGGCCGCGCGTGCAGGCGCGCTGCTGCTCGAACAGCCTTTGGATGTCGACGTTCGCGACGTCGCCGGGCATGCCTCGTTCACCGCCAAGCCGACAGAGCCGATTCCGCTCGTGGCGTTGGCCGGCGCCGCCGAGGCCCGGCGATCGCTCGCCGAGGCCTTGATTGCGATCGATGCCGAAGTGGTCTTCGACGCCGGCCTGCTGCATGCCTGTGTCGATGAAGATGATGAACGCTGCCGGCAGGCGCTCGGCATGTTGCCACAGCCGCCGCTCGGCATGGTGCCAGAGGCGCCGGCGCCGCTCGTCGTGCGGGCACGGGAGGGCGAGACCGGTGCGTGGGTGTCGGTCGTCAATGCGGGCGGCACGCCCTGCCAGGCGGTCGTGGCCGCCACATCGCGGCCGACAGCCGTCGTCGATGCCGTCACGAAGGCTGCGTTGCCCGTCGCCGCGAATGGCGAGGCCACGATTCCACTCGCTCCCTGGGAAGTGCGCACCGTGCTGTTTGAGGGCGTCGATCGAATCACAGCCGTGCAGGCCGTGCACGACGCCGACCTGGGGCGGGCCGTGGGCGACCTGCTGGCCGACCTCCTGGAGCGGCGGAAAGCGCTCGAAATGCCGGCACCGCTGGCCGTGCTCGACAACCCGGCGTTCGATCTGCCCGTGCTCGAAGGGCTCGTGCCCGGTTGGGAACTCGTCGAGGCGGGCCGCGGCACGCTCCGGCCCGTGCCCGGCAAACCGTCGGCGGGCGGCAACGGCCTGGCCTTTGCGTCGGACAACGGCCTCGCGACGCTCCGGAGCAATCCGTTCACAGCCCCCGACACGGGGCGGATCAGCATCGCGATGTGGGTGCGGGCCGCCGGCACCGACGTGCAGCCCCCGCTGCGGATCGCCATCGAGGGCGTGCAGGACGATCGCGAGTTTTACCGGTTTGCGGCCGTGGGCCGAGGGCCGGGCGCGATGCCGCTGTCGGCGGCATGGTCACAGTTCGTGCTGCAGGTCGACGATCTGCCCACGCGCGGGCTCAGCTCCCTGCGGGTGCGGCTTGACCTGCTCGGGCCGGGCGCGGTGGAGATCGACGAAGTGCGGGTGTTCGATCTGGCGTTCGACGAGTCGCAGCGGGTGCGACTCTCGAAGATTCTCGCGACGGCGGAAGAACGATCCGCGGCCGGTGACCTGGGCGGCTGCCTTGCGGAGCTCGACGGCCCGTGGCCACGGTTTCTGCGGTCGCACGTGACCGCGGTACCAGCCGACGAGGCTCGTGCCTCAGGCCCGGGGGCCGAGGACGCCGATCGAGCGGAGGGCCA
>Ga0247837_1007927_pt1 | contig 13703 bp, 12 predicted proteins | sample LaCtaG_2_FD_187115 | JGI IMG/M metagenome (GOLD analysis project Ga0247837, IMG submission 187115) | Freshwater microbial communities from meromictic Lake La Cruz, Castile-La Mancha, Spain - LaCruzMarch2015_14.5m | ecosystem: Environmental > Aquatic > Freshwater > Lake | place: Spain: Castile-La...
GCAGCTGCATGGAGTCTCTAGAAGAAGCTAAGCAATATTGCAGGAAAAACTAGTATATTACGTGCTTTTATAAGTGCTTGCCAAGCAGTTCGTCTAACCGCACTATTGTCAACTCCAATACATTAGCGTTGATTCGTCCTCCACATCACTTGGGAAGAAATCAGAACCCGCACCCCATTTATCTTGTATACTATTTCCTTTCACATCGTTGAGAAAAGCTAACTAACTTGCACCTTAGTCTAGACATTCGAACAGGTAAAGACTTCTCCAAGCCACAGCTAGGCACTTGCCTGGTAATTTCGCTAACTTGTCCTCAATAAGTCGCATGTACTCCCTGCAGCTCCAAGGCTGTAGTGAGCAGCTTCCACTCTTCTTCAATGCTTTCCCTTTACACATTACACTATGTGGAGGTCTTTCAGCAGTCTGAGTCCTGCAGGACTGTGCTCACTCGTCAGGGATCTGGGCTGGGCGGGACAGCGGACTGCACTCGCCAGGCTGGAGCCCAAAGTGAGACCACTGCTGAGGGAGTGCCAAGGCAAGCAATTGAGCTTTTTGCTCTATCATTACACGACTAGCAGGAAAGGGTCGAAGGAAATGTACCGAGAAATGTGGGATTCGCTGCTACCAAAATTGGGAGAACTGGATTCTGCAGGTGTGAAAAACACAATCATCGGACTAATTGATCAAGGCGATAGCGAGCGAATAAGCGCATATGCGAAATCCCTGCACAAAGTTGCTCTCACCCCCTCCGATTTATCAGTCCTTATCTTCAACTCCCACAAATCTCTCTCAGCAGACCTAATATGTGAGCTAGTTCCCTTGCTCCAAGACGCAAATCTCAGCCAAGTCCCCGCTTCTTTGCTCGCAATGGCTTTACACGGACTCAACAAGGCGAATTGGCAGACCCCGGATCCGTACCTCCGCCTAATGAATCAGTATGCGGTGGTCGATGCACGGCCTAGTCCTCGTGAATACACTATGGCGCTTGTCGGTGCTTCTAAGCACTTTCCCTTGTGTCCTGCTTTCTGCTCGAAGCTTCAAAGCACCCTTTCGGACTTCCTTTCAGTCACTAATTCCCAGGGCATTTGCAACCTTTGCCATGCGGCTTCCCGCTTCCCCGCCCTCTTCACCAAGGATCACTGGACCCAAATCCAACAAAAATGCCTCCAACTGAAGCAAGAAATAGTCGGAAATGCATTAGATCTAACGACAGTTCTGCATGCTTTTAACAAGGCGAAAGTGGACTTGACAGAGTGGAAGGAACTAGTGACTGCGCAGGTAGTGGAGAAGTGGAGTCCCATACAAGTCGCTGTGGGGACGTTTTCCCTCAGAGAAGAACTGCTGAATTCCCCGGATTTGTGTGAAATTCTGTTCAAGGGAGTGGCGAGACACATTGCTGGTATGTCAGCGAAGCACAGATTGAACATGTTTTTGCTGTGGAGTGACCCGGGGATGTACAGAGAAGCCAGATGGACAGCGCTGGAGCCTCACATAGAGTCACTGAACAGGGAACTGAAGGATACTTCGCATAACGAAACCGCCCTCAATCAGCTCTTATCTATCAGTTTCCGCATCCAGAAGTACCAAAGCGCTGCCCAGAACCGGTACCAATAGTCTCCCTAGCTTAGCAATATTCCCTAGTCTGACTCCAACATTCCCCATATCCACTAGAGCACTACTTACTCCTTCTTTCGTACCTGGCTCTTCGGTGCGCCCCTATACCCCACCCAACTCGACTTGTCCCTGATGCTTAGCAGTTCCTCCATGATTTCCGCATCTCCCATCCCAGTGTTGTAAACTGTCGTCCAGAACCCCACCCACTCGCTTCGGGAGATTTCGCCGTTGTGGTCGGAGTCTACGGAGTCGAACATTGCTTGGGTGTTGATCTTCGCGAATTTCTGCCAGTAGTGGAAGGTTTCTTGCCAATCCACGGAGCCGCTGTGGTCAGTGTCCATTGCATCGAAGATATCAGTAGCCAGCTGCAATGCGGGCGGGGGGAGAGGTCGCTCTGCCACCGGCTGAGACCGCTTATTGCCCATATGATTACCACTTCATCACCACCGCTAGAATAAAAGGGCCTATGTCTTCCGAGGGAATCATCCGCGTGTCTACCAAGTCCTTCCACAGCGCCTACGTCAATGCAGCCAAGGTCTGCTTCAAGACTCAGTCGGAAGTGCAGCTCCACGGCCTGGGCGAGGCCATTGCCAACACTGTGCGTGCGGCTGAGATGCTCTGCTCCCTCGGCTACGCTACGCTCGTTAAGTTCGAAACCCAGACTCTGTCGGACGAGGACCAGACCGGAGTCCAGCGGAAGCGTGCGAAGGTGGTGGTGACCCTGGCCAAGGCAGCCACCTTCGACTCAGTGGCTGCTGAGTTTGAGAAAACTCGCAGCGCCACCAAGAAGTAATAGCCTAGGCTTATAGCGCTCTTGCGGCTATTGCGGGGACTCTATTTGTAGCTATTAAATCGCACATCAATGCTTTCCACAGGGAAATAGATGTATCACTTCCCAAGTAATACCTACTCGTAGGCACTCACCCGGCCTATGGATTCGTAATGCCTAGGTTATTATCTGGTCTTAAGCCGCAGTACCTGACCGAAGGCTTGGGCAACGCCACGCCTCCCCTTGGTAGTGTCTCTTCTCAGGATACTCTGCAAGCCGCGTAGGACGTGAGGCTTGTCTTCATCCAGTTTCCAGCAGGTGCATATCTTAGCAGGCAGCACTTTCACCAGTAGGCAGAAAAGAAGAGAGCCTGCCCCGATTGCCAGGCAGTAGAGATGCTCGTGCAGGGTCAACTGCGAGCAGTTCATAATCGCGCCTCCGTAGTGGACAATCAGCACCTGCACAGCCACTGTCAGCACCAGTATAAAGAGGAACAATCCATTGTTAAAGAAGCCTTTGAACACGTTAAACTCCGTAGCTTTCAGTTTCCTGCAGTTTATCTCGTTGAAGACCTGCATGGCCACAAACACGTTAAAGAAGAAAGTGAAGTGGCGGCCTCCCTCCTGCGACCATGTGCCGTGTTGTTCCCAGCCCGGCTGCATGTCCAGCACAGTGGGGGCGATGAAAAGGATCACGAGCAGCCAGGTGACCTGGTATAGGGCGGAAGTCAGGACGTGACGCTTCATTTCTGCGTTTATCATCGAGTCTTTCCGACCATATGGTCTCCTTTTCAGCAATTTATCACTCGGTGGCTCAGTCGCTAGTGCAAGTGCAGCAAAGGTGTCCATGATCAAGTTCACCCACAACATTTGCACCGCCGTCAGCGGCGCCTGATGCAGAAACACCGCCCCAATAAAGCTCATAGTCAGCGCTGTGATGTTAACCGTCAGTTGGAACTGAATGAATTTCCTGATGCAGTCATAGATGTTCCGACCCCACTTCAGTGCAGTGACGATACTTGCGAAGTTGTCGTCAATTAGGATAATCGCTGCAGCGTCCTTCGCTAACTGGGTCCCTGCGATGTTCATAGCGAACCCCACATCTGCCTTTTTCAGTGCTGGGGCGTCGTTAGACCCGTCCCCAGTCACAGCCACAACCTTGTCCATTTGCTTGAGGCCGGTTACTAGGATGAACTTGTGCTCAGGGGCGGAGCGGGCTAAGACGCATAACTGCTGTGCGACTTTTTTGAATGCACTCAAATCGCCCACTATTTTCAGTCCTTTTTCCACGTCGTCTTTCAGTCCGCCGACCAACTTTGCGAATTCGTCGCCTTCCATGACGGTGTAGTCGCCCTCCTTGCGGACAAAGTTCTTAGCGAGGATTCCACACTCCTTCGCAATGCTCATTGCCGTGTCTACATTATCACCAGTGACCATACGGACCTTCACTCCTGCCCTTTGCACCTTAGTGACCGCCTCCGCGACTTCCAGACGAAGTGGGTCCTGAATCGCCATTATACCCAAAAAGACCAATTCCTCAGTGATATACTCAGTGTCGCATACAGTCTGAGTCACTACATTTCCGTCCTCTTCCACTTCTACGTCCTTGAAGAAGCGCTCGGCTTGCAGACTGGAGTCAATCTTGTAGGCCAAAGCTATGGTCCTTCTGCTGTTTTGGGCGTGCTTGGTTACGACCTTGTTCAACTCTTCCTTTTCTTCAGGGGTCAGCGATTCCGGCCCATCGGGGGTGTATTTGTAGGAACACAGGTCAATAATGCGCTCAGAAGCGCCCTTCACAAGCATAGTGCGGCCTTCCGGCAAATCCACCAAAGTAGCCATCCACTTCCACTTCGAATCAAAAGGAATGCGAGCTACGATGGTGTTCTCATTCCGGACCTGCTGGTAATCGACTCCCCAACGCTTGGCCAAACCTAGTAAAGCGCATTCCGTTCTATTGCCTTTCTGTTCGTCTAATCCGCCCTTTTCCTTGGCGGGTACTAGACCTGCGTCGCTGTTTAGGCAGAAACTGTTGATTAGGAGGCCGAAGAAAGGCTGATCTTTGGCTTCTGAGAACTCGAGTTCTTTGTAGTCCTTTCCGTTCACGTAGAAATCGGTCACTGCCATGCGGTTTTGGGTAAGGGTGCCGGTCTTATCAGTGCAGATATCTGTGGCTCCGCCCATCGTCTCACAGGCTTGTAGTCTCCTGACCAGGTTGTTTTCCTCCCTCATTTTCCCCACTGAATAGGCCAAAGACAGCGTCACAGCCAGCGGCAACCCTTCCGGCACCGCCACCACAATAATCGTAACCGCTATAATAAAGCTGTTAATCAGTCCATGAGTGCTGCCTTCAGTCCAGCCTCCATTGAAAGCGTCCACTATCACGTAGCCAACCAGGACTATGAAGGTAAACAGCGCCACGTAGAAACCGATAGTGCCGATCCAGTCTGCGATTTTCCCCAGCTTTTGCTCCAATGGAGTTTCCTCGCCTTCTTCTTCCAGCAATTCTGCGGTTTGGCCGGTGGAGGAATGGATGCCCACTGCAGCGACCACCATCACCCCGCACCCTTCCTCGATCTTAGACCCGCCCAGTAGGAAGGGCGAACTGCGTGGTGTGTCCTCATTCAGGAACGGCGCCTTGTTCAGCAACTTCGACTCCCCAGTCTTGCTGCTTTCATCCGCTTTCATCATAAAGGCCTCCAGGACGATTCCATCCGCAGGCACAATGCAGCCAGTTTTCACCTTCATGATGTCCCCTACGACTAGTTCATATCCCAGCTTCTCTACATCCACTCCGTCTCTCACAACTGTCACTGACACTTCGTCTGCCTTTGCACTCAACTTGCGGAACTGCTTGTCCTTGATGTAGTCGTTGGTCGCGGTCACCATCACCACGATCACCACAGCGCATAGAATAGCAGTGCCTTCTAGCCAGCCATCTGAGGGGCTTTCAATTAGCCCGACTACCAGGGAAATGACGGCTGCGCAGATTAGAATGCGCAGAGTGGTGTCTTCGAGTGCGTCCCAGACTAGTTCGAAGAAGGTGATAGCTGGCTTTTCTGTGGGCTTGTTTGAGCCGAATCTGAGTAAAACTCACGTAGTCGTCCTTGAGTCCACGGAAGAGGAAGCGATGCCTTCCGCTTTGGACGTCTTCAAAGCATTCAGCAGCCACTCCGTGCCTCCTACAGTTCTCAGCTTTCCATAGCTATCCCCCTTCGCAATTTTGCTCAGGTCGAACATCTCCCTGTCTAGTAGCTACTTGAGGTCTCCCAACTCGACGCCGTAGGCGCTGACTAAGGGCTGTGAGAGCGATGCTGGATCATCCATTTTACATCCTTCAGTCCAGGGACGGACTGGGCTGGGGAGTAGAGGAGGGGGAGGTGGGTGTGGAGAGAGCCTGGGAAATGTAGAGATGGGGATGGGAAGGGAAACAGGGAAAGTGAGGGAAGAAGTGGCGAAAACATGGACATCGCTAGTATTTTCTCCCTTTCTATACTGCGAAGAGCAGACTTTTATCTAGCTTAAGTCTGCTATAAACTTTCATCAGTCTTCAATGGAACTGACTATCAGTCATTTCCACGAGTCCACACCATTAGCCCTAACCAGTGCCTGTTTTCACTATACACTGCAGGTCCAAGGATGCAGGAGTAGGGAAAACCCCACAGCGAACTGTAGGCGGCCTGCCAACTCTAAGCCATGCTAGAGCTACGATGTGTTTAAGTCTCGAAAAACTCAAGTTCGCTCAGCGATGCAAACACTGGCAATCTGTGTGCGCCAGGCTCGGCTAGACTCACTTCGACCGGCTCCGGATCGGGGTCAGGTCTATAGGGACGATTGTGTAAATTGTGAATAAATTGGCAACGAGCGCCTTGCAAGCAGTATCCCTGGACAAGAAATGCACGGCAGGGCTTGGTCTTCGGAGTAGCAGGAATAGTCCGTTCGCGAAGTTCCCAAGGCCCATGTGCAAAGGCGCACTGCGGGCCGAAGGCACACTCGCCCTTTTCCCAGCCCCGACAAAGCTCAGTTTTGTACTTCAGCTTGAAGTCGTTGCCGCGTCCAGAGCGCCGAGCTTTGGTCTTCTTTATAGGCATCTCTTGGTATTGGCTTTCCAGTGACGGGAAGTCGCCAGGGGGTGGACACACGTGTAACATAAAGCGAAATTATTACTTCAACACCTGATGGCGACTGTCCATTCTTCTTGTCCTTCCCAGTTCTCTCCACAGCCCGCAGTCTGCGCTTTTCCCTGCTGCTTGTGGGAGTGGTCGGCAGCGAAACAAGAGTCGCACTGGCGCCAGTTCGGAAACCATATAGAATTGCAGGGGAGCGATTTGGACACCTGGATTGAGGGAAAGTCGGAAAGAGAGGAATTCGGACAGTATCAGACGCTTGGATTAGCACTAATCGATAAATGCAGATTTCAATATATAGGCAAAGGTATTGACACAGAAACTGTTGACTATGGGGAAAGACCGCTTTTCCATCATCTAGTGGGCCTTTTCAGCCCCACAGTACATATAAAGCGGGATGGCGGCCGATCGAACTTGGTCCCTCGGCTTCTGGCAATGTCTGGAAGAGCCAGTGCCCTGCTCTCTGAGCATCTGCTGTCTCTGCTGCGGAGTCGCAGCGGTGCAGTACCAAAGCCAGCTGAAGGTCGAGGGAAAAGCCTCCCTTTGGATAGTGTTGGCCGCTGCCTTTGGATGCTGCTGCGGAATGGCCTGGAATCGCAGCCAACTCCGGACTGTGCTGGGCCTAGAAGAAGCCTACTGGCAGGACTGTGGCCTGTACGCTCTTTGCTGCTGCGCCTGTCTGTCCGTGCAGGAGTACCACCACGTGAATTCCAGCAAGTCCGCCGAGCAAGCCAAAGAGAACTAAGCCTTAGACGTGTAGTACAGTACCATCTTCTTCCCGTCGCCCTGCTCAAACAGCCACTTCGCGTCTCTCAGCGTCATTTTCCCCTTGAGCACCACTTTCTGCGCCTTGCTGGCGGTGAGGAAAAGCCGGGTCGGGGCTGAGGCGCCGTTGAGCAGGGTCTGCACTGCTTTGAGGACTATGGAGGCGGTGGCTGTTTCAGGGAGACGGAAGTAGCGGTGGGAGAGCAGGGTCATGCAGGGGTCCAATCCGTCCGGATCCACTTCAATATCGAGCGTTTTCACTGCTTCTTCCCCCTGTGCAGGCTTCAGCACTGGCTGTAGTTTATTCACCTCTCCCTGTATCTCTAAAGGCTGCATAGGCGGCAACGCGCCAATTAGAGCGGTTAACAGGGCTAAAGGCCGGGCAATCCCTATGTGCGTTTCCCTCGGATAGCACTCCGGACACAGGTGTTGCTTGGCGGCAGTGGCCAGGAAGCCTGACAGACAGGACTTGCAGTATATGTGTCCGCAGGGGGAAATGAGCACTGGGGCAGTGGGGAGGTGTTGGCAGAGGACACAGATAAGGCTGGAGTAGAGGTGGGGGAGGAGAGCGTTGGAGAGGGGACTGGACATTATTAGGGAAGTGGATGGAAATGGGGAACTGCAGAGAAATGGTTGAGTCCTTGTTTATTAGGGGAAATTAGAGGTGTTTCAGGGTTATTTCTGATATCGAGGGAAGGCTTGGAGGTGGATGTCAGGAAATATGGAAATTCCATCGACCCTGTCCAGCCATTCCCCTAAAGTCGACCCAAGCCTACCGATTAGAGGCTAACTCTGCCTATAAATTCGCCCCCATCAGTCCTATAGCTGAAATCCCCAACTAATTCCTACTGCCTTCCAGAACATGATAAATGTATAAACGAATAGACCTCCCCTCCGCCCACTATCTCCCCCAAGCCGCCGCCGACGGCGACCTCGAAAAGCTAGCAGCGCTTCTCTCAGTCCTAGAAGTAGACAAACCCAGTCTCAACGAAGCACTGTTGCAGGCCGTAGTGCACTGCAGCACAGCTACCGACCACCTGACCTGTGTGGAGACGCTACTGGGGAAAGGCGCGGATGTGGACTATAAGGGAGTCGAGGGGGTGACAGTGCTGATGAAGGCGTGCGAGTTGGGGCAGATCCAGCTAGTGGAGCTGCTGATGGAGAGAGGGGCGGATGTAGCAGAGCGGAGTAGAGAGGGGAAGTCGGCTTTGCACTATGCGGTGGATACGAACTACGGGGACAATAGTGACGTGGTTCGGTTCCTTATCCAGCAGGGCAGTGAGGTCAGTGCGGGGGATGAGCTCAGGCGGACGCCTTTGCACTTCGCAGCCACTAGAGGGTACTTGCAGGCGGTGAAGACGTTGTTGTCTGCGGGTGCTAGGAAGAAGGTGGTGGATGCGGCGGGGAATACGCCGCTGGCACTGGCGAGCAAGTTCCAGCGTCTGCCTTGCGTGCAAATGCTAAGCGAGCCCGAAAGCGAGAGCTGCAAAAGACAGACAAGCAGACCCGACTCCGTGCAGCCCGAGCACGGCAAAGAGCTGGACAAGGAAGACTCCCAGAGCTTTCTCCTGCCAGGGGTGGAGTTGGGAGAGGAGCTGGAGACGAAATCCGGCTCCAGCCACACATCTGGCAGAGGCCTTGCGGACTCCGCTGTCGACGCCCTGCCCTACACCCCTGCCTCCTCCCTGCTTTCCTCCCTCCTCCCCACCCTGCACCGCTCTCAAGACCTCACCCACGCCTTCTCTGAGCGTCTCCGTCTCCTGTCCCTAGAGGCCCAGTACCTAGCCGAAACCTTGCCCTGCGAAGCCACTGCCCAGGAGCAGCTATTCACCCACGCCAAAAACCAGCTCGCAGAGCACAGTATACCCAGGAACAGGAGTCACCGGCCTCATCCTCTGCTAAATCTCAAGCCAAAGGCAGCCACTCCAACGCTCAAAAGGCTGATTGCCGGGCTGCAAGAGGACGTCCTGAGGCTGCAAAGTGAGTTAGAGGTCTGGCAACATGCTATGTCGCCGACCTTGTTAAGGACTATTGACTACTTGCGGGTGTTGATATCGTCCGCCTGCCCTACTGCACAAGTCCGGATATACGGTTCTTTCGCGAATTGGCTTCATTTGCCCTCCAGCGATATTGACTTATTGATAGTGAATTCGGGGGTTTCGGTGCTAGAGACGCTGGAATTGGTGGAGTGCAGGGCTAGGGAAAGCGCCCAAGTGAAGGAAACCAGGCTAATAGCACAGGCCTTTATACCAGTGCTTCAGCTCGTGGTGGACACAGAAGGGACGAGGGTGAGGGTGGATGTCACTGTGGATGAGGAGAAACATAGAGGAGTGAAGTGTACACAAGTAGTCCGCAGACTCCTCAAAGCCCACCCTCACCTCCGCTCCGTTTTCCTCACTCTCAAACAACTCTTCCACTACTGCGAGGCGAACCAGCCCTTCAAAGGCGGCCTGGGCTCCTACAGTCTCTTCCTGATGACGGCTGCTCTACTAAAGAGGGAGGCCAGGGCCTGTGTGGCGGAGTATGTGCTCAGGTTCTTGCAGTACTACGGCTTTGAGTACCAGTATTGGGAAGCTATAGGTGGCGAAAGTGAGGGGAATGGACTGGAATACCCCAGCCTAGTGGTGCAGGACCCCGCCTGTCCCCTCCACAACACCGCCCGCTCGACCAATCTCCCCTTTCTCGTGGTACTTCCCACCTAGAGTTTCCTCCAAGCCGCCTACTTCCACTTCCTCACGCCTCCTGCGTGTAAATGCAGCGCAGGAGGCCGCGGCCTACTGCGTACTATGCAAGGAATGAAGGGCTGGCTAAGCAGTAAGTCTAAATACTGAGACTGCCGAGTATGTGCAGGAATAGGAGGGTTAGAACAAAGGTAGAGAGTTAGAAGGACTAGTAGAGGGGAAAGTGGTTTAGGGCAGTTGGGAGGCTGGACAGAGGTCGGGAGGAGGGTCTGGAGGGCTGGGGGAAAGGTGAGGCATGGCTGGCATTACTCGAGCAGAGAGCCGCGAGGACTGCCCCTCCACCACCAACAAAGCATGTCTACTCAAATCCGACAACTCCGTCCTGTCTAAATCCTGCTGTCTGTATGCACCTGCTTTGTTTCGCCTTACAAGCACGTATTCGTACGTTGTCATGTGCTTCACTAGTCGGAGGTAGAGGTGGAATAGCAGTAATAGGAGGGCGCACAGGCCTGTCACGACTGCCGTTATCCCTGAGCAACTGACAACGGCCAAAATGAAGTTCTCAGCCTGCCATCCAGTGTATTCCCTGCATCTCTCCACAAACTCCTCCCTAGTGGCCAGCCGCAGAAACGCGACCACAAAGCCTGTATAAGTCCCCTGCGAAAGCACCAGCGTGAACACCAGTCCCACAAAGCCCCGATAGTTGCGCGCCCCAATACAGTTATTCAGCCACTTGCAGTGGTGATCGAAGGAGTCGACACAGCGCTCACAGTACCCACAGTGCTTTGCCGAGGCCTTCACAAAGGTCTTGCAAATCGTGCAGACATGGTTAAACTTCAAAGCATCCAAGGGCAGTCTGACTACCACTCACCCTGCTTTCATGCTCCTGCGGTGCAGGTAGACGGTTGGGTCCGTAGGGTCTGTGAACATTAGTCCGACTCCTAGGCAGATCACTAGGCACTGGAAAGCTCCTGCGGAGACACTGAAGGCCACTGTGTAGTCGAGGGGCAACAGCGGCCCCAGACATACACCTGATATCAGTGCTTGGCTTCCCAGCAACACACAGGCCAGTACTTGCAAACCGTGAGGCGGCCACACGCACCCAGTCGCTTTCGTATGCCTCAGCATCAGATTCAGCCTTTTACAGGCTTAATGCAGATAGTTCTCATAGAAGCAGGGAAAAGTCAGGATGTAAGACTAAGGCGGCGGGTAGTTAATGACTAAAACCCCGTCCCCTCGCTCGCGTCTATGGCGCTTGGTTCGCACTGGCGGCTCATATCTGTCTGCGGGCTTTCGCTGTCTTTTGGAGGGCAAGTCACTGGGCATCAGCAAGGAAGCCTTATGCCTTCGATGCACTACAGGTTTGATTTCTAGGTCCAATTCACTAGCCTGGCTTTTGTCATCCGTTGGCTCATCTTCGTAGGGCTGAGGTACTGGGAAAGGAGTGAAGGAGACTGAGAAGACAGGGGCGGGGGGAGAGGCTGGGGGAGAGGGAGGGGGTGAGGGAGAGCGGGGGAAGCAGGTCCACTTGATAGAAAACGGTCCTCGCTTTCGGCGGTGGCGTTTTTCGGGGGATGCAGCGATTGGTTGTGTGTAGAAACTGGGGAAAGCGGTTGATATTACATGTACAGGAGCCAGCAAGTCGCCATACTTATCCTGATATTTGCCCCTTTTCGGGTGCTCCTGCAGTCTCAACACCTCCACCACCTTCCTCAGTCTCTGCAAACTGGGCACTCTGCCGAGTTCCAGCGACCCTCTGCCCTTCACACACACTGGCAGGACCTGTCCTTCCTCTCTGTCCAGCACCTTTCTCAGCACTAAGTCCACTTTCCAGCGCCGCTGCAGGTCGTAGATGAAGGTGAACTTGCAGTAGGACTCGTGCAGCGTTTCTATGATGAGTTGCTGTTCTTCGCTGCGGAGTTCTTCTTCGCTTTTGAGGGGGCCGGTTTGGCCGAGCATGCATAGTTGGTTGTCTCTGCTGATGTATATAAAGGTCCAAGAGGTCTCCTCCGACCAACACATTAAGTCCAAAATGGCTCTCCTTAGTGAATAAAAGCTCGTCCCCGCCTCCATCCTGAAGTTGCGCCAAATCCTCCCCTCGACCACCAGCAGTCTGAACTCCACCATCAGTACCTCCGTGCAGCAGTCCATCACAGGCACGAACTTCCTGAAGTGGCCTGCCTCGTCCAGCAAGGACTGGTAGTAGTCCAGCTCTAACTCGTGGGTGGTGTGGTGCTGCAGGAAGGTAGGCACGCCTAAGGGAAGGGAGGAGAGGGAGGGACGGGTGGAGAAGGGCAGGCGGCGGCCTCGGGGCTTGCGGGAGGAGCGCTGGGGCTTGGGGGTGGCTTTGTGGGAAAGCGGCTTGAGAGGGGTGAAGGAAGCCAAGTCGAATACGCTGTTAACGTATTTTGCAGCGGTTAAAGTCAGCGGGTCGTCTGCGGTTATGGAGAGTGTGTCGATGTGGGCCAGGTCCTCCATCGTGACTTCTGACCTGCGCTTGCTAGGGGACTGCTTGGCCCCGTAGAAGCCTTGGTCAGTGCTCTTCGAGCTTTTCATTTATTATGGCTGATATCGCAAGTTTGCCTATCCTCGCCTACCAACTGCGCCGGGGGCACAGAACGGCGCTACAGGTGAAAGCGAAGGGAAATGAAGGAAGATTGGACAGGGAAGCGGGAGGAGAGGAATAAACGGCTTCGGGAGACGCGGTGCAAAGTAGAATGCTGCTAGACAGGGAAAGATAAGGAGAACTCGGCAGAACGTGGAAAGGAAGGGAAGTGGAAATAAGGCTCAAACTGGAGTGATTGTACAGCTGAATACATCTATTTGCCTATTTCTTATAGATATATAGAGAACTTCTCTGCGGAAGTACGAGTTCTGTATAGACTTTCCAATATATCCTCTCCCAGCTTGTCCGAATTCACCTTCCGCTGACTACTTTCTTCTGATTCCCTAAATTTACCACTTTTGCAGACGTGTTTTTCCCTTTTCGCTGTGCAGTTAGACCTGTGTCGACTAATTATGCGAATTATTAAAAGCCGTAGATTAGCAGAAATAGGACTTTTATCCACTCCTCAAATCCGCCTAATATAAAAGACTATTTGACTATTTATACCTTGTATAGTAGAAGGTTTTTTCGATGCAGGGTGTTATGCCAATTTCCCCAGCTGCTAAAATACTCCCTGTTCCCTATACAGATTCACTCCTATTCTCTCTGTAATGTAGCATGGAGCCACTCCCTTGATGGCGGCTTTAGGACTGGCGATAGTCTTGTTCACATTCTCAGGCATTGTGACCCAGGGGTAATATCGGTAGTGTGAGAATGTATGGAAATAGGCTAAACTCTTTATCCTGAGGAATAGACTACGCTTTAGAGTGTAAAAGTATTGGTTTTGGCTATTTCGCTGATCGACGAATTCGGCTAAATATCCCTTTATGCCCTTTCTAGCAGCGCTTTTAGCGAAATACTCAGTAGCCGAAGTCAGATTTCCAAAGGATAACGAATCTGCATGCATAGGCCTGGCTATAAGCTCCATCTCAAATATCGGAATGCACCCAAAGAAGATAGAACTGCCTATTGGCACAGGGACGGGCGTACAGACAGTTCTTATTGAGAGGACAAAGAAGGGAAGCACACAGGTAGTTTGGCCGAGCGGTCTAAGGCGCCAGCTTCAGGCGCTGGTCCGAAAGGGCGAGGGTTCAAATCCCTCAGCTATCACTTTTTCCCTTTTCCGCCTACACCCACCCACCCATC
>Ga0247837_1007939_pt1 | contig 13667 bp, 15 predicted proteins | sample LaCtaG_2_FD_187115 | JGI IMG/M metagenome (GOLD analysis project Ga0247837, IMG submission 187115) | Freshwater microbial communities from meromictic Lake La Cruz, Castile-La Mancha, Spain - LaCruzMarch2015_14.5m | ecosystem: Environmental > Aquatic > Freshwater > Lake | place: Spain: Castile-La...
CCCACATCGCTGTGAGCCTTTTAAATATTGGTAGGGCGTGCGGGGACCGAACCCACGACAAACGGATTAAAAGATTTCAAATCGCATTAAAAGTTATTTGTAAACAACAGCTTGCATCATCCGCATTTTGCATAAGTAGTTACAGATAGCATTAAATTAAGCAATTACTAGCTAAAGTAGTTACGTTTTAGCTACGTTATAAAAAATAAACGTTGATTGTTGAATGTCTCAAATATCCCCTAAGATGTTGCATTTGCCTTTATCCTAACTAATTTAATTATCTACGACATAATCACCTAATAATGAAAATATCCAATCCACTAATATTTAAACAAGCAATCGCGCGCTTTGACGATTTAAATGCTTTAGATCCAGTCACTGATATGCATGATGAAAAGATTTTTCCCAAAGAGCTACTTTATGCGCAGCGTATGAGCGAGATGCTTAATCAGTTTGCACCAGAAGCTTCAGAAGTGCTTCAGTTGGCAGTTCGTTGCCAGCATATCCAGCGTTGGCATATTCCTCGTGCGAGTTACCCAATGACTAAGACAGGCTATCACCAGTGGCGCAACCAGCTTAAAAAATTTCATGCCGATATTGCGCAATCAGTTCTTAAGGATGTTGGCTACGAGGACATAGTAGTAAGTCGCGTGTGTTCATTGGTTCGCAAAGATTCGGTGCAGACGGATGATGAAGCGCAAACATTAGAAGATGTGGTGGTATTGGTTTTTTTAAAGAGCTATCTTGGTGCATTTGTTGCTTCGCATGCAGATTATGAAATTGAAAAGTTTAAAGATATTTTGGTCAAGTCTTTGCGAAAAATGTCAAAGGAAGGTCGATCTTCAATCACTAAGCTGATTGTTTTGCCAGACGTATTAGAATTGGTTATAAAAAGCGCATTGGCTAAAGTTTAATCTGGTAGCGCCTAATTTATTGAACACCTTGTTATCAAGCACACTTGAATGGCATATGACTGGTTTGTGCTGACAGCTGAAATTAACTCAGAAAATCTATGCGGCTGCTTTGTCCCCCCGTAGCTGACGATTAACTTAATTGCTAAACATACGCTCAGTGCTGAAATACTAGGCTCATGACCGTCTCCTATAGGGAAGTCTACTTCATACATAAAACAAGCGCACACTAATGATCCCTATTTTTCTTGGAGATCAACATGGAATCCGAAACTGTTTTTCAAAATCATGAACCATGGAATAAAGGTAAGTTAGTCGGCCAAAAATCCCCACTTAAGCTAAAAGAGATTTGGTCGATTAGAATACGTTTAGAATTGTCACATCGCGTTCGTGATCTTGCACTTTTTAATCTTGCATTGGATAGCAAATTACGTGGATGTGATTTGGTGAAACTAAAAGTCAGAGATATTTCGCATGGTGAACACATTTCACCCAGAGCGATTGTCATGCAACAAAAAACTGGCAGGCCAGTACAATTTGAGATTACAGAACAAACGCGCAAATCGGTTGCTGAATGGCTTATCTTAGCGGACCTTAAATCTGACAGCTTTCTGTTTCCAAGCAGGATTCACGACTCACCGCATTTATCCACTAGGCAATATGCACGCATTGTGAATGAATGGGTAGCAGAGATTGGCCTTGATCCTACTTGCTACGGCACCCATACCATGCGCAGAACGAAAGCTTCATTGATTTATCGTCGCACGAAAAACATTAGAGCAGTTCAGCTCCTACTTGGGCATACCAAGCTTGAAAGTACAGTACGCTATCTTGGTATAGAAGTAGATGATGCATTGGAGATGGCCGAGCAGACTGAGATTTAATGAGGATAGGGTCGTGGCTGCGCCTAAAGCTACGACCCTGCTTATCAATCATTGAAGCTTAAGCTCTATCTAATATGATGCTGAAATCAGACTTCTCTAAAGCGGCCACTGGCAAGCCTATACTTTCATCCATAGGCGACGTTCGCTGATTATGGGTAATCGTCAGCAACGGGGGGACAAAGCAGTCATACAGTTTTGAATCGTCAGTGAGTACTGTCGGCCAACTTGAGACCTACATTAGTCAAGGGCAAACATGCCGCTATATTGGGCAAAAGCTGCCGCTCTGGCTTAACAAGTAAAATTCATCTCTCTTACTCAGAGCAGCCATTTAATTGAGGAAATAAATTAAACTAAATATTTTTATATATGGCATCATGTAACCCTATATATCTGGTTATAGATAATTTAGTTAACCGCACTATTCACATTAACTCATCTTTAATTACTTCACATACTTGGAAGTCTTTTTTATGCCTACAAATCAAGCTAAGCACCTTTGGCATAATCTAGCAGAATTAAATCAACCAGAATCATTGTTGGCTATAACCGATGTTATTCATCGTGAAAAGAAAGCTCTGGTGGATACTTTTTACAGCTACATGATGAGCGACACTGAGGCTGCTTCGTATCTTTCTGCTGCTGCAGTTGAAAAACACCTTAAACCAGGGCTTGAACGCTGGATGGACGCGTTATTATGCAAGTCTAGTGAAGAAGATATGCTTGTCGCGATCGCAATGCAAAAGCATGTCGGTGAGGTGCATGCACGCGCAGAAATCCCAGTAAATTTGGTTGCTCGTGGCATGAGATTGCTCAAGTATGAAATCAATATGCATTTATTGGCTACAAAACTCAATCGTCATGATTTGGTTATAGCGGTTCTGCGTGTGAACCAATTGGTCGATATTGCCTTTGAGATAATGAGCACGGCTTATATAAACTCACAAGAACAAGGAATCCGTACCGAGGAGGCTTTTAGAGCCTATTCTGCAAGTGGCAATATAGCGATGGAGCGTGAAAAACAGTATGGTGCATTGTTAGAATGGGAGAACCAGCTCTTTCGTGCTATTACAAACGATACGTCGTTAAATAACTTTAGGCTCCTGAGTATTCATCTTTTGGACTTTGGCTTCGCCATAAAGCTCCCTTGGTATTTGGTACGATCCCAGAATTGCCTTTACTCGAAGATAGCTTCCGCAGAATAGACGATGCATTATTGCCGCAAATCACCAGTGATGTCATTCAAGAATATCGATCAGATGTAGTAAGAAATATTATAAATAATATCTGTAGTGAAACCGAACAAATTAAATACTTGCTGAACACTATGTTTGATCGACTTTCAGCGATGGAGGTAGGTCGTGATACATTGACCCAACTGCTAAATAGAAGATTTCTACCTACCATTCTAAAAAGAGAGATTGATCTATCCAGACGTAAGGAGGAATCATTCGGCATTATGATGATAGATATAGATTTTTTTAAAAGGGTTAATGATACGTATGGCCATGAGGCGGGCGATCATGCATTACAGCAAGTTGCCTCTCTAATTATGAATAATGCACGAGCCGGTGATTTCTCTTTTCGGTATGGTGGAGAAGAGTTCTTAATGGTATTAACAGAGGTCGATTCAAATCAAGCAATGTTCGTGGCAGAGAAAATCCGTAAACGTGTTGAGTCCGCAGATATACTTCTCTCTAATGATCGTACACTCAAAATTACGATAAGTATTGGAGTGGCTATGAGTGATGCTAATCCAGATTACCAAAGATTGATAGAGCGAGCAGATAAAGCACTCTATGAAGCAAAAAATAACGGTCGCAATCAATCGCACCTAAATCAAGATTGAATATACCTCAACAATCCCAGCTTTAGATAAATAGAGAGGGTTACTGTCAAAGCATAGGTTATGCTGAGCGTCTCTTAAGGGGATTTTTCTGCCACCTGTTAAAAATTGGTGAACTTCCGAATTGGGTCGAAACTTGTCCCATACTCCCTGAATTGGCTTGCCACAAAGCTGCCATTCAAATATCTTCATAGCTTTAACTAATGGTCAGTGCCCATGAGAATCACTGGTCAGTTCGAATAATTGTGCTGGTCAATCATGATGAAAATCAATGGTCAGTTGGTATGAGAATATGCAGAAATGCATAAAACTTTGAGCCAGTTCTGTATTAAAACTGCATATAGTTTTGACCCATGTCATTAGCTATAAATCTTAATCAGGCCCGGCTTATCGCATCGTTATGTGTGACAAGTCAAAATGCAAATGGCGGGTAAAATTGAGATGCAACCATAATGTCAAATTAAAAATTATAAAATGAGGTAATGTATGTTGCAGTTTGAACAGGATGGGCTAGATTGACTTGATATTCAAAAGTAACTCTAAATAAAACCTCGTACTTATTACTAAGCTTAAAATTCAAGCATCTCAAATTCAGCTTTAGAGACACCGCATTCTGGGCAATGCCAGTCAGTAGGAACATCTTCCCAGCGCGTTCCTGGGGCGATTCCATCATCTGGCCAGCCTTTCTCTTCTTCATATACCAATCCGCATACTACACACTGCCACATTTTCATGATGTTTTCAGGTCCTGTTATTGAATAGCTTTTTACTACGTATAAGCTTAAAGCCTTAAATATAAAAATTCAAATAAAATATCCTTCTTTAAGCACTATCTGCAAATGGTCAGGATCTATACTAGTGAAACTGCGATTACATACGCCGGTGAATACTTGTATTTATAGTAGATGAAGCGAAGCTCTTTGAATAATGGTAGGTAAATTTAATCCATGAATCCTCTAGCGATGCACTATGTAGCTTTATGTTTCACACCTACAAAAGTTGCTTATATGTTACTAGTCATTCATTATAAAATGTAATAAATATTAATATGCTTGATTGATAATTTAAACTTTTTTGATATGTTAAACTTATCAAGTTAAATTGAAAGATTGATAAAATATGACATTAAATGAACTGCGATTTGTCATAGCAGTGGCAAAAGAGCGAAACTTTAGGCGCGCTGCAGAAAAGTGCTATGTCAGCCAGCCCGCGCTAAGCCTAGCAGTTAAAAAACTAGAGGAGGATTTGGGTGTTATCATTTTTGAGCGTAGTCGAACGGATGTAAGTCCAACCGCAATAGGTGAGCAAATTATTGAGCAAGCTATACTTACCATGGAGCAAGCAGCGTACATCAGAGAAATTGCAAAACAAGGTAATGATCAATTATGCGGGGCATTTCGGCTTGGTCTAATTTATTCGGTAGGTCCTTATTTATTGCCTGAAATTATTCCAATATTACGCGTAAAAGCACCTGATATGCCTTTGGTGATTGAAGAAAACCTTACAATACAGCTTGAAGCCCAGCTTAAAAGTGGTGCGATAGACGCAGCAGTCGTGGCATTGCCATTTGATGTGGCTGATATTAAAACCATGTCTTTATACGATGAAAAATATGTTGTGATGGTTCCTATCAGTCACCCTTGGGCTAATAGAAAAGAAATAAATGCTTCAGAGCTGATAGATGAAAACGTATTACTACTTAATAGTGAACATTGTTATAGCCATCAAGTATTGCAGGCTTGCCCTGATTTATCACGCAAGGGGCAGGTATTACAAGGGAATTCTCTGGAAACTATTCGAAATATGGTTGCTTCGAATTTAGGGATTACAGTATTGCCAATTAGCGCTGCCACTGAGCGTTATATGCATGGAAATTCACTGGTAAAAGTGATTCAATTTATGGCGCCAGTACCCATGAGGAGGGTGGCATTAGCATGGCGTAAAAGTTATGCTAGAGAGTTGGCTGTTAATTGTTTGGTTGAGGCAATTAAAGAGATAAAGTCAGAGTGTTTGGAGCAAATAAAATAAAACTATTGATTCCTAGGAATGATAAAGGGCGCCTCAGCGCCCTTTATCATAAATTTTGAATGATTAAATTCGAAATTATTTATTCATTACGTACATTGTAACTTCAAAGCCAAAACGCATTTCAGTCGCTGCTGGTGTTGTCCACATGATGAATCTCCTATGAGTTGATTATTATAAGTCGTACACAATTTATGAATAGAATGATACAGAACGGTTGCAATAGTAAGCTATGTAAACTGACTAATTAAGGCTAATGATTTTCATTAGATTTTCGTGCTCACTTCTAAAGTAACATTAAATTAGTAGCTTACAAATACACGATAGCCAGCAACTGCGGTGCCTTTCGCGGTTATTGCAAGCTTGACTTTAACTTCTTCACCGGGAATTAGCCCTTTTGCAATGTCAACCGTACTTGGTAGGTATTCATTGGGCGTAAATTTACGACGTAATTTAGGTGTATCATCAATATCGGTAAGTGTCAGCTCTATATTTGGGTAAGCTTGATTAAAGTTAGCTTGGTTGATTAGCGTGCTGGATAAATGGATTAAACCGACGTAATTAGCGTCTTCTTGCATGTCAGAATCATCGATTACAATAAGATCAATTTTCTTTGGTAAATCGATGCGACAGCCAATATTTTCACAAGCTTGAACAAGGTAGTTTTTTGTTTTTGGATAATAAACAGAAAGCTCTGTACGGTAAAAATAGATACTTTGTACGATAGCAGCAAGCAATAGAGTTAATGCAAATACACTCATGAGCCAAGTAGCTGCTGAACTTGTAGATTTTATTTTATTATTACCGGCATTAAAGTAACTGTCTTGACTGTCTTTGCTCAGCGCTTTACTAACGATATCATCTGCATCAATATCTAAAACAAGCGTTTCTGGTTGCTCACTAATTTCAGAAGTAACATCATCATTCGCTGTTTCAGGGATAGTTTTACTTTCAGCAATTGATTCTACCAGTTCATCTTTAGCATTAAACACATGCAAACATTGACCACAACGAACTTTGCCATTATGTTGGTTAAGTTGTTCTTCCGTCACTACAAATTGAGTCTGGCAGGCGGGACAGTTAGTGATAGCGCTCATGATTTAAACTCGCTTATTGAACTCATGTATTGAGCGCTAGGCTAGAAGCTACTTTTTAATACCAGTCAATAATACCCAAGCGTCCATATATTTAGGTGCTTGCATATTAAACCATTGTGCATAGATAGCTGAAACATCTGCTGTTTGCTCTTTTAAAATGCCAGATAATGCAATTTTCCCACCTACTTTGCAAGATTTTGCTAAAGCAGGGGCCAATACGCTTAAGGCGCTAGACAGAATATTAGCTACAACAATATCAAATTCAGACGCTTGATATTGGCGAGCATGATAAAACTCTGCTGTAACGTTATTTTGCTCAGCGTTATATAGGCTAGATTGAATTGCTTGCGAATCAATATCGATTCCTACAACACTAATTGCGCCAAGTTTTTTTGCAGCTATGGCCAAAATACCTGAGCCACAACCGTAATCTAATACAATATCATCTGTAGTGACGACTTGCGTAAGCCATTCTAGGCAAAGGTGGGTAGTAGGGTGACTGCCGGTACCAAAAGCCAAACCCGGATCTAATACAATATTAATAGCATCACTATTAGGTGCACTGTGCCAAGTAGGTACAATCCATAATTTATCAGTAATTTTAATTGGGTCAAACTGGCTTTGCGTGGCTCGGACCCAGTCTTGCTCTTGAATAATCTCAGTAGAATATTGCAAGTTGTTTAATTTAGTCTTCTGTTGCAATTTAGACATTACTTTTACAATATCTACTCCTTCATCAAACAAGGCGCTTACTAAATTTTGTTGCCAAATACCTGGAGGTGGGTCACCAGGCTCACCAAAAATTGGCTGTTCATCAAGCGTGTCTGCATTAGCGTCTTCAATAATGGCTGATAGAGCACCCTGCGCCATCAGTGTGTCGCTGATTAAATCAGCAGTATTATCTTGTGCTTCAATTTTTAACGATACCCAAGCCATGCAAAACCTACTTATTTAAAAAGCTATTTATTGTAGATACCAAGCTTTTGTTCAAGGTAATGAATACTTGTACCACCTGCATGAAACGCCGCATCTGCCATTAAATCAGCATGTAAAGCTACGTTAGTGCTAATGCCAGCAATCATCATTTCAGATAATGCAATCCGCATACGTGCAATTGCTTGTTCACGTGTATCACCATAGGTGATAAGCTTACCTATCATAGAGTCGTAGTGTTGCGGTACGGTATAACCAGCATAGGCATGTGTATCAATGCGAACACCAGGTCCACCTGGCATATGGAATGTATTAATTTTTCCAGGAGAAGGCACAAATGTGTATGGATCTTCAGCATTAATACGGCATTCAATCGCATGGCCTTTGAGCACAACATCTTTTTGACGGAATTTAAGTTTCTCACCAGCAGCGACAAAAATTTGCTGTTGCACCAAATCTAGACCAGTAATCATTTCAGTGACAGTATGCTCAACTTGTAAGCGCGTGTTCATTTCAATGAAATAGAATTCATTGTTTTCATATAAAAATTCAAAGGTACCGGCACCACGATAGTTGATTTTACGGCAAGCTTCGGCGCAGCGCTCACCAATTTTGTCACGTAATTTTGTATTTAATAAAGGTGCAGGTGCCTCTTCAATAATTTTTTGGTGACGGCGTTGCATAGAACAATCGCGCTCACCTAAAAATACGGCATTACCATGCTGGTCAGCTAATACTTGAATTTCAATATGACGTGGTTTTTCAAGATATTTTTCCATGTACACCACAGGGTTATTAAACGCTGCCTGTGCTTCAGCCTTAGTCATATTCACTGAAGCAATTAATGCCGCCTCAGTATGTACCACACGCATACCGCGACCACCGCCACCGCCAGCTGCTTTAATAATTACTGGGTACCCGACTTGTTTTGCAGTTTTAATAATTTCAACTGGGTCTTCAGAAAGTGCGCCATCAGAGCCAGGTACGCAAGGCACACCTGCTTTCTTCATAGCATTTTTGGCGGAGACTTTATCACCCATTAAGCGAATAGTTTCAGCGCGTGGACCAATAAATACAAAGCCACTTTGCTCTACACGCTCAGCAAAGTCAGCATTTTCAGATAAAAATCCATAGCCTGGGTGAATAGCTTGTGCATCAGTGACTTCAGCAGCGCTAATAACGGCAGGGATATTTAAGTAGCTTTGACCTGAAGGTGCAGGGCCAATACACACGGATTCATCGGCTAATTTTACATATTTAGCTTCACTATCAGCTTCTGAATGCACTGCAACAGTTCTAATGCCAAGTTCGCGACATGCGCGCTGTATGCGTAAAGCGATTTCACCTCGATTTGCGATTAAGATTTTGTCAAACATAGCCATGTGATTAAAATCCCTTAGTTAAGCAATAATAAAAAGAGGTTCGCCGTATTCAACTGCTAGGCCATTATCAATTAAGATTTTTGTAACGACACCCGCCTTATCGGATTCAATCTCATTTAATAATTTCATTGCCTCAATAATGCAAAGCGTATCGCCTACCGCAACGGTGTCACCCACTTCAACAAAGGCTTTTGAATCTGGAGAAGCCGAACGATAAAACGTACCTACCATAGGTGACTTAACCGCATGTCCAGCTTCAACAACTGGCACGTCTGCAACTACTGATGTAGCCGCTTGTGGCGCATGTACTTGCGGTGCTGCCGCGTAGTGGGCAGGTGCATAATTGGCGTATTGTTGTGCCGGAGCGCTAGATGTAAAGTTACGGCTAATACGTACTTTTTCACCATCTTCCGTCAGTTCAAGCTCAGCAATGCCTGATTCTTCAACAAGATCAATTAATTTTTTAAGTTTGCGTAAGTCCATAATAACCTCTAAAAATCTAGGAAAAATCGAATAAAATAAATGTTTATAATTTAAGAATGGTTGATATGTCGAATGGCATAATCAAGCGCCAACGAATAGCCGTCTGCGCCTAGACCACTAATGACACCAACTGCAATATCAGTAAAGTAAGAATGGTGACGAAATGCTTCCCGTGCATAAACATTAGATAAATGCACTTCAATAAAAGGGGTTTTAACTGCAGATAGCGCATCGCGCATCGCAACGGATGTATGTGTAAAAGCCGCTGGGTTAATAATAACAAAATCAACTTTAGTCGTCGCTAATGTCTGAATTTTTGTTACTAAATCGGCTTCAGCGTTGCTTTGAAAGGTTTCTAATTCAACACCTGCTTGCTTGGCAGAATCTGTAAGTGTTTGATTGATAGAAGCAAGCGTAGCACTGCCATAATGCTCAGGCTCGCGTAAACCCAACAAATTCAGGTTAGGGCCATGTAGAACTAAAATAGATTTGGTAGACATAGAATTTCTAGACATGACCCAGCACGCTTTTTAACCGTTTATAGCATAATTTTCTATCTCTCATATGTGCAAGTTTGCCGAAGTTAGTGGAATTTGTCTAGTGACTTTAGTGAAATTAAGCGAAATTAGATAAAATTAGTTATTTAAGTGATTGATATTGTTAGCTTAAGCATGCCCGCATATATTGGGTGCTTCAATCGAATGTTAATGTTGAAGTAAAGGCTGTAGAGCAGACTCTAAAAGGCTTTTATTAATGCGGCCAAAGTAAGTATCCACTACAGTTCCATTTGCGTTGATGATGACAGTATATGGAAGGATACCTTTGTCATTTCCTAGACCGCCGCCTAGTTCCATCCCTTCATTTTCAGCGGCAAATAATGGGTAGCTTACCGGAGATTCTTTTGAAAACTCTTTAACCAAGCTCAGTTCATCAACAGCCACACCAAGCACCTGAACATTTTTATTTTTATACTCAGTGTTTAATGCTGAAAGCTCAGGCATTTCTTCGAGACACGGAGGGCACCATGTTGCCCAGAAATTAAGTATGATTATTTTGCCTTTATATTGGCTTAGATTTTGGCTAACGCCGTTCACATTACTCAATTGACTAGCAAATAAAACTTGGGTAGAAAGTGCACTGTAATCAGTATTTAAATTTTTTAATGGGGTATTAGGGTTTAACACAAAATAGTAAATGGCAAAGCCAAGACTAAGGACAATGACTAGGCTGGCGACGTTCGAAAGTATTTTTTTTAACATTGTATAGTTGCAACTTTACTATTAGTTGGGGAGACAATGCAGCTGTCACGCTTTGCAAGTGTCGCGCTAAAGCGATCCGCATCTTGAAAGCCAATGGTTTTTAATGTTGTCATTTCTTGTCCGTTAGCAGTAAAAAAAGCAATGCCAGGTGGGCCATATAGGCCAAAACGTTTTAATAATGCCTTATCTTCATCCGTGTTGGCTGTAACATCCACTTGTAATAGCGTGGTATTTCTTAATAGCTGTTGTACTTTTTGATCGCTAAACGTGTAATCCTCAAGCTCTTTACAAGCCACACACCAATCTGCATAAAAATCTAGCATAATAGGCTGACCTTTAGTTTCAGCTAATTTTTCTTCAAGTTCAGAGATGCTTGTAATTCGTGTAAAAGCGAGAGAGGACGCTGCTTTGAGCTGGCTGCCAGAATTTGCGGCAAAAGCATTAAGAGGTTGCAAGGCAGATTTAGCGCCAGAAAGCGCACCAATTAATAGTGCCACACCAAGTATGAGTAGAATAACGGCAACACCCTTACCGACCTTACTAAAGTTAGACGCATGTGTAGGTAAATGATCAAGCGCGTTGTGATATACGGCTGTCACAATGAACAAAGCTGACCATAGTGATAGCTGGATACCAATTGAAATGACTGGAGATACTAGCCAAATAGCCATGCCTAGCATAATCACGCCAAAAAAGTTACGTACCGCGTTCATCCAGTCTCCAGTTTTAGGCAACACGCTACCTGCAGATGCGCCAATCAGTAGTAGTGGCATGCCCATACCTATCGCTAAGGCAAAGAGCCCAACACCACCAAGCACTACGTTATGCGTTTGGCCTATATAGATAAGCGCACCAGCAAGTGGCGCGGCCACACATGGACTTACAATCAAAGCGGATAAAGCGCCCATGATAAAAACACCTACAAAATGTCCACCTTGCATTTTGTTGCTGGTATTGAGCATTTTATCTTCAAAACTTTGAGGCAGCTTTAAATCATAATAACCAAACATAGAAAAAGCTAACAAGATAAATATCAGTGAGGTTGCACCCAATACCCAAGCATTTTGTAGCGATTGACTGAGTAAATCACCAGATAAACCTGCAGCGATACCTGCCAATGTATATGTTAAAGCCATACCAAATACATAAGCTACAGATAGGCCAAATGTATGTAATTTTGATGGCTTAACGGCCTGACTTTGACTGCCGACAATAATGCTCGATAAAATAGGTATCATTGGCAATACGCACGGTGTGAGAGAAAGTAATAAGCCAGCAACAAAAAAACCAGCAATCACTAGCCATAGATTGCCCGATTTTAATATCTGCGTGGTGTTATCGGCTTCGTTATCATTGCCTGCCGTTGTTGAGGGATTCGTATAATTGTTAATTAAGCTAGTATCCACCGATATTGTTTTTTTAATCGGCGCGTAACACAAACCTTTTTCACTACAGCCCTGATAGCTTGCATTGAAAACGACAGCTTGATTGCTAGCTGCGCTAAGCTTGAGATTGACTTTAAAATCGTGATGATAGACTTCTTGTTTGCCGAAGTTGGCATCGTCTTTGATTTCACCCTTTGGCAAGCTTATTTCTGCTATTTTAATTTCTTTAGGTGATAGCATAGTAAATTTGATGCGCTCACGATACAAGTAATGCCCTGGCACAATGGTAAATTCAGCTTGAACATTTTGTGCATCAATTGCATTTAAATTGAGTTTAAAAGCAACTTCAGGGGGTAAAACAACGCCAGACCCATTATCATCAACTAATAAGTCTCTAATGGAGCTAGTGCTTGATTCGGCCGCATTGGCGCTCGTTAAAAACGCGCTTTGCAAAAACACAATAGTAAACAGGGCGAATAAGCTGTTTAATATACGCTTTAGAAATAAATTTTTCACCTGATAATGTTCCATATTGAATAGAGGCAACCTAGTTTATGTAAATTTAATGGCTACTTCTTGTAATTATAGAATATTGGCACAACAAACTACCAAGAAACTGTTTTTAATATCAAATTTGATAGGCAATTGCTATCATACGTTCAATCAATTTAAGGTTTATAAATCGATGCGAATATTCTTTTTACTGGCTTTACTCGCTTTTCCGGTGCTTGAAATTTGGATTTTAATCAAGCTAGCCCATCAATACGGCTGGTGGGTATTATTTTACTTGGTCGCGATGGCTTTACTTGGCTTACAACTCATTAGAGATGAAAAGTTATTATTTTCTGGCCGTATGATGCAAAATTTAAACCAGGGTGGTAATCCAATCAAAGCAATATTTGGCAGTGCGCGTAACATTATCGCCGGCATATTGCTGTTAATACCAGGGGTGATGACAGATTTGATTGCAGTGGTTTTGTTGCTGATTCCTGTGAACAAAGACGTGCAAGTTACATCCAACCATTCGCAAAAAGCAGCGAATGACGATGTGATAGAGGGCGAGTTTCATCGCGAAGAATAGAAGAGGCCTCTTTACAATTTAAATTTACCTGAGAATTAAGCATGAGCTATCAAGTCACAATACAATCTACGAACCACAAATATACCGCTAAAGCCTCTGAAACAATACTGGAATCAGCCATAGTCGCAGGCGTTAACATTCCATACGGATGCCGCAATGGTACCTGTGGCAGTTGCAAGGGCGATATTATAAGTGGCGAAGTTGATTATGGTGATTACGCTGCAAGTGCCATGAGTGATGCAGAAAAGGCAGCAGGTAAAGCTTTATTTTGTTGCGCGCATCCAATGTCTGACTTAACCATTGAATGTCGAGAAATTAAGGCTGATGTGATTCCGCCGCGTATTATGCCAGCACGAGTAGAGCGTAAAGAGCAGCTTTCTAATG
>Ga0247837_1007945_pt1 | contig 13656 bp, 3 predicted proteins | sample LaCtaG_2_FD_187115 | JGI IMG/M metagenome (GOLD analysis project Ga0247837, IMG submission 187115) | Freshwater microbial communities from meromictic Lake La Cruz, Castile-La Mancha, Spain - LaCruzMarch2015_14.5m | ecosystem: Environmental > Aquatic > Freshwater > Lake | place: Spain: Castile-La...
CGCACGCGGATGCGGCTGGCGCTGTCGGCGTCGGCATCGACGGTGCCATCGACGTCGACTTCGACCTCCACGCGACCCGCCTGGGCGATGGCCTGGGCCACCGCCAACAGGCCGGCGGCGGCGGCGAGGCCCTGGGCGACAAACGGGGCCGCCGTCAGTGGCACCGGGCTGGCGCTGGTGGGGAGGCTGCTGCGGCTGTCGCCGCGTCCGTCGCCGCGTCCGTCGCCGTCGTCGAGGAGGCACAGGACGGGCAAGCCCAGGGACGCGGCCCGGGCCGGCGTCATCACCACCAGGGCCACGGCGGCGTCGCTGCCACCGCCGGCGAGCTCCAGGGAGCGCAGGTGGCGGCTGTCGGCGCCGGCTTCGACGGCGCCGACGATGGCGGCGTCGATCTCGCCGGTGGCGATGAGGGTGCGGGCCACGCCGAGGGCGTCGGTGCCCGAGCGGGCCTCCGACGACACCGTGAAGCCCGGGCCCCGCAGGTCGAGCTGCACGTTGAGCCGGTTGGCGGGGATGTTGGGCATCATGCCGAGGACGGCGGTGGCCCCCATGGGGGGCATGGCGAGGTCCCGCAGGTGGCTGATGAAGGCCGGGTCGGTGACGCCGCGGGCCCGGGCAAAGTGCTCGGCGCGGAAGCGCAGGCCAGGGGTCGTGACCTGCAGGTCGGCCCCCATGCCGACGAAGACGCCCGTACGCTCGTTGGGCATGGCGGCGCTGGCGGCGTCGCCGAGGCTGCTGACGGCGTCGCGGGCGGCCTCGAGGATCAACAGCTGCTGGGCGATGGCGCCCTTCAAATCGTTGGGCTGGACCCGCAGGCCGGTGGTGTCGATGACGACGTCGGTGGCTGCGCCCACGTGGCCCGTCAGCAGCAGCTCGGCGCCGCCCCGCTCGTTGCCCGCGCGCACGCTGCAGGCGACGACGGCCAGGGTGATGGGGGCTTCGATGGCAGCCCCCCTCCCAACCTCCCCCCGCTGGGGGAAGGAGCCGGAATCCTGCGCGGCAGCATGAAAGAGACGGAGGGTGCCGGGTTCTTCGACCACGATGTGGGCGTCGTTGCCGCCGAAGCCGAAGGCGCTCACGCCCACCCGGCGGACGTCGTTGTGGGGACGGGCCCAGGCGGCGCACGTCTGCTGGACGGAGAAGCGGCGGCCATCCACGAGGTCGATGGGGTCCGTGACCCCGATGCTGGGGGGCAGGGACTCGTGGGCCATGGCCTCGAGGACCTTCACGAGGCCAGCGGCGCCGGCCGCCGTGATCAAATGGCCGAGGTTCGACTTCAACGACGACAGGGGGATGCAGGGGCCGGTGCTGCCGTGGCTGTCGCCGTCGTTGGCGGCGCTGATGACGCGGCCCAGGGTCTCGACCTCGGCGCGGTCGCCGGTCTGGGTGCCGGTGGCGTGGCACTCGAAGAAGCCGGCGCTGGCGGGGTTCTGGCCAGCGTATTTCCAGGCGGCGCTGACGGCGCGGGCCTGGCCCTCCGACGACGGCGCCAACAGGCTCTTGGCCCGGCCATCGTTCGACAGGGCCGACCCCGTGATGATGCCGTGAATGGGGCGGCCCTCGCGCTGGGCGTCGGCCAGGCGCATCAAGGCCACGGCGCAGGCGCCTTCGGCGGGGACCAGACCGTCGGCGGCCTTGTCGAAGGGGCGGGGCTCGCCGCGCATCGACATCGCCTGCAGGGCGGTGAAGCCCACGTGCAAAAACAGGCTGTCGGAGCGGTTGACGGCGCCAGCAACGACGACGTCGGCCCGGTGGGCCTGCAGGGCGCGGGCGGCGAGGTGGATGGCGTAGAGCGACGACGCGCAGGCAGCGTCCAGGCAATACGCAAACGCGTTGAGCCCGAGGTGGCGGGCGGCCAACACGGCGGGCAGGCCGCTCATCTGGCGGTCCCGCAGGTCGCCAATGGGGCGGTCCACGGCGTGGCGCCAGCTCGGGGGCAACGCCAGGGCCTCGCCCAGCCGGACCATCCCCGCCGTGGGGAACGACAGGTTGCCGAACACAAAGCCCGCCCGATGCTTGCCAAAGGCACCCTTGGCGCCGGCAGCGGTGCCGACGTCAAAGCCGCCCCCCTGCAGGGCCTGGTGGCTGGTGCCAAGGACCCAGCGAAACAGGGGGTCGAGGCCCGCCACGTCGCTTTTGCCGGGGAAGTCGCCGAGGGCCGTCAGGGCCGCGTCGTCGTCGACGTAGCCGCCGCGGGTGGACACGGTCTTGTCAAAGCTCTGGTGGGAGCTGCCCCGCACGAGGTCGGGGTCGAGGCCGAAGCGTCCGGGGGGCACGGCGGTGACGGCACTGCGGCCCTCGGCCACCAGGGACCACAACGCTGCGGGCGACAAGGCGCCGGGCAGAACGACAGAGCGACCGACGATGGCAATGGGCTCGTAGGACATCATCGGCTCGGTCTCTTCGCCAGGGACGGCGGCGTGGGGCCTCGACGGACGAGGGCCCGGGGTGACTTCGACGCGGTCAGAACCGTCACAAGTGTCGAAAGCGTCGAAAGCGTCAAAACAGCGGAAACGTCAGAACCATCGAACCGGTGGCCAGAACGGGCTATTCGGCAGCGCCGGCGGGGGCCGTGATGTCGAGGTCCGCGGAGCGGAAGGTGGCGCCGAAGGCGTCGTCGTCGGGGAGGCGGTGGGCCACCACGTCGAGCATCGAGCAGACCCGCACGCCGCGGCTGTCGATGAAGTGCACGTCGGCGGTGGCGCGGACGTCGCTGGCGAGCAGGGGGGCCTTGGCGTCGACGACGCAGGTCAAAAGCCCCTCGGGGAGGGCGCCCTGGTGCAGGGCCAGGGAGCCGACGCGGGTGGGCAGGAACGCGCCCCCCGTGCGGTGGCGGGCCCAGAGCAGCACCAGCTGCAGGCCGGCGTCGAGGGCGGCGACGTCGCTGGCGAAGCGGCCGGCGAAGCCCGCCGCCTGGGTCGAGAGGACCCGGGCCGTCATGCTGTGGTCGGAGACGCCGTCGAGGGCGTCGATCAGCTGGAAGCGGGGGCCGTGAAACAGCAGCCCGGGGCCGCCGCTGCCCGCGTACAGGGGGCGGGCAAAGGTGGCCTTGCTGACGACGGGGACCGTGATGGGGGCGCTGGCGTTGGCAGCGACGCCGCCGACCATGGCCGTGGCCCGGTAGGCGAGGGTGCCGTCCACCCGCAGCTCGATGCGCAGGCGACGGGCGCCCCCGACGTCGTCGAGAAACACGCTGGTCTCCGCCAGGTGACCGTCGTTGGCCCATTGGGGCAGGCGCTGGCCCCGCAGGACTTCGACGTCGCCAATGGCCTGGATGGTGCCGACGCCGGCGTCGACGGCGGCCCCCAACATCAGGTCCATGGCGACGACGACGGGCAGGACCACCTCGCCCTTGACGGCGTGGTCCACCAGGAAGGGCATGGACGTGGCGTCGATGCGGGTGCTGGTCTTTTTCACCGAGCCGGGTCCATCGAGGGTGGGCCGGGCGCTGGCCAGGGAGGCCCCGAGGACGACTTCGACGTCGTCAGAGGCTGCCGTGGACAGCTCGGAGACAAAGGCCCGGGCGCCGTCGTCGCGGGCGATGACCGTGATGCCGCGGCTGGCGAAGGCCGCCTTGAGCTCGGGGGTGACCATGCCGCCTTCCCAGGGGCCCCAGTGCAGGGACTTCACGAGGAGGCTGGGCCGCTTGGCCTTCACGCCGGTGAGGATGCGGGTCATGGCCTCGTTGGCCATGGCGTAGTCCACCTGGCCGACGTTGCCGAAGCGACCGGCCACCGACGAGAACGCCACCAGGGCCTTCAAGGGGTCGCTGGCTGTGTGCTCGAGGATGGCGAACAGGCCGCCCACCTTGGTGCCCACGACGCTCTTCACCTGCTCGCGGGTCTTGTCCTCGATGCGCTTGTCGGCGAGGACGCCGGCGCCGTGGACCACGACGGTGATGGGCCCGAAGCGACGGCGCACGGCGGCGAGGGCGGCCTCGACGCTCTCGGGCTTCTGGACGTCACAGGCGAACAGGTCGACGTCGGCGGTCTGGCGCAGGGTGGCCAGGGTGGTGCGGACCTCGCGGGCAGCCAGGATCTGCTGGGCAAGGCCTGCGACCTCCCGCAGGGGAATGCTGGTGCCGCGGGCGGCGGCGTCGGCGAGGATGGCGCGCTTGAGGGCGCCTTCATCGAGGGCGTCGCGGGCAAAGAACGGCTCGGGCGCGTCCACCACCGTGCGCTGCAGCAGGGCCAGCTTGAGGCCGGGCACCGCCTTGGTCAGGGCCAGGGCACAGGTGGCGGTGACGCCGCGGGCGCCGCCCGTGATGACCACCACATCGCCCCGGACCAGGTTCGACGGCGCGCCGTCGAGGATGGGGGCATCGAGGACCGTGGGGGTGAGCTGCTGGCGGCTGCTCAGGCCCACCTCCACCGCGTCCGAGGTGACAAAGCACTGGGACGCCACCAGCTCGGCAGCCTGGCTGTCAGCGAGGTCGACGTCGACGAAGCGCACGTCGACGCCGGGCCACTCCTGGCGGGCGGTCTTTGTGAGGCCCGAGAGGCCGAAGGCGGCGACGCCGTCTTCGGGGGCGAAGCGACCGCCGCCGTTGGCCACCATGAGGGCCCGACCGGTGCTGGCCTTCAAGGCGGCACCTGCCGTCTGCAGGCGGAACAGCCCGTCGGTGAGGGCCGCGACGCCGTCGCCGTGGGCGTCGAGGGCGCAGAGGTCCACCAGGGTGCCGATGACGGCGGGCAGGGCCGTGGCGGTGGTGACGGTGACGTCAACGCCGCGCATGGTCACCGACGCCGCGATGCGGCTGGCGAGGGCCGCGCTGATGGGGCCCCCTTCAACGATGACGACGGGGCCGGGAGGCAGGTCGGGGGTACCCCGGGCCGCCGTGGCCAGCCGCACCACTGCCCGGGGGCAGGTGTCGACGGTGGCCGTTGGTGCTGCCGACGACGACGCTGCCGGCGTCGCAGGCAACGGGGCCGAGGCTGCCGGGGCGCCGCTGACGGCGATGATGGCCGCCGCGATCTCGCCGAGGGTGGCGAGCTGGGCCAGCTTGAGGGCGTCGAGGGTGGCGGCGGCGGGGACCTGCTCCTTCAAGGCGCCGAGGATTTCCACGCGCTTGATGGAGTCGATGCCGAGGTCGCTCTCCAGGTGCATGGCGTCGTCGAGGGCACTGGTGGGGTAGCCGGTCTTTTCGGCGACGACGGCGAACAGCGCAGCGCGGGGGTCGACGCCGTTTCCAGCAGGCTTGCTGGCAACGACCGGGGCAGCGACGACGGTGGCGACCACGACGGCCTTGGCCGGGGCAGCACCACTCACAGCCGCGATGGCGGCCGCGATTTCACCGAGGGTGGCGAGCTGGGCCAGCTTGAGGGCGTCGAGGGACGCGGCGGCGGGGACCTGCTCCTTCAAGGCGCCGAGGATTTCCACGCGCTTGATGGAGTCGATGCCGAGGTCGCTCTCCAGGTGCATGGAGTCGTCGAGGGCGCTGGTGGGGTAGCCGGTCTTTTCGGCCACGACCGCGAAGAGGGCGGCGCGGGCGTCGACGCCGTTTCCAGCAGGCGCGCTGGCAACCACGAGGGCGGCGACGACAGCGGCCTTGGCCACGGCCGGGGCGGCGCCACTGACGCCGCCGCTCACGGCCGCGATGGCGGCCGCGATTTCGCCGAGGGTGGCGAGCTGGGCCAGCTTGAGGGCGTCGAGGGACGCCGCGGCGGGGACCTTCTCCTTCAAGGCGCCGAGGATTTCCACGCGCTTGATGGAGTCGATGCCGAGGTCGCTCTCCAGGTGCATCGAGTCGTCGAGGGCGCTGGTGGGGTAGCCGGTCTTGTCGGCGACGACGGCGTAGAGGGCGGCGCGGGTGTCGACGGCGCTGCCGGTGCTGGCGGCGACGGGGGCGGCGGGGGCGGCCTTGGTCGGGGCAGACCCGGCGACGGCGGCGATGGCGGCCGCGATTTCACCGAGGGTGGCGAGCTGGGCCAGCTTGAGGGCGTCGAGGGACGCCGCGGCGGGGACCTTCTCCTTCAGGGCGCCGAGGATCTCGACGCGCTTGATGGAGTCGATGCCGAGGTCGCTCTCCAGGTGCATAGAGTCGTCGAGGGCGCTGGTGGGGTACCCGGTCTTGTCGGCCACCACGGCGTAGAGGGCGGCGCGGATGTCGACGCCGGCCGCGGCCACGACGGCCACGGGGGCCGCCACGACGGCAGCCTTCGGGGCAACGACGGGCGCGGCGACGGGAGCCTTCGGCGCAACGACCACGGGCGCGGTCACCACGGGGGCTGCGACGGGGGCGGTGCGCACGGGGGCCGCCACGGGCGCGGTCATGGCGGGCAGGGCGAAGGCGGGGGCGGCGGGCAGGGTCGCCCGGCCGCTGAGGGCCTGCACCAGGGCGTTCGAGGTGGACTCGAAGGCGCCGAGGTAGGCGGTGTGGGCGTCAGACAGGGCCTTCTGGAAGGCCAGGTGGGCGTCCATGGTCTGCTGTTGGCCTTCGGAGAAGACCTGCAACCAGCCCGCCGAAGGAGCCGACGAAATCGCGCCATGTGGCACGGTTTGGCCGGCACCCGAAATCGCGCCAGCTGGCACGGTTTGGGCGGCGACGGCCGGGGCGGCCGGGGCGGGAGGGGTGGCGGGGCGGCTGGTCATGGCGGGCACCGGGGCTGCCACGGGCAGCTTCGAAGATTCTTGAACCACAGAAGTGACGACCTTGGCAGCCACGGCCGGCGCCGAAACCGACGTCGACACGGCGCTGATGGTCACGGGGGCGGGAGCGGGGCGGGGTGGGCGGCCGACGTTGGCGCCGCTGATCATGACCGCCGTCTTGGACGGGGCCACGGGCTTGGGCAGGGGGCGCTGGGCGGGGAGGGCCCCGAGGTCCACGGGCACGCCGGCCGCGCACAGGCGGGCCAGGGCGGCGCTGATGCCGCTCAAACCCTTGTTGGGGTCGAAGGCGATGGCGGTGGCGTCGGGCACGATGCGCGACACGAGACCCGTCAACACCGTGCCGCTGCCGACCTCGATGAAGACCGTGGCGCCGGCCTTGGCCATGGCGCGGATTTCCTCGACGAAGCGCACGGGGGCCCGCACCTGCTCAGACAGGGCCTGGCGTATGACGTCGACGTCGTCGCTGTGGGCGGCGGCCGTGGTGTTGGCGAACACGGGCACCGACGGCGCCTGCATGGCGGTGCCACGGAGGGACTCGAGCAGGGGTTCGCAGGCGGCAGCGACGAGGGGCGAGTGAAACGCCGTCGAGACCGGGAGTTTCTTCACCCGCAGGCCGGTCTTTTCGATGGCCGCGATGGCCTCGTCGACGGCGGCTTTTTCGCCGGAGATGACGGCCTGGTCGGGAGCGTTGTCGTTGGCGAGGACCACGCGACCAGCGAAGGGCACAAGCAGGGCCGCGAGGCCGCTGGTGTCGCCGACGACGGCGGCCATGGCCCCCGGGGTGGTCGACGCCGCCTTCATGAGTTCGCCACGGCGACGGGCCAGGCGCAGCAGGGCCGCCTCGTCAAACACGCCCGCCGCGCACAGGGCGCTCAGCTCGCCGAAGGAGTGGCCGGCGGCCATGTCCATGGGCACGCCGAGGCGCTGCAACACCCGCAGGGCCGCGATGCTCGCAAGGCCAAGGGCGGGCTGGGCGTTTTCGGTCTGGGTGAGGGCCTGCTGCTGGGCGGCGCGGGTGGCGTCGTCAAACGCCGTTGGCGGGTAGGCCGTGCGCACCACGTCGGGGAGCACGTCGCAGCCGCGGTCCCACACGGCGCGGGCGTCGTCGAAGGCCAGGGCCATGGCCTTGCCCATCTCGACAACCTGGCTGCCCTGACCGGGGAAGATGAAGGCGGTGGCGCCGTTGTGCAGGCCCTCGCCCCAGAAAATCGTCGGGCTGGCCTCGCCACGGGCCACCTGCTGGAGCCGCTTCGACAGTTCGTCGACAGACGAAGCGACGAAGCTGACCCGGGCCTGGGCACCGGCATCGAAGAACGCGTTTTCCTGGGCGCAGAACACGGCGAAGTCATTGATTTCGCCGATGGCGGCCACCATGCCGGCGGCGCGCTCCTGCAGGGCGGCCTTCGTCGTCGCCGACAACGCCAGCACCTCGACCTCGCGGCGGCCCACGGAGGCCCCGTCTTTGCCCCCCTGGTACTCAGACAGGGTGATGTGCCAGTTGCTGCCGCCAAAGCCGAAGGAGCTCACGCCCGCCCGACGGGGGTGGTCGCTGCCGCGGAACCAGGGGCGCAGGCCGGCGTTGACGTAAAACGGGCTGGTGACGAAGTCCGCCTGGGGATTGGGGGTGTCGACCTTGATGGTCGGGGGCAGCACCTTCTCGTGCAGGGCGAGGGCGGCCTTGATGAGGCCGGCGGCACCGGCCGCACTCTTGGTGTGGCCAATCTGGCTCTTCACCGAACCGATGGCGCAGAACTGGCGCTCGGTCTTTGCCCAGCGGGCGTCGTCAAAGGCCAGGCGCAGGCCGCCAAGCTCAGCGACGTCGCCAGCCTTGGTGCCCGTGCCGTGGGCTTCCACGAGCTCGACGGTGGTGGCGGGGTAGCCGGCGGACTCGTAGGCGCGCACCAGGGCCTTGGCCTGGCCCTCGCTGACGGGGGCGTACACGCTCTTGGAGCGGCCGTCTGACGACGTGCCGATGCCCGAGATGAGGGCGTAGATGGTGTTGCCGTCGCGCTCGGCGTCGCTCAAGCGCTTGAGGGCCAGCATGCCGAGGCCTTCGCCCAGCAAGGTGCCGTCGGCCTTGGCGTCGAAGGGGCGGCACTCACCAGACGCCGACAACGCCGGGGTCTTGGTGAAGCACATGTACATGAAGATGTCGTTCAAGGTGTCGACGCCGCCGGTGAGCACGACGTCGGCGCGGCCGAGCAGCAGCTCGTCGACGCCCATGGACACCGCCGCGAAGGAGCTGGCGCAGGCGGCGTCGGTGACCGCGTTGCTGCCGCCGAGGTCGAGGCGGTTGGCGATGCGGCCGGCGACGACGTTGCCGAGGAGACCGGGGAAGCTGGCCTCGCTCCAGGGGGTGAAGCATTTGGCGATTTCGTCGGCGGCCTTCTTGGCGGCGACGTCGTCGATGCCGGCGGCGCGCATGCCCGCGATCCACTGGGGCCAGGCCAGGCGGCTGGCCATCTGGCCAAAGAGTTCTTGTCCCGACGTCACGCCGAGGATGCAGCTCACGCGGGACCGGTCGGCCTGGTCGACGGGGCCGCCGAAGCATTCTTCGAGGGCGACGCGGGCCACCATCAGGCTCAGCAGCTGGGCGGTGTCCGTCGACGGCAGCAGGGACGGCGGGATGCCCTCCTTGAGGGTCTCAAAGGGCACCTTGGGCAGAAAGGCCCCGCGGCGGGCGTAGGTCTTGTCGACAGCACTGGCCGGCCGCTTCATGGCGTCTTCGGCGAAGTAGTCCTCGACGGACCAGTGGCTGTCGGGGATGTCGGTGACGAGGTCTGTGCCGCGCAGGATGTTGTTCCAGAAGGCGGTCACGTCCACTGAGCCTGGAAACAGTCCGCCGAGGCCGACGATGGCAATCTGTTCGGGCTGCTGGGGCTGGGTCTTCTTCTGGGTCATTTCGATACCTCGCGAATCACAGGTCGTTTCCGCCGGAGCGGGACGAACACACACTTCTGAAGTCACAAAACCGTTGAACCGTTACGTCGGCGGCGTCAGAGCGCCATCGGCTGGGGCCGGAACACAAAGGCCTGGTCGGGGATGGGGGCCCCCATCGCCCGGAGCTGTTGGGCCCGGGTGACGACGGCGGCGCCCTCCATGAGGTTCCAGCCAATCTGGGCCACCGTGCGGGAGGGCACGGGCTCCAAGAAGGTGCCAGCGACCCAGGCGTTGAAGCTGCCCATGGCGGGCCCGCACCAAATCTGGAAGTCGAGGGCGCGGCTGTCGTCGCCGGCGATGGCCCATTTGCTGGCCTGGCCGAGGTAGCTGCGAAACACCAGGGCCATCTTGTGGCGGGGGTCTTTGGCGGCCTTGTCGAGCTGGCTCGGGTCACGCTTCTCGAAGAAGGCGCGGGTGCTTTCCCAGGCGGCCTCCACCGACGTGCGCAGCACCTCTTTTTCGATGCGGGCCTTCTCGGCGGCGGGGATGGTCTCCAGGGACTGGGACGTCTTGTAGGTCTCGTAGAGCTTGTGGGCCCGGTTGGCGAACATGGACCCCTTCTTGAGGACCTGCACCTTGACGCCCATCTCGAACATGTCGGCGGCGGGAGCCATGGTGACGTCGCCCAGGCGCACGCCCCCCAGCAGCTCGCGACCCTTGGGCGACAGCCCGCTCTCGACGGCGGACTGGTTCACGCTCCCCGTCAGCACATAGGCCGCCCCCATGGCGAAGGCGGCAGCGACAGCGTCGGGGGTGCCGAGGCCGCCGGCAGCGCCGACGCGGATGGGTTCGCCAGTGAGGGCCGCGAGGTCGTGGCGGGCGGACATCTCGAGGGCCAGCTGCTTCACGGCGGGGAACACGCAGGGCAGGGCCTGGTTGTCGGTGTGGCCGCCGCTGTCGGCTTCAACGGTGACGTCGCTGGCGACGCTGATGCGGGCGGCGAGGCGGGCTTCTTCGGCGGTGAGATGCCCGGCCTTGACGAGGTCGTCGAGCATGGCCTGGGGCATGGGCTTCAGGAAATGCCCCGCCGTCTCGGTGCGGGAAATCTTGGCGAAAACGCGGTTCTGGCGGCAGATGCGGCCGCCCCGCTCGGTGAGGCCCGTGGCCGCGTAGCGCACCACCATCGGCGTCAGGTCCATGTACGCCGACGCCGACACGCGGGTGACGCCGCGGCGCAGGTACAGGCCCACGATGTCCATCTCGAGGTCGGGCTCGTGGGGCGAATGGATGAGGTTGATGCCCCACGACGTCGGGTTCGGCGTGCCGTGCAGGGCAGCCTCGATGGTGTCGATGGCGGCCTCGACGCGGGCGGGGGGCAGGCCGGCGGCGCCGAAGAAGCCGAGGAAGCCGGCCTTGTGGGCGGCGATGACCATCTCGGCGGTGGCGATGCCGTTGGCCATCTCGCCCACGACGTAGGGGAAGCGGCAGCCGTGGACTTCCGTGAACGAGCGATCACCCAGGTGCTCGGGCCACAGCCCGGGCAGGCTGCCGACGACGCGGGGGCCATCACCACCAAGGGACAGGGCGCCGCCGAAGCCGACGCCGATGCCGCCATCGCTGCTTTCGACGACGACACAGGGCTCGCGGAAGCGACGGGCAGCCTCGGTCAGGGCGGCGGGCGAGAAACGGGGGGCTTCGTCGGCGGCCTGGAAGCGGAGGGTCTGCGCAGCGGGGGCGGCCATCAAAGCTCCGGGGCGCCTGGGTGGTCAGGGATCAGACCACCGCGTTGCAATGCGCCAAAAGTCGTTCACCAGAAACTGAAGAAACTGAACGAGTGCCAACAGCCCCATGGGTATTGGACGGCTCGCGGCTCCGCAACCAGTGATCCAACGCCGCGCTGCGTCGAGGTCAACGTCGTCAGAAAGTCATGACAGACCGATGACAGAAGCCCCGCCCGCGCCCCCGCGGGCGCCCTGGCGGCCAAAGTCGTTCAGTCGAGACTGAATCATATGGAATATCAATAACATAGGACGAACGAATGGCTGTTCTCGAACCGACGCCGGCTCGGCTGGTCTTGTTCGGTGTAGGGCGGGGGCTTGTCCCCCGCGTCGTGCTCGCGCCTTCGAACCGACGTCGGCTCGCCGCTGGATTCCGGTTCCGCGTCCGGCTCCTTCCCCCAGCGGGGGGAGGTTGGGAGGGGGGCTGCGGGTCCGGCTCCCCCGGGGAGGTTTGGAGGGGGGCTGGGGGCCGGACTGCACCACTGGAGGGAATGCTGGGGTCCGGGCCCATCTTTTGTCAGTGTCGGCTTTCGACACGCCACGCGCGCCGCGCAGACCGCCGATGACCCGAGGAAGAGCATGAGCCACCGCATCCTGATCATCGACGACGAGAAGAACATCCGGACCACCCTGGCCCGGGCCCTCGATCTCGAAGGCTTCGTCGTCGACACCCGGGAAAACGGCACCCTCGGCCTCGCCGCCGTCGCCGAGGCGCCCCCCGATCTCGTGCTGCTCGACCTGAAGCTGCCCGACATCGACGGCCTCACGGTCCTCGAGCGCCTGCGGGCCCTGCCGCTGTTTCAGACCCGGGCCCCGCCGCCGGTGGTGATGATGTCGGGCCACGGCACCCTCGACGCCGCGATCCGCGCCACCCGCCTGGGGGCCCTGGATTTCCTCGAGAAGCCCATCGAGATGGAGCGCCTGCTCCTGACGGTGAAAAACGCCCTCCGCCTGTCGACCCTCGACGCCGAGGTGGGCAGCATGCGCCGCAGCGTCGAGAAGCGCTCGGGCATGGTGGGCAGCTCGCGGGCCCTGTCGGGGGTGCTTGAAGCCGTCCGCCGGGCGGCCCCCACCAAGGCCCGGGTCCTCATCACGGGGGAGAGCGGCGTCGGCAAAGAGCTCGTCGCCAAGGCCATCCACGACATGAGCAAGCGGGCGGACGCCCCCTTCGTCAAGCTCAACTGCGCCGCCATGAACGAGACCCTCGTCGAGAGCGAGCTGTTCGGCCACGAAAAGGGCGCCTTCACCGGCGCCGACAAACGCCACCTCGGCCGCTTCGAACGGGCAGACACGGGCACCCTCTTCCTCGACGAGGTCGGCGAGCTGCCGCCGGGCACACAGGCCAAGCTGCTGCGGGTCCTGCAAGAAGGCGAGTTCGAGCGCGTCGGCGGCACCGGCCCCGTCAAGGTCGACGTCCGCATCATCGCGGCCACCAACCGCAACCTCGTGGAAGAAGCCGCCGCCGGCCGCTTCCGCGAGGACCTCTATTACCGGCTCAACGTGGTGCCCATTCAGGTGCCCCCATTGCGCGAACGCCAGGACGATATCCCCGCCCTCGCTCGATTCCTGTTGGAGAAAAGCTGCGCCGAAAACGAATTGGGCGAGAAATCCTGGTCCACAGACGCCCTGCAGGCCCTGCAGGCCCACAGTTGGCCCGGCAACGTCCGCGAGCTCGTCCACGTCGTCGATCGCCTGGCCATCCTCGTGCCGGGGGACACCGTCACCGCCGCCGACGTGCGGGCAGCCTTGCCCGGCGCCAAAAAGCTCGAGGGGTCAAGCATTCCCGAATCGGGCCCCCTCTACGAGCTGCTGGAGAGCTTCGAGAAGCGCATCCTCGAGGACCGCATCACGCGCTTCGCCGGCAACATGAGCCGCGCCGCCGACGACCTCGGCCTCGAACGCAGCCACCTCTACAAGAAAGTCCGCCGCCTCGGCATCCACACCCGGGAGTGAGTGGAACTGCTGTGACGAACCAACCCATCTCTCCCGCCGCTGTGCCCACCGTGTTGGTGGATTCGGCCGCCCTCGGTCGCGTCATCTCTCGGCACGAGATGTTGCCGCTGAGACGGACGATTCTCCTGCTGAGTCTGGCATCCATCGCCTTCGGCTTTTTTTGCTATCCGTCGACATTTGGTGAGTTTGCGCTCATTGGGTATTTTGGCATTCTTGGAAGCGGACTCGCTGCCGTTGCATTCCTCATTGCTGGCGTGCTGCCTTGGGACTTCGTCGAGGTTCGCCAGGATGGCGTTGTCCTTCGTCTGCGCGTGACCGATCAGCGACGCCGGGATTCGGAAGCGTGAGTCTGTGACACGATGGCGCTCTGGGGGGCGAGCGCCTCGGGGGGCTATTTGGTCATTTGTCGACGGTATGCCGCCGGAGTCAGCTCGGC
>Ga0247837_1007951_pt1 | contig 13645 bp, 12 predicted proteins | sample LaCtaG_2_FD_187115 | JGI IMG/M metagenome (GOLD analysis project Ga0247837, IMG submission 187115) | Freshwater microbial communities from meromictic Lake La Cruz, Castile-La Mancha, Spain - LaCruzMarch2015_14.5m | ecosystem: Environmental > Aquatic > Freshwater > Lake | place: Spain: Castile-La...
TATTGGTATTATTGTTTTTCTTTACTTAGCAACCAAAAAATTTCGCGATGCACAAACCGATCAAAGCATGACTTATAATCAAGCATTTGGTTATATATTCAGAGTATATATTTACGGAGCGGTTATAGGTTCGTTGGTAATGCTTATCTATGCATTACTAAATGCTGATTTTTTAGGTGTTATGCTCAATGACACGTTAATGATATACGAAAAAATGAATATAAATATCGATGATAAAACCTACGACATTTTGAATGCAGTTTTCAAACCAGCTCCCTATGCATTATTTAATGTTTTTGGGAGTGCACTTGTTTCAGCATTTTGGAGTTTGATTTTAGCTTTATTTTTGAAAAAAGAAAAAAGTATTTTTGAAGAATAGACGGCAGACAACGGATAACAGACTTGTTGACTAAAGATAACAACAAAAAACGGCGTAGCCAAATAACGCACGAAGTGCCAAAAACGGCGAAGCAAAATAACGCGAAACAAACAATGGATATTACTGTAATAGTACCACTATATAACGAGGACGAGTCGCTCGTAAAACTTTACGAATGGATTGAAAAGGTAATGATTACCAATAAACTATCTTTCGAAGTAATTTTTGTAAACGATGGTAGTACCGATCGTTCGTGGCAAGTGATTGAGGAGTTAAAACTCAAGTATAATACTGTACGTGGTATAAAATTCAGAAACAATTATGGCAAATCACCTGCTTTGTATTGCGGCTTTAAAGCAGCCAAAGGTGATGTGGTAATTACTATGGATGCCGACCTGCAGGATAGTCCGGATGAGATTCCAGAATTATATCGTATGATTACGCAAGATGGTTTTGATCTTGTATCGGGCTGGAAAAAAAAGCGTTACGACTCAAAATTGGCAAAAAACTTACCTTCGAAAATTTACAATGCCACTGCTCGCAAAGTAACAGGACTAAAACTTCACGACATGAATTGTGGATTGAAAGCCTATAAAAATATTGTGATAAAAAACATAGAGGTTTATGGCGAAATGCATCGTTATATACCTTATTTGGCAAAAAATGCTGGATTCAAAAAAATTGGCGAAAAAGTAGTGGAACATCGTAAGCGTGAGTTTGGCGAAACTAAATTTGGACTAAGCCGCTTTGTAAATGGCTATTTGGATCTTATTAGTTTGTGGTTTTTATCGCGCTTTGGTAAAAAACCAATGCATTTTTTTGGCATGGTAGGCAGCATGATGTTTTTGTTAGGTTTTTTTGCAACAGTTGCAGTTATTGTAAACAAATTGATTTGCTTATATAATCATGTGCCCGCACCTTTGGTTACCAATACTCCATTTTTCTATTTATCATTGCTAGCTATGGTACTTGGCACGCAATTATTTCTCACAGGATTTATTGGCGAACTAATAGCCCGAAACTCTACCGAACGCAATAATTATTTGATAGAAACAGAGATTTGATTTACAATTAACTAATTTGCAAAAGGTTATGACCGAGATACTTCAAATTACAATTCCAGCATTATTGGTTCTCGTTACGGCATATATTTTACTAGATAAAATGCTCAAAAACGACCAAAACCGACGAAATTTCGAACTTCGCAAATCGAGTTTATCGGTAACTACACCTTTACGATTACGCGCATACGAACGTTTAATGCTTGTAATTGAGCGCACTACGCCAAACAAAATAATTATAAATATCATTCAACCCGAAATGACTTGCTTTGGATTGCAAGCTCAGTTACTTTCCACTATCCGTGAAGAATTTAGCCATAATGTTTCGCAACAAATATATGTTAGTAGCGAGCTTTGGACTGCTATAAGAGCAACTGAGGAGAGTTTGATAAAATTAATTAATATGTGTGCATCGCAATTTGCACCCGAAATGCCTGCAGCTGCTTTAGCTGAACGCATTATTGAAATTTACACACAAAGCGAAAAATCACCAGGTGAGATTGCAACCGAAATACTTAAAAAAGAAGTTAGGGAAATGATGTGATGATCCCGATACATTTCCGACTATTTCGGAACTAGCAGGGACAAATTGAGGTGATGTGATTATAATGAAATTAAGAATGAGGAAATTTGAAATGATTAAATTTATATTTTTTGTAGTTATCGTTTTATTTACAGCATGTACGTCGAATGACGAATGCCGCGTAGAAAAAACAGTTAGCTTAAAAATGAATATTTATAAAAAAGCTAGTCCAACTGACTCCCCTTTAATCATTGATAGTTTATGGATTAATGGATTATCTAAAGATTCATTTTTGTATAAAAATTCAAAATCAATAAATTCAATTAGCGTTCCACTAAATATTTCAAAAGTTCAATCTGATTTTGTAATACAGTTCAACACAAAAAAAGACACTTTATCCGTTTTTTATACGAACAATGATGCTTATTTTATTTCATTTCCATGTGGTTGTATTGTAACTCACACCATCGACGAAGTAATTTCGACGCATCATTTTATCGATTCAATCCGTATTGTACAACGCGACGTAATAAATGTAAATGCAGAACATATTAAGATTTTTCATAATTAGTTTGTTCTGTCTTTTGGGCATTAATACAGCAAATGCTCAAGTAAAAAAGAACAAAACCGATTCGATTATAAAAGCCAACTATAAAGGACTTAGACTTGATCTTGACTTGGCTTCGATAGCTTCGAATTTTATCAATAATGGTGAAAAATACGGTTACGAAGCTGGTATTTATGTCGACATGAAACATAAATATTTTCCGGCTCTCGAAATTGGATATGGTGGAGCCGATAAAACATCAACTTCGGGCGTCAACTATTCAACGAATGGCATGTACACGCGTTTAGGAGTTGATTTTAATTTAATAAAACCAAAAAAGGATAAAGCACCAATCAATAATATTTTCTTTGCTGGAGCACGACTTGCATTTAGTCCTTTTAAATATGAATATTCAAATTTGTCCATACAAGATAATTATTGGAATCAAACTATTACTCATACCTCGAAAAATGAACGGACTACTTCAGTTTGGTTCGAAATAGTGGCAGGAATGCGTGTGGAAATAACTCGGAATATCTATATGGGTTGGACAGTTCGCAACAAAAAACTTTTACGTGAAGATGTTATTGGCCAACTATCGCCTTGGTATATTCCTGGATTTGGAGTAAAAGGCGAAGGTAGCAGCTGGGGAATGAATTACTCTGTAGGATATCGGTTTTAAGTGAAACCAAACTTTAAAAACATTATAAACCTTACAAACTTTATAAACTAAAACAACAAACAACCAAATAACAACAATTTTTTATGAATTCAATTGAAGTATTAAATCGTGCAGCCGACAATATCCGCATCCTTGCGGCATCGGCTGTCGAAAAAGCTAAGTCTGGTCATCCTGGAGGTGCCATGGGTGGTGCTGATTTTATCAATGTGCTGTATTCTGAGTTTTTGGAATACGATCCAAAAAACCCAAAATGGGAAGGACGCGACCGCATGTTCCTTGATCCGGGACACATGTCGCCTATGTTGTATTCTGTATTAGCTTGTAGTGGTAAATACACCATGGACGAATTAGCTCAATTCCGTCAGTGGGATAGCCCAACTCCGGGTCACCCTGAAGTGGATATTATGCGTGGTGTTGAAAATACTTCAGGTCCTCTTGGACAAGGTCATACTTATGCTGTAGGAGCTGCTATTGCTGCTAAATTCCTCAAAGCGCGTTTTGGTGAAGTTATGAGCCAGACTATTTACGCTTATATTTCGGATGGTGGTGTGCAGGAAGAGATTTCGCAAGGTGCTGGTCGTTTGGCTGGTCACTTGGGATTGAATAACCTGATTATGTTCTACGATTCGAATGATATTCAGCTTTCAACTGAAACAAAAGATGTTACAACTGAAGATACAGCTGCAAAATACCTTTCGTGGGGTTGGAAAATAATTGAAATAAATGGTAACGATGCCAATCAAATCCGTGCTGCTTTGACCGAAGCCAAAGCTGAAACTGCAAAACCAACCTTGATTATTGGTAAAACAATTATGGGTAAAGGTGCTCGCAAAGCCGATGGTTCAAGTTTCGAAAACCAATGTGCAACTCACGGTATGCCGTTGAGCGAGTGCGGTGCTTCGTACGCTGAATCTATCAAAGTATTGGGAGGCGATCCTGAAAATGCATTTGTACTTTTCGAAGAAACAAAAGCGCTTTATGCAAAACGCGCTGCTGAACTGGAAACTATTGTTGCTGCTAAATATGCCACTAAAGCTGAATGGGCAAAAGCAAATCCTGAATTAGCCGCTAAATTGGAAACTTTCTTCTCGGGCAAAGCTCCTCAGGTAAATTGGGATGCCGTAGTTCAAAAACCGGGACAAGCAACTCGTACTGCTTCGGCAACAGTTTTGGCTGAATTGGCAAAACAAGTGGAAAATATGGTGGTTTCGAGTGCTGACTTGTCGAACTCTGACAAAACCGATGGTTTCCTTAAAAACACAAAGGCATTTACAAAAGACGATTTTTCTGGTGCTTTCCTTCAGGCTGGTGTGGCTGAATTAACTATGGCTTGTGTTTGTATTGGAATGAGTTTGCACGGTGGTGTAATTCCTGCTTGTGCTACTTTCTTTGTGTTCTCCGATTATATGAAACCTGCAGTTCGCATGGCTGCTTTGATGGAAGTTCCTGTGAAATTTATCTGGACACACGATGCATTCCGCGTTGGTGAAGATGGACCAACACACGAACCAGTGGAGCAAGAAGCTCAAATCCGCTTGATGGAAAAACTGAAAAACCACAAAGGACAAAATTCTATGTTGGTATTGCGCCCAGCCGATGTTGAAGAGTGTACCATTGCTTGGAAAATGGCTATGGAAAACACGCACACACCAACTGGTTTGATTCTTTCACGTCAGAATATTGTGGATCTTCCTTCGGCTAATGGTCGTAAAGTAGATGCAGTTCAGGCTGAAAAAGGTGGATATATTGTAGAATGCGATGGCAACCCGGATGTTATTTTAGTAGCTTCAGGTTCTGAAGTTTCAACCTTGAACGAAGGAGCAGCATTGCTTCGCGCGGATGGCGTAAAAATTCGTTTGGTATCAGTTCCTTCCGAAGGTTTATTCCGCAGTCAATCAGCCGAATATCAAGAAAGTGTATTACCAAAAAATGCTAAGATTTTTGGATTAACAGCTGGATTGCCAGTAAACTTGTTGGGTTTAGTTGGTGCTAACGGTAAAATTTGGGGATTAGAATCATTCGGTTTCTCTGCACCTTTCAAAGTATTGGACGAAAAACTTGGCTTCAACGGTAAAAACGTGTACGAGCAAGTTAAGAAAATGTTATAAATGGATATTTTCTCAATCATAATTATAGGTATCGGCCTTGCTATGGACTGTTTTGCAGTTTCCATTAGCAAGGGCGTTTGCCTGAAAAAATTCAAACTCAAAAAAGCATTGCGAATGGCAGTGCTTTTTGGTTTGTTTCAAGGACTAATGCCACTTATTGGCTATTTTGCTGGCTTTAGTTTTGCAAAACAAATAGCGGATTATGATCATTGGCTAGCATTTATATTACTGGGAGGTATTGGTCTGAAAATGTTTATTGAAGGACTCAAACCCATCGACCCGCACTGCGAAATTAAAACCGACCCTTTCAAATGGAAGTTATTATTTACATTGGCATTTGCCACAAGTATTGATGCGCTGGCTACAGGTATTATCTTTGTGCCTTATCCTGAAAAAATTTGGTTTGCAGTAGCAACAATCGGAATTATCAGTTTTATTTTCTCACTTTTAGGTGTTTATCTAGGAGTACATTTTCGTTCAAAAATAAAAATTAACGTTGAAATACTAGGAGGTATTATTTTAATTGGTATTGGCTTAAAAATACTATTTGAGCATTTATACGGTCTCTGAAATAGCTTTTCAGCACAAAAAAATTCTATTATGTTTTCTAAAAAAGATATATTCTTTATATTTACTTTCGTTTTTTCAATAAACTCACTGATAGCAGCTGAACCAACTCCAAGTTATAAATTGTACGGTTTTATCCGAAGTGATTTGTATTATAATTCTCGTCAAAACCAAGAAGCATTGGATGGATTATTCAATATGTATCCAAAACCAATTGATTTAGATGCGTTGGGAAAAGATAAAAATGCAGTTCCAAATTCACAAATGCTTGCTATTTCAACCCGACTGGGAATTGATTTTGCAGGTACTCCAATTTTAGGAGCTATATCAAGCGGAAAAATTGAATGCGATTTTGCAGGAGTTAAAGATTACTTTTATCTCGTACGACTTCGTCAAGCCTATTTAAAATTAAATTGGGAAAAATCGGAATTATTAGTTGGTCAAACATGGCATCCAATGTTCTCAAATCTTCAACCTATTACACCTGCTTTGAGTGTAGCAACTCCTTTTCAGCCTTTTAATCGTAGTCCGCAAATTCGTTTTACTCAAAAACTGAATAAGGAATTTTCGGCTATAATTGCTGCAGCATATCAAATGCAATACATGACACAAGGGCCTGCTGGCACAAGTGCAAGTTATATGAAAAATGGATTGTTACCAGGCTTACATATTGGTCTTGATTATAAATCAAAAAATGTAATGGCGGGTATTGGTATTGATGGTAAATCACTCAGAATTAATCACGAACGCTTTAATTCCGGAGCTGCAGTAGCGTATATTGGCTATACAAATAAGAAATTTCAGATACGTGCCAAGTCCGTTTTAGGGCAGAATATGAGTGAATATTTAATGATTGGAGGATATGGAGTAAGTGGATTAAACACAAGCACTGGCGAAGATACCTACACCAAAATAAACACCTCAACATCTTGGTTAAGTGTAGCCTATGGAACTAAAATTCAGGTTGGAATTTATGGTGGATTATCACAAAACCTAGGTTCAAATAAAGATTTACTTATCAAAGCAGGAAAGTTCACTGCTTATGGGAATGGATTTTATAATAATATAAACAACTTGCAATTGCAAATGGATCAACTATACCGTGTTGCACCACATATTACGTATAATTTAAGCAATTTCCGTTTAGGATTTGAATACGAGCTAACTACAGCAAAATATGGGGAAATTCAAGCCAATGGAAAAATTCAGAATCCATACAATATAAGCAATCACAGAGCTTTGACTACAATAAGTTATTTTTTCTAAGATTGAATAAGCTTTTCATTTAAAAACTCCTAATAATTTATTTGATAATTATTAGGAGTTTTTTTAATTGATAGATTTTGGGGTCGTAGTATGAAATTCTTTGAGATAAAACGGTTCAAAATAAGCTACATCAACAAATGTACTATTTTTAAATGCCTTTTCGGCTAATGGAATCATAAATTTTGCAGCAGGATAAATGTCATCAATAAATTGTGCATTCGGATGAGTTAATGTAGTTTTGCACTTATCAGCACCATTACCAAAAAACACCACTTCAGACTTAGACAATATTTCAGTATAGGATTCTGAGTCGATAATATCAGCTTGAATATTACGTACAATTTCAGCATTAACATCATAAAATGCCGCATAAACTTCCATTCGGCGCGCGTCAATCATGGGGCAATACAATATTTTCTTATCCAACTGAATAGCCATTGCTGCCAATGTCATTATTTGAAGTGTACTAACAGCTATTAATGGTATATTTAAACCATAGCATAGCCCTTTAGCCGTAGAAACACCTATACGTAGACCAGTATATGAACCAGGTCCACCACTTACCGCTATTGCATCCAACTTGCCATTTTGTTTCTGTAAAAATTGAAAAGCTTCTTCAATAAAAGGACTCAACATGGTAGCATGATTCATCCCTTCCCTGTTTTCTTTCAAAAAAATACAGCTGCCATCCAAACTCAAAGCTACTGAGCACACATTAGTAGATGTTTCGATATGAAGTAAAGTCATTTTATAAAAATTAATGCAGAAGATAACAACAAAGTAAGTATATAAAACTACAAAAAATTTGGTCAGATAAAAATCATTTACCTGACCAAATATATGTAATAAACTGTATTTTTATTTAATTAACTAACTTTTTTTCAATTGCATAATGTGTAAGTTCCACATTGTTCTTTACATTAAGTTTTTCGAAAATACGTAAACGGTATGTAAATACAGTTGAAATACTTAAGCCCAACTCATCAGCAATATCTTTGGCTTTTATGCCCGAGACTATTTTAATTAATATTTCGCGCTCTCTGTTCGAAAGTAAATCATGCGGATCACTATCCGATTCGGGAATAACATCAAACGCCAATTGCTCAGCAAGTGCAGCACTTATATACCTGCCTTTGAGGTTTATTTTATGAATGGCTACAACCAGCTCTTCGAGAGCAGTATCTTTACACAAATAACCCGAAGCACCCGACTTCAGAGTTTTCAAGGCAAACTTATCCTCAGGATGAATGCTTAATACGAGTATGTGTAACTTCGGTCGAAGTGCTTTTATATCCATGAGCAAATCAATACCGTTTCTTCCAGGCATATTCATGTCAAGCAACATTATGTCGCATTCTACCTTACGTATTTTGTCGATTGCTTGAGCTCCATTTTGAGCTTCGCCAACAACGATAATATCAGATTCTTCTTTGAGAATCATTTTGAGGCCTTCACGAATTATTTCGTGATCATCAACAATAAATACTTTAATCATAAATTCGAAATTAGTGTGTGGTTACCAATAAAAAGTATTTAGCCAGATAAAAAATACAAATATTTGTTCTACAATAATTTAAACCAATTGAATACTGATTTTTCAATATTAATAAATCCAATATTCGTTTTAGAACAAGTTAATAAGCGCAAATATAACAAATTTTCTATCTAATTGCAAAATATTTTGATTTTTATTCGAAAATGAATAAAAAAAATTTTTTCTGTGTAATTTCAAAAGTTAAAGTTATGTTGATTACAATGTAAACTTTCGATACAATATCGAATTAAAAAAATATAAATCAGCCCATTATTATGTTTTCCTTAACGTAGTGTATCATATCGAGATTAGAGTTTAGTTTTAAATTTTCAAAAATCTTTTTTCGATACTTAAAAACTGAAACAACGCTTAATTTTGTTTTGGCTGAAATATCTTTAATATCCATACCTTTGTAAAGCATAATGAGGATATTGGTTTCTAAGTCACTTAATTTTTGCAAATCGTCGGGCTCACTAAAAATTGTTTTGAATGCCAATGCTTCAGCATATTCTGGGCATATATAACGTCCATTAGAATATGTTTTTCGAATAGCTGAGATAATTTCGCTAATAGCTGAATCCTTGCATAAATACCCAGCAGCACCTAATTTGTATGCTCTAAGTGCCGATTTCTGCTCCGGATTAATACTCATGATTATGGCTTTAATTTCTGGTCGAAGTTTTTGCAAATCAACCAATAATTGATAACCATTTTTTCCTGGCAAATATAAATCAACCAACATTACGTCGCAGGCAATACTATCAAGCCGCTGAAGCACTTCCTCGGATGATTTTGCTTCGCCGGTTATATTTATATCATTTATTTCCTTTACAAGCTTTTTAAAGCCTTCTCTGACAATTTCGTGATCGTCAACTAAAAATACATTTATCATAAATTACATGATTAAGTTCGTTTCTATTGGTTAAGGAACTTCGAACATCTTAACGATGGCAACTTAAATCGCTACGTTTTATGGTTTCAAATGTACATTTAATTTTGATTGCTTCTACAAAATTATTGTTGTCATAATAATATAATATGATTGTAATTATTGCTACAAGGCCTTGTGTTACTTTAATAAAAATTGGAAATTTGACAATTAAATTTAATATAACATATTGATTACAAACAAGATAAACACAATTACTCGAAATCGAAGTAATAAAAATTTCAAAATAACATTGCTAATGAAATATGATTTATTAAATAGAATAGTGTTCAAATCTGATTGTGGAGGAGTTTTGACCTTTTAAAAACCAAAACAAAATTGACAAAGCAATTCAAATTAAATTTATTTAACAGTATTATTTTGTAAATTGGATTGCTATTAGCATAAAACTGAATTTTTTACTACACAAAATTGGAAAAAACACGACTCATTTAAGCAATTTTGCTGAATGGCTTTTCTTGATTTTGATAAAAGTGATTATTTTTGATTTGATTTTTGTGCTCTTAACCATGCCAAAAAAAAGTTTGTTTCCACGGCATCCAACACACCTCCTAGCGTTTGATATACGGAACCTTCGTCGGCAGTTTCCATAATCTTCATAGCCTTTTCACGTTTATCTTTGGTGATAAACTGATTAATATTCAAATTTCCTAATGCAATAAACCTACCCAAGTGTGAGCATACGGTGGAAAGTGCTAAACTTCGCTCCGCAGCTATTTCGTGAATAGTTTTACCTGCTTTAAATAGTTCGTAAGTAGCACGATGCGAATCACCTTTTTGCTTTTTTTCTTTTACTTCGGCAGGTGATTTTTCTTTTTTAGAACTTTTGGTATCAATCTTTTCACGTATATTCGAACTTAAATTATTCGCATTGCAGTACTTTTGAATAATCTCAAGAAAAAGAGGACCATATTTCTCAACCTTTGCAGGTCCAAAGCCTTTAATCTTAAGTAAATCGGCACTTGTAAGTGGTAAAAAGTCAGCCATTTCCAACAAAGTATCGCTTCCTGCCACAATGTATATTGGCAAATTTCGAGGTTCACATATTTCGTTACGTAGTGTTAGTAATTCGTAATAAAGCGATGGATTTTTAGAAACAATCGACTTTGATTTGCCCGTTTTTGTATAAGCATTAACCTCAAAATCAGGAAGAAGGAATGTGTTTTTTATGGAAAAATAGTTTTCTACACTAAACGGACTTTTCAAACCATTAAACACATGCTTTTTTTGTGCTATGAATGCAAAATTTACACGTAACTGATCGTTATAATCACGTGCATTATCACGGCTATCGGTACTTGCTGGCGATTGACGTAAAGTTTCGAGTAAATAATCAATTTTTTCGGCAAAAAACAAGGAGGCAGCTTGTAATCGTTCAGCCAAATATTCTTCGTTCACTTCTATAGCTTGAAAAATACGATTTAGTTGCACCTGAAATTTATCAGCAACCTCTTGAATTTGTTGCAGTTGCATTAATATATTCTTCAGGTATGGCATAGTATCATCGTTAAAAGAACTAGCTACATTTTCAACATCACGTATGATACGTGATGTATGACCTAACGCAGTTCTGAAATCGAATAACTGACTTAATGTATAGGCTCGAAATTGATTTCGTGATTCATTTAACTGTTTTTCCAGTTCCTCAATGGCCTGCTTCGACTTTTCGTGTTCTACAATTTCGGTATCGTTTTCGATGCTATAGGGATTAATTTTACTTCGCAAAACCATACCTTCGAGCGACCTACATCTACTCAAAGCCACATAAACCTGACCTGAAGCAAAAGCATCACCAGCATCGATTATTGCTTTTTCGAATGTTAAACCTTGACTTTTATGAATAGTAATAGCCCATGCTAAACGCAATGGATATTGCACAAAAGTGCCTAACATATCTTCCTCAATCTGCCGTGTAACTTCATTGGTCGAATAACGAATATTTTCCCACATCATTTTGCCAAGTTCAATTGGCACATCATCGTCAGGGCATTTTACAATGATTGCTTCATCGGTAAAATCCTGAATAATACCAATTTTACCATTATAAAACCGACGAACAGTTTCGTTATCATTTTTATTAAACATTACCTTAGCACCAATTTTAAGCACAAGATCTTTGTCGGTAGGATAACTTTTTTCAGGAAAATCGCCTTTAATTTCGGCAACAAAAGTGCGCGATTTTCCGCTAATCTTGGCTAATTCCTCTGCATTTATTTTGTCGGCTTTGTAATTATGTGTTGTAAGCGTGATATATGTATCGTCGTTCGAAGGCACAAAAACAGGATTGTATCGGCTTTGTAACAAAGCAAGACCATCGGGTGTAAGGCAGTTATTGCGCACCTGATTCAGAACACTTATAAAATCTTTGTTGGTTTGTCGGAATATTTTATCGAACTCAATATATACCGGCTGTTGCTGATTAATCACCTGACTATGAAAGAAATATGGACCTTTGTAATAGGGCGAAAGAATACGCCATTCCTCTTCGATAGCAACTGGCGAAAGTTGAAACATATCGCCAATAAAAATGACTTGTACACCACCAAAAGCTTCGTTGTGTTTGTATCGGAAATGGCGTAGAATAGTATCAACAGCATCGAGCACATCGGCACGTACCATGCTTATTTCGTCGATTACAAGCAATTCCAATTCTTGAATTACCTTGCGGCGATAACCAACCATTTTTGTTTTTTCGATTAATTCCTTTCGACCCTGAACAGTAGGTATAAAAGGTGTGAATGGCAATTGAAAAAATGAATGCATGGTAGTACCACCTGCATTAATAGCCGCTACGCCAGTAGGAGCAACAACTGCCATTTGCTTTTTGGTTTCAGATTTAAGTTTACGGAGGAAAGTTGTTTTTCCTGTTCCTGCTTTTCCAGTCAGAAAAATACTACGGTTAGTAGACAGTGCAAACTCACGTGCAAAATGATAAAAGGGAGATAAATCGTTCATATTATTAAACAGCGTTATAAAAATGATTTAGTTTCAGCTTTAGTAAACAGAATAAAATGTAAAGATAAAAATTATTTTTTGTTTGAAAAAATAAAATAATAATTTTGTTAATTTACTCATATTTCTTACTTATATTTGCACATCAATAAACATCATAAGTAAAAATAAAATGATAACTGAAACGGGAAATAAACCATACAAAATTGGAATTACACTTAGTGGTGGTGGCATAAAAGGACTTTGCCATGCCGGTGTATTGAAAGCACTCGAAGAAGTTGGAATTAAACCCGATGTAATTTCGGGAGTAAGTGCAGGTGCAGTTGTTGCAGCACTATATGCTGATGGTTATACACCTAATGAAATTGCATCATTGTTCGAAGATGTTAGTTTTCGGAAAATGACTCAATTACAATTGCCTAATGGAGGTATTTTTAGCATTAAATCCTTTGAACGTTTTATGGCTAAAACACTACGATCTAAAACTTTTGAACAATTAAATATACCCATTCATATAGTTGCCACCAATTTAGACAAAGGAATGAGTGTTGAATTTTCGAAAGGGATCTTAATTCATCCTCTGGTAGCATCTTGTAGCGTACCCGTATTGTTTATTCCAAAAAAAATTAAAGGCGTAAATTATGTGGATGGAGGAGTTCTCAAAAACTTTCCGGTAACAACCATTCGGCCATATTGCAATTATTTAATTGGAATCAATGCAAGTCCATTGGTAGCCGACGATTACAAACTTTCAATTTTAAATGTAGCTCAGCGAACTTATCATTTTATGTTTAAAGCCAATATATTGCACGACAAGGAGCTTTGTGATTTATTAATTGAACCCATTGACATGGGACATTATGATATGTTTGACATAGAAAAAGGCAGAGAAATTTTTGAATTAGGATACGAATCGGCTAAAGCTATACTTAACTCACAAAATATTAGCCATTTAACAAGTTAAAATCAATCAAAAAAATATTTAGCTTTGACGTTTGCGTTGCAATAACAAATCTACAGCATCCTGCATTGAACCTGCTTTAGTAACAGTACCAGCGTTTACAAAATAAATTTCGT
>Ga0247837_1007954_pt1 | contig 13642 bp, 3 predicted proteins | sample LaCtaG_2_FD_187115 | JGI IMG/M metagenome (GOLD analysis project Ga0247837, IMG submission 187115) | Freshwater microbial communities from meromictic Lake La Cruz, Castile-La Mancha, Spain - LaCruzMarch2015_14.5m | ecosystem: Environmental > Aquatic > Freshwater > Lake | place: Spain: Castile-La...
GGAAGAAATTATCAAATATGGGACTATGACGAACTCTGCCTTCTGACTGCGCTTGCGGGCGTGCACAAGCACACCTTCGGGGTGCCTGGCAGCATCATCCAGGCGATCAAGGAAGGCAGGTGGAAATACCACGATCTGAAGGCAATCGAGGCCGGGGCTCCAGCTATTTTTGCCAACACCAATCTGTCGCCGAAAGGCCAGAAGCTAGTATTGAAAATGTTAAAGCAGGGAAAGGGGGTGTCCCCGCAGAGATTCTCAAGAGAAGACGCCATCGAATTGACAGAAATAATGAAGACATTTCAAGATCAAACGGATATCAAACGTGATCACGTCAACTTTTGAGTTCCCCGCATTTGTGTCGCTCACTATGGTGTTCACTAACTAACCGCCAGGTCGAGTGGGAACCCATCAGAATTGGAGAAGAACACTTGCGACAAGTGAGAGCTGATCGCGCTGAGTTTGGGACGCTCCATACGCTGGATTTGACGCGTGGTCGTAGCGGATCTCAGGACGATATTGCAGCCACTTGTAGGGGTGGTAATTCGGTCCTACGGTGATTTCGACATAGTTGGTGTCGGGGATTCCGTAGCCACCTGGGTAACGTAACCCGTCGAGATCCCGAAACCATTCAATTCGGCCATTCAGATCCCACAATGGCGTGATGTGATATCCCAAATAGGTGTAAAGGGTGTGCGATTGCTGATGGTAGTCCGGCGGCGGGGGAGTATCGCCTCCGATGGGAGCGTAGGAGTTCGCGGCCTGAAACGTCACGACTTGCCAGAATCGATCGTTCCAGTGATGCAGTCCGCCAAGTTCCACAATCGTTGTGGTTCCGGTATTGAAGGGAGAGGTCGGACCCGTTAGCAGCGTTGCCCAGACCTTGGTGTTTCGGGCATCTTCATCGAGCCAATAGGTGACATTGGTGATGTAGTTGTTGGTGTAGCTGGCGATGCTGTCGAAAAAGACCTGCCAGCCGCCGAGTTCAACGCCGTTATACCAATGAAGCTGCCTGGTGACATGCCAAACCGCTGAAAAACCAGTATAGCGACCTTCTTCCATGATGTTCCATCCCATATCGCTCGAAGCGAACGGACGCTGCCATGAAAGTGCCCCCATCGGCCCCAATATCGACGTTTGTCGACCCGCTTTGATGTCAACGCCCCCCTCAGTCAGGATTGGCAAATGCATCGTGACATTCAGGTCCGTAAACTGAGCGGAAAACCTTGGATCGGGGTTCGCGATCCAGCCGCGCGTGGGATTGATGAATGCCGCGTCGGAACCGCCAAAGAAGATCGTGTTAAAACCCCATGACAATTCCTTTGGATCCAGCGGTCGTTGCAGGACCACACCGACTTCCCGGAACAGGAACTCATTACCGTAGTTGTTCATGAGTGGTGCAATGTTTGTCCGCCCAGCGCCAGAAGATCGGAAGGTATAGTCTGCATCCGCCCAGCCGGATATTTTGATTTTTGACTGATCCGCATTTGCTCCAAAGATTCGGTCCTGCAGGATTCCAACCTTGTATAATGGGGTCGGACCGTAGGTATTCCCACCTGGTCGACTATGGATGATGTGGCCATGTCCCTGTTGAGACTGGGACGCACGAGTATCGGCATCGTGACCCACGAATTGACTTGCATTAAAGATCTGCCGAGGCGGCGCGGGGGGCGCAAATGTCGCCGCCGGAGCATCAAGCGGCGAATGCTGCACGTTTTGATTGAGATCTGTTGGTGATTGCTTTTCTGCAGTCAGAGGAAGTTGTTCTTGAGCTAGCGGCAGAAATTGCGCCTGCGCTTGAACACATCCCAGAACCATCAAAAAACCAGCAACAAAGCTGTACGGCATTCTCATGTAAGTCGTCCTGACAAACATTGCGTACCCGAATCCCAGAGAATGGGCTTCCGCGTTGCAAGGTTGGAAACGAGTAGGGCAGTGATAGCATCGTCAGGCAGACGTGAATGCATGAGTGCTGCCACCCCGGATCTCGCACTCTCCCTAGATTCCGCGATCCCACATCGTCGGCAGTGTGGTAAATCAGCATAACCACGGCAGTTGGCTTCGACGTGGGGCAGATTAAACGTCGTTGAGTGTTATCTGAATTCTGGGGCGAGGAAATAGTAGGTCCAGTTGTCGAATGTCGCGTTGGCGACTCCTGATTCTGACCAGATCTCCTTGTCATCCATCCGGAATCTGACGGGACCCGATGTCATCCGGGGAGTGGCGTACTCCCACCGGAGCTTCCCCTGTTTATCAGGGCGAGCTTCAATCAACAGCAGAGGACTTGGATTTGTTCCAGTCGAGGTCATTCCGAATACTGCTCCAATTGGCAACGAGGATTTAGGATCATCGTATTCAAAGAGTGGCTTGGGCATCGTCCATGTTTCTCATCGTCCACTCAATCGGCGGTCGCCTTATCGGTCCTGTGTGCGTCCGCTCCCCCAGAGTGCGGAAGCAAAAAACCCTAGCCAATCCAGTGATTGGCTAGGGTTTCTATCAAAAGTTATTCTCGAGTCTTAGGTACTTCGAACGCCCGTTATTCGGCCGCTAGTTGACGTTGGTGGTGCCCATGGCGTTTGTGAAATCACCGTCACCTTCCGTTAACGTTGTCGTCACTGTGCGATCACCAACAGTCGCTCCCGAAGCCGCTTGCAGCCGAAGCTGTTTGATCAGAGCCGTGATCCGAGTGGCGTTCGCATTCGCATTGAAGGTGACCAAAAGGTTGCCGGCACTCGAGGATGTGATCGTAGCGAATGCGGTTCCTTGGTGACTGATAGTGCTTCCACTCACCGTGATACTGTTTCCACCAGTCAGAACCGAAACTGTTAATCCACTCGTGTCTCCACCCACAGCGACCGACAGCGTGGAGCCATTCATGGTTCCAGGAACACCGCCAATCACAGGATCAACGAATACTGACGATACGCTAAATGCAACTGCAGATCCACCGCGCGTCGCACGTGTAGGAGTAACGAATCCTGTCAACCTAGGACCATCATTCGTTGCAACTACGTTAAGAGTCTTGGTCACGGCACCGCTAGTAGTGCCAGGCACACCATCCCTGACAGTAAATCGAATGGTTCTGGTTGCCGCACCGGTCAAGTCGCTGATGTTGCGGAAGGTAATAGCCCGAGCGAGGGCTTGCGTCGCTTCAACCGACGCATTCGCGTTCAAGGTTACGATCAACTGCGAAGCAATTGAGGTGGAAATACTACCGATTGCGGTTCCGTTGTAGGATACGGTGCTTCCAGCAACACCTGTTGCACTACCAGTAATTCCTCCCAACGATGCAATTCCGTATCGGTCATTGGAATTGCCATTGGCCACGGTTGAGACCGTCAGGTTTCCTCCGGAGAAGCTCGCCGGCAAATCCGGATCGACGACGGTGACACCGGTATCGATAACCACCGCGACCGTGTTGGTATCGTTAGTTTGTCCAGTCGATTCCGTGAAGACGGGGCTGTGACCGCTCAGTGTCACCACAGGTGCATCATTCACAGCCAATACATTGACCGTCCTGAGGGCAGGATCGCTGATACCACCTTGCCCGTCGTTCAGTACAAAACTCACCGTTCGAGGCAAGGTCGACGGCGCGTCGCTCACGTTTCGGAATCGAATCGCTCGAAGCAATGCTTGCGTTCGAGGAACACTTGCCTCAGCATTCAGTGCGATCACCAATGGACTTGTGCCTGTACCACCCGAGAAAGTTCCGATGGTCACCCATGTCGTATTCGAAGTTAAGAACTGAACCTCACTTCCCTCAATCCGAATATTTCCACTCGTACTGCCAGAGAAAATGTCAAGCCTATCGTCTTCAGTACCATTGGCACTGAAACTCACCGTCAGAACTCCGCCATCGAAAGCGGAAGTATCGGCATCGCTGAGGGTCATCGAAACATCGATACGCGCTGCGCCACCATTCTCCGTGTAGGATAGAGAGCCCAATAATGGTGTCAGGATCGGCTTCGCACTGGTGACGTTCGTCACATCGACCGATTTCTCCGCAGCCGGCGAACTTGTGCCGCCATCGCCATCGCTCACTTGGAATTCAACGGTTCGTTGACCCAATCCAGCAGAAATTGTTGGATTTGAGAATCCGACACGTCGTGCCAACGCCTGGGTACTTTCGGCATTCGCGTTCGAGTTCAGACTAACCACGAGCGGGACGCCACTTGAACCACCCGAGAATGTTCCGATCAGAACTCCACCGTAGGACACATTCGCACCTGAGACATCAATCTCTCCCGCACCCGTTCCTTGACTGATAATCGAGAGAACATCGTCAGCATCTGCTCCGACCGAGATGGAAACGCTTAGTTCCCCACCATCGAAGTTTGGTTCATCGGTGTCGTTAAAGCGATCTTCGTCGAACACCTCGATCCCTGGATCGATCACAACTGCAGGCTGCACGAGAACATAGGACTCGGACCCAGACGATGTTGTCACCAACGGTGGGCTATTCAGGATATTCGCCTGTACCACTTGGGTCGTGGCATTCAGCACATAGTTAACTGAATCCGTTCCGCCGATAGCAATATTGCTGATGGTAACATTCTTATTCGTACCGATGTACTGATCTGCAAATTGTGCAGGAACATCAAAGGTAAATGTCACCACATCTCCAGATACACGGTCGTCAGAGTCAAGTGTTACCACCGCAGCATCCGTCCCATCGTAAAGCTTACTGTCGGCGACATACACGGGAGTGATCGTGCGGGCGGTGATATCTGCTGAAGCGGTACCCGTCGGTCCGTCGAGAACGTAGTTAGAAGCATCTGGCCCAGTCAAGTTTGGCGAGGCAATTGACACGGTCTTACCCGCACCTACGTTCTTATCATCAAATGAAGCCGTGCCGCCCAAACTTACCGTCTCGCCGGAGATAACTCCGGTCAGATTAGAGCTTGCGATGGTCGCGGACGTAGTTCCGTCGTAAGTCTTGTTGGAAGCCGTAAACGATACCACCGTCAGCGACTTGGCCGCGATACTTGCCGTCCTCGGGCTGAACGACGTTACCTCATAGTTGCTAGCGTCCACACCGGTCGGCGTGTAACTAGCCACCGTGACCGATTTGTTCGTCCCGACATTCTTGTCGTCGTAATTTGCCAGAACGTCTGCTGTGTTGACCGAGTCGACAATGTCATCACCGATCACTCCTGACAGACTTGCCCCGGTAACCGTCGCCGCTGTTGTACCATCATAAAACTTCGAGGCATCCACAAGGAAGTTGAGCGTCAGCGGCGCTTTGGTGATCGTACCGGTCGTACTAATCGTCGATGACGGCAAATCGTAGTTTGTCGCATCCGATCCGGACATGCTTACTCCCGTTACCGTGACCGATTTGCCTTCTCCAGCAGCCTTCGTGTCAAAGCTTGCTGGTCCCGATGTGACAGTCAGGCTATCGAGAGGCAACACGTCACTGGTCAAGGAAGCGATCGAAGCCGCCGTTGTCGTGTCATAAACCCGAGTCGTGATCGTTGCCGTCACGTTCAGCGTCCGCTTGGTGATGTCGGCGGTGGTGGGGTTGATGGAGGTCAGGTTGTAGTTTTCAGCATCCGTTCCCGAGAGAGACCAGTTCGAAAGCGCGTTGGGGGTGACGGTCTTACCCGTACCAACATTCTTGTTACTGAAGATTGCACCACCGTTGAGAGTCAAATCGTCCCCCGAGACCATACCGGGCACGCTGCTCGTGGCGATGGTTGCGGAATTCGTGCCGTCATAGACTTTGCTATCGACGGTAAATGATCCGCTCACATCCTTCTTGGTGATGTCCGCGGTCGTAGTGTTGACACTGGACAGGACATAATTCCCTGCATCCGCACCTCCGAGGGTCGCACTGGTGAGGCTGACGGTCTTGCCAGTTGCGACATTCTTGGTGTCATATGCAGCAGTTCCTCCGACCAACGTCACCGTTTCCCCACCCAGGACACCCGACGGGATGGTCCTGGTAAGCACATTCGCTGAGCTGTTGCCGTCATAGACCTTGGTCGCATCGACGGTGAAGGATCCCACCAAGCTAATTGCCGTGATGTTCGCCGTTGCGTCGGTCACCGAGCCGAGGGTGTAGTTGCCCGCTTGAGCACCACTGATGCTCGCTCCGGTAAGAGTTACGATCTTGCCCGTTCCGACATTCTTGGTGTCGAATGTCGCAGAGTCACCATCCAAGGAAACATCGTCACCCGCGATCTGGTTCGCAGAACGGGTCAGCACCGTCGCAGTGTTGTTACCATCGTACTGCTTATTGTCGGCAGTAAACGTTCCAATCAACGACTTCGGTGTGATCGAGGCAGTCGTGGTCGGATCGGCCAACAGCACGTAGTTCGCCGATGGAGCGGTAAAACCGGTGATCGTCACCGTGATACCGTTTGCAACATTTCGGTCCGCAAATGTACCGACCGGGCTTCCAGCAAGGCTGATCGTTTCACCGTAGACCAAACCCGTGTAACTGGCGCCACTGGTGTCGATCGTTGCATCCGTATCGCGGTCATACACCTTGTCTTCCGCGGTCACTCCGACAATCGTCAACGACTTCTTGCTGACCGTCAAGCTATCGTCGGTCGCGCTACTGTCAGACGCTTCAAAGATGCCTTGGGCTGCGTAGGAGGCTTCCAAACTGTATGTCCCTGCTGCGAGAGTTAGCAACGTGAAGGTTGCCACACCGCCGACCGTCGTTTCGGTGTAGGGGTTATCAGCATCCCCGTTCACGATCAGCGAAACCGTTCCGCTTGGAAGCGGGATGCCCGAAGCACGAGCGACGGTCACGGTAATCACACCATCATCGCCGTAAGTGATACCCGGAGCGCTGATGGTCAAAGTCGTTGGAACTTCATCAGCCGAAACGCCGATATCAGCAAACTGGAGGCTTTCGATGCTCGTTAGCGAATCGGTACCATCCGGGCCGATAACCGTAATCGTCGTTCCGAACGTAATGGCATAGTCGGCGTACTGACCCGAGAAGACAGCCGTATCGTACCCTTCGCCCCCGTCGATCGTGTCGTCGCCCAGTCCGCCGGTGATGGTGTCATCTCCGCCTGCTGCGGACAAATCGTCATCGCCTGCGCTACCCGAAATCACATCAGTACCAGGGGTCCCTTGAACCAAATCCTCGACCGCGCTACCTGTGATCCTTGTCGCCAGTTGACCCGTGCCAGGCACGAACGTATTGCTTGATACGTCAACAGCAGACGAACCGCCGGTCACCTCGATGAAATTCGGGGGTTGCGCAACGGTTGAGAAGAGGGAAAGTGGAGTGCTCGTTCCACCCGCGCCGGGAAGAGAGGTAACTGCAACGTCCGACGCCTGCGGCGACCAGTAAGCCACGAGCGACGGCATCGAAGTCGTATTCACATCCGTACCGTTCATGACGTCGAGACGCTGCTGAGCACTCAACACCGAACTGAATACGGCTAGGTCGTCCATGTCGCCCGGGAAGAAGCGATCCGCGTTCGCCGGGTCGTAACCAACAGCGATCGTCTGGCCTGAGGTGTTGGTCGCAGTCACCCAACTATTACGGGGTGGTGCGTAGGTTGCTTGGTAATCTGCTTCGACTCCATTGAAATAAATCGCAGTATGATTGGTGGCGAGATCCCAGGTGATGATCACATGGGTCCATGTGTCAGCAACAAATGAGTTGGTCGTGGCATAGGTCAATCCCCGTGCCGCGTCACCAGAGACGGTGCTGTTGGGATAAAAATAGACCGTGCCGTTGCGCACCGTCAATTCGATGCCACCGCCATTGAAAATGGCGTGCCTCTGACTTCCTACGTCGGTAGGATTGATCCAAAGGGCAATGGATCCGGCAGGGCCGATATCGGTCGGCATCGTGAACGAAGCCCGCTCCTGCGAGGCGTCGAAGTCGAGTACATGGGTACGAGGGCTACCCACATCAACGACCGACGGGATGGAGACATTCGTGGCCTCATAGCCGTAGCCAGTAAACGAGTTGCCTGTGATCGTCACTGGACCACCCGCCGCAACTCCGGGCGAGTTGTAGATCGCTACAGGTCGGCCGGTAAAGCCAGTAACCGTGTTCGTCGTCGACGCGTTTACAAATTCGAATGTGTTGTTCTCGATCGTCAGGCCATCGGCGGTGATCTTGTCCGGTTGGAAGTTGGTGATCGCCGGGAACAAAGTCTGGCTAGAAAACTCCCCGACAGCGTCGCTCGAGAGAACCGAAACTCCAACCCCATGCCGGAACGTATTGCCCGAGATCACACCACTCGTCGCTGCCCCATACTCGAACTCGATCGGCCCGGAGAGATCCGTTCCGCTGCCATAGAAGCTTAGGTCAAAGACGTTGTCTGTGATCGACATGCCTGTGCCAGCTCCACGAATGCCGTAACGGTAGAGATGGCCTTCAAATCGGCTGTTCGTGACCGTCAGGCTGTTCGCGGTACCGTTGTAGATGGAGACACGGATGTTGTCGTTGGAAAACTTGACGCCGTCAATCGTTGTGTCGTTCGCCGACGCGTTGTTCAACCAGACTTGGTAACCATTACCTGCCTTTGAGACTGTTGTCGGAGTGGTCCACCCGGCAACCGTTAAATTACGAATCGCGACTCCGGTAGCGTTGACTCGAAGTACAGCATGTTCACGGGCCGTATTTTCTCCTGTCACTTTGATAATGACGTTGTCTCTCGACACGCCGCGCAACTCAAGATCTGGTTTGGCTAACGTCAACGCGCCTGAGCCAGATCCGCCGGTCACCGCCGGCAATGTAAAGGTGCCCTCCGCGAGAAGAACCGTCTCGCCATTCTGGGCCGCCGTGTAAGCCGTGGAAAGCGTGTATTCACTGCCGGCGCCAACGACCCGAACGACCCTGTCGGCAAACTGAAGTATCTCGACTCCATTAATGGTGTTCGTACCATCTGGGGCGCCGTCACGGGTGTCGGTTACTGTTAACGTTTGATTCGAACCGTCTGAAGCTACCGATGACGTGATGGTATAGTCCGAGACTGCACCCGTGAAGGTTGCCGTATCGGTCCCCACGCCCCCGTTGATGACATTGCTGCCTCCATCACCGCTGAGCGTGTCGTTGCCCGCATTCCCCAGCAGCGTGTCATCGCCCGAGCCACCCTTCAAGACGTTGTCGCCGTCATTACCTCGGATGTTCAGACCGCCACTGACCGATGAGGCGTCAAGATTCAACGCCGTCGTGCCCGTTGTCGCACCTGCGCCACTCGCAATCCACGCATTCTCGACATTGACCACCGTGCCAAGTGTCAGCGTTTGTCCCGCGGTCGTGTTCGTGAAGTAAATGCTATCCGTACCTGCACCACCGTCGATCTCGTCGCCAACCGCATGGTCCGCATTTGCAATTGCGATCACATCGTCCCCACCTCCCGTGTTGACAATGTCCGCTCCCGCATTCGGTACGATGTAATCCGGTGTCGCTCCGCCGGTCAACGTATCGCCAGCCGTGCCACCCAAGACCACGATCGACTCGCTGCTAGGCACCGATGCCGACAACGCTGTGTTCAAATCGAACGTCACGGGTTGTGTCAAGTTCTGGAAGTCGAAGTCGGTGTCGACGTTCTCCAAGAACATCCCTGTCACACCCGACGCACCCGAAGCTGCGTTGATGCCGAACGAGATGCCCGTTCCCGAAATTCGAGCCGTGTTGTCGGCGATCGTGTAGGTTGCGTCCCCAGCCACATCGATCGTCATGGCGCTGCGAGCGTACTCGATCGTGTTGTCCGAGATGCTGATGCTGCTCGTGCCGCCACCATCGGACCAAATACCCCGATTCCAACGCGCACTGCCATACTTGTCACTCTCGGTGCCATTGCCGGTGATGTAGTTTCCGCTTACAGAGGTGCTCCCCGAACCCAGGACTTCAAAAGAAATCGCTCGATCGCCTGTCGAGTTATCCCCAGCCGATTCCGTGCTGTAGAAGATGTTGTTGGAATACACGTGTGAGCCACCTGCACTGGCGGCTGTCCGTTGCAATGCAGGATTGCTCGGACCACCCACGCCCGAGCTCGCGTTGTTCAAGAACCGAAGGCCAGAGATGGTCACGTCGCCATTCGAACTCGCCTTGATCCATCCAATCAACGTGGCTTCACCGGTCCCGTCTACGGCAGATCTCGATGCGTCCGTGCCGGGCACACTGGCGAATGGACCCTGGATCGTGAGCGGCTTGCTCACCGTCACCGTCTCGCTGTACGTCCCAGAAGCGACCAGCACCACGCCCCCTGAATCGGCGGCTGCAATGCCCTGCGCAATCGTCGTGTATTCGCTACCTGCCCCACCTACGACCACCACCGTCTTGTCCGCAAACGTCAGCTTCTCAACATTGGTCACCGTATCCGTGCCGTCAGCACCCACCACGACCACATTCGAACCGCTGAAGCTCACCGTGTAGTCGGCATAGTTCCCGCTGAAGACCGCGGAATCCGTACCGGCACCACCATCCAGCGTGTCATCGCCTAGTCCACCTTCCAGAATGTCGTCTCCATCTCCCCCAAAGAGATCGTCGATACCCGCGCCGCCATCGAGGGTGTCATTGAGGATGTGACCGGTCAAAACATCGATTCCCGATCCGCCCGTCAGGGTGGCACCCGAGGTGTAATCCGGAGCCGTCGCGAAATCGACACCGTTGTTGGTGGACATGTTGACACGGAGGCCATCCGCGTCCAACCCATAGTCAGCCAGGTCGATGTCCCCGCCCACATTGAAGATGCTGAGTTGAGCCCAGCCGGGTGATGCGCCTTGGGCAGCGCCGATGTCGAGACCGTCAATCGTCAGTCCATTCAGGTCCGTGTACCTCCCGAAAATGACAACGTCTCGCCCGTAACTACCTGTGATGCTGACCGAATCGATGTTAACCGTCCCGATCGGCACGGTGGCTTTCCGCACTGCAGGTTCGGCACCGCTCGACGGCGAGGTTGGTCCGGTGATTTGGAGTGCATTTCCGCCCGAACCATCACCGATGAACTCAAGGTTCGTCAACGTCGCATTGCCGGTGAAGGTGTTGAGAATCAAATCCCCGTTACCAGTCGCCGCGCCGGTGCCATTGTTCTCGAATGTGCTGTTGTCGATGGTGACCGAGGCAACGGTCGCTCCCAAGGTCGCAAATCCCTGTGTGCCGTTGTTGAAGAAATTGCTGCCACTCACCGATATTGCACCATACGTTCCCGTCGAAGGGATACGCACTCCGACATTACCGTTCTCGGAGAAAAGCGAGTTTTCAATCGTTACAGATCCGATCGTACCGTTGCGGAAATTCACCCCGTAGGTCGTGTTTCCCGTGACGACAAGGCCCTTCAGGAGCAGATTGCCTGTCGCATTTGCACCGCTCGCACCCTCGATTTGAATACCGTTTGTGCCCCCTTGGATGCGCATGTTTTGAAAGGACGCCCCATCGGAATCAAGGCCGAACCAAATCCCATCCATCGACCCGAAACTGTTGTTTGCTACAGGATCAATGATGGTCGCTGTGACGGGATTAGTGCCATTTCCAGCTCCGATGACCGTGATTTGTTTGTTAACTACCAGCGATTCCGCAAATGTGCCCGCTGCCACTAACACCACATCGCCAACACTGGCCGCATCGATCGCCGGCTGGATCGTCGTGTACTCGCTGCCCACCGCACTAGCGACAACGATAACCGCCCTGTCGGCGAACTGAATTTTCTCAACGTTGGTCAGCGTATCGGTCCCTTGCGGGCCAGTTACAAGAATGTTCGAATCGCTGAAGGAGATCTGGTAATCAGCGTAGTTGCCGCTGTAGCTGGCCGTGTCCTTGCCGGCCAGACCGTCAATCACGTTGTTTCCCGTATTCCCGACAATCGTGTTATCACTCGCGTTGCCGGTGACATCCATCGCACCTGAACCGGTCAGCGTGATGTTGGTCGCGCCAGTCCCCAAGTTGAGCGAAAAGCCACTCACGCTGCTCGGCACATTCACGGTCACATTATTCTTGTCAACCGTAACTGCTCCCTCCGAATACGTTCCCGCGGCGATGTTTACAGTACCGCTCGCTCCGACGAGTTTGACACCCTGAGCGACTTCGGCACTGGCCGTGACGTTCACTGTACTCGCGTTCCCATCGAGCGCGCCGGCGACCTTGATCTCTTGATTCAGGTTGATCGTCTCGATCCCGGTCACCGTGAAAGACGCCAGGTCTGATCCCTTCGGATTGGAGAGCGGTACGGACCCGCCAACGGTTAAGACTTGACCTTCGTTCGGCCCTCCGACATCCGAGACCGTCAAACCAGACGAACCGGCAGCAGTCGTCCGAATGAAGAGCTTATTCCCTGCATCCTCACTGTCTGGATCCGGAGTGTTGGTCTCTATAAAAAACGCCTTGGGATGCGTTGCGCTGACCGACGTCCCGTCTAACGATTGGGTCGAAATGATCGCCGTATCATCCGCCGCATCCATCTCGATCGCGAACGGTGTCCCGAACACGACCGCGTCAACCGCCAGCATCGCCCTCTGCTCGAGAATCTCCACGATCACCGACTCGCGAGGGGACCGTCGAAGTTCATTTCGCTTTCGCTCCCATCCCAGACGGTTTTTCTTTGATCGAATCCGGCGGAAAGAGTTGGAACGAAGCGTGTTGACGTACGAAGCGATGAAACGAAACATGTCAATGGAACGAAACATGGGATGCTTACTCCGTGGAAGTGTTGAAGATTCCGAGCACGCACAGCTTTCCCTTTGGGCCCCGGGCAGTAATCACCGGAGAAATCTCTCCAAAGTTCGAGCTTGCAACGACCGGCCGTGCTACGACCGGAATGGACCGAGAGGCGTTTCAATCCTTGCTTCAGGCAGGAAAGGATCAGGTCTTAAGGGAGTGAATTCGTCAAAAACGTTTCAGCAATCCATGCAGACACTCGTGTACCGCATCAATTCGTTTCAGCGGAGATTGTCGACGAGGCAAGTGTATGTGCGCACTCTAATGTATGCACGAACACTGATGTATTTGCGTTCTCTAAATGAATGTGCGTACTCTAAAGAAAATACAAAAAAATGCAAGTCACCTCCCCCGTTCGCGGGATTTTTTTCCGATTATTGCAGAATAGCGCAGGAAAGTGCAGGATGACGTGCTATTTCGGCGGTACGGCCCCCGGAAAACCGAAGTTCGTATCCTTCGATGTTGGGAGGTGATACGGCAAAGCTGGCGACAAATCTTCGTAGGATTCGCTTTCTTTACAGGTCGTCAAAAGGACGACTCGGGCCATACAGATACATAGCGACACCCACAGTCCTGATGAATTGCTCCGAGAAAGCAGGATGCATGCCGAATTTTGCTCGTGCTGCGCACGCCGATGGAATATAGAGCCGCAAAGCATTGCTGCAAAATAGCTTGTGGACTGACTCCCGCAGAAAACTGTCGCGTATACAGTCTCACTCGGGCACGCCACTGGTGGACAAAAGCTGACCACCCGTCAGTATTACGCTCAGCGACTAGAACCGCTCTGGCGCTCAAAGGGGGTTCACCGCTGTAGAACGGCATCAGCGGGCGATTGAGAAATTGTCGCTGCCAGATCTCTTGGTAACCGTTCACAGCCCGGCAGAACTGGGTTGTTAAATTGGGGTTCGCACATTTGGCAAAATTTGCGACATCACCGCCATGTCGCAATCGCAATTTCCAATCACTGATGAACAGATTGCTGCCTTGCCTCCCGAGTTTCGGGCGCTC
>Ga0247837_1007963_pt1 | contig 13627 bp, 9 predicted proteins | sample LaCtaG_2_FD_187115 | JGI IMG/M metagenome (GOLD analysis project Ga0247837, IMG submission 187115) | Freshwater microbial communities from meromictic Lake La Cruz, Castile-La Mancha, Spain - LaCruzMarch2015_14.5m | ecosystem: Environmental > Aquatic > Freshwater > Lake | place: Spain: Castile-La...
GCATCGCTTTGGCTTTGAACATAACTCGGGACCTGAGCGATTTGCCGATCCAAATTTTGGTCAACCTCGTGAAGTTCCGACGCTAGCGGAGAAACTCAAGGGCGCTGACTACGCGACTGGGATGATTGGCAAGTGGCACATCGGTTTCAAGGAAGGATTGCGACCACACGAGCGAGGTTTTGACTATCACTATGGATTTCTCAGTGGAGCACATACGTATTTGAGTGATCGCGAGGACAAAGACCCGATCGTTCGCAATGGCGAGCCAGTGAAGACCTCAAAGTATCTCACGGATGAGTTTGCTGATGAAGCGGTCGGATTTGTCGAGCGAAGCAAAGATAAGCCGTTCTTTTTATACTTTGCGTTCAATGCTGTTCACTCACCCATGGATGCGAATCCCTATTCGGAAAGACTCTCTGGAATCAGCGATCGCAAGCGACGAACTTACGGAGGGATGTTGAGTGGGTTAGATCACGCGGTTGGAAGAGTTCTAGATAAAGTTCGCGAGATCGGCGAAGAAGATAACACTCTCATCTTTTTCTATAGTGACAACGGTGGTCCGACCACTCAAACAACATCGCGAAACGACCCATTGCGGGGCTTTAAAGGACAATTCTTTGAAGGAGGAATACGCGTCCCGTTTCTCATGCAGTGGAAGACCAAGCTTAAACCTGCAACAGTTTATCACAACATGGTGATGGGGTTCGACTGCCACGCGACTGCGTTAGCGGCAGCAGGAGTTGCAGTTTCAAAGGATAATCCGTTGGACGGAGTGGACTTGGTTCCGTTTATCACAGGCAATAACTCTGTGATGCCTCATGATCGACTCTTCTGGCGATCGGGTGATAAGCATGCGGCGCGTCTTGGAGATTGGAAGCTCGTTGACAGTCGCAATTCGCAACCTATGCTCTTCGATCTCAAAGTGGACATCAGCGAAAGTCAGGATCTAGCGATAACGCATCCTGATAGGTTAAAGGAATTGCAATCGGCTTTCGCGGAATGGGAGAAAGTCACACAACCTGCTCAATGGACTCGTCAGGACGCTAGAACTCAAGGTGTCGCGGGTAACCGCAATGGAACGCCTGCTGCGGGCGGTCGAATGCAAGCTGCACTCAAAGCGGCCGACAAAAATGGTGACGGCAAACTTTCGCGTGAAGAGTATCCGCAGCCAGCCGTCTTCAAGGACATCGACAAGGATGGCGATGGCTTTGCAACGCGAGAAGAGATCCAGGCTTATTATGCTGGTCGTCGTAATCAGGGAACGCCGAAGCCATGAGCTCTTTTTGAGGTGATACAATGAGTCGAACATTCGCGACACTAATATTAAGCCTAATGATGTCATCAAGACTGTGGGCCGACTACGATCCACTGCTCACGGCCGATGTGAAAACGGAGCAAGTGGATTTGAGAGTTAAGGACGCGAAACGCTCGCGTGAGATTCCAATTCGTGTCTATTTGCCTGCGGACAAAAAGGCCGCGCCGGTAGTGCTCTTTAGTCACGGACTAGGCGGCAATCGCGAAGGCTCCGCGTTCCTCGGCAAGCACTGGGCGTCGCGCGGATATGTCGCCGTGTTTCTACAACATCCGGGAAGCGATGACAGCGTTTGGAAAGACCTGCCAATCGCCCAACGCATGGCGGCGCTGAAGAAAGCGGCGGGGCTGAAGGAATTTCTTTTGCGAGTCCAAGATGTGCCTGCGGTTTTGGATCAGCTTGAAGTCTGGAACAAAGACGCCACACACGCTTTCGAGGGCCGATTGGATCTGAACCGTGTCGGCATGTCGGGGCATTCGTTTGGAGCAGTGACGACGCAAGCGGTCAGCGGACAGGTGGCTCCACTGGGAAAGGGATTCACGGACAGCCGCATTCTAGCGGCAGTCGTCATGAGCCCCAGCGGTCCGGCGAACGGCAACACGAAACGGGCGTTCGGCAGCGTGAAGATTCCCTGGATGCTGCTGACCGGCACGAAAGATTCCAATCCGATTAACGGAGCCGATGCGAAGACTCGGCTTATCGTATTCCCCGACCTCTCGCCGGGCTCGAAGTATCAGCTGGTGCTCGACAATGCCGAACACTCGGCTTTCGGCGATCGCGCTTTGCCCGGTGAGACCGAGCGGCGGAACCCGAATCATCACCGCGCGATGCTTGCAGTCACGACCGCCTTCTGGGACGCTTATCTCGGCCAAGATAAAGAGGCTCGACAATGGCTCGATAGCGACGCGGTGCGAAACGTTCTCGAAAAGGACGACCAGTGGCAAAAAAAGTGAAACGATCCCACTGCAAATTGCCAAAATCAGCACTGAAGCAGGAACCCAGGCCATGAGAACTCTACGTCGTGCAAGTGCAGTCATTAGCATCGTTCTTGTTGTCCTTTTCGTTTCATTCGTTGTCGCGCGAACGACACGCGCCCGAGCGGACGCGGCGTTCATCGCTGCGGCGAATTTGCAGACCTTGACGCTGATGGTGGACGGAATTGAACGGCGGGCCCTCGTTCATCTGCCGCCGGCTTACGATGGCAAAACGGCGATGCCTGTGGTGCTGATGCTTCACGGCAATGGCGGCACGGCGGAATCGGTCGTGAAGGAAACCGGCTGGGTGGCAAAGTCAGATGCGGCGGGCTTCATCGTTGTCTTCCCCGAGGCGACGCGTCCCGACATGACGCAGTCGCCGAAGTTTGGCCGCAACAATCCTGCATGGAACGACGGCTCTGGACGCTTCCACGCAGGTGAGCGCACCATTACCGACGTGGCATTCATCGCCGCGCTGCTTGACCACCTTGAGGCGAAGTTCGTCGTGGACAAACGACGAGTATTTGCGACCGGCTTTTCCAACGGCGCTTCGATGGCATTCCGTGTGGGACTTGAACTTTCGGATCGCATCGCAGCCATCGCACCCGTGTCCGGCGCGCTTTGGATTGCTGAACCAAAGATCGCACGGCCCGTGTCGCTACTTTACATCACCGGCACCGCAGACCCCATCAACCCGATGGAAGGAGGCGCTCCGAAGATGGCGTCCGGGGCCGGCTTCAATGGGGTACCTGAAAAAGCCAAACCGCCAGTGAGAGAGATGATGCGAGCGTGGGTGAAGCTTCTTGGCTGCGAGCCGGAAGCGAAGCCAATTGCAAGCACTATCGAAGGCATCACGACAGTCGTCCACCATGGCGGACGCGATGGCACGGAAGTCATCTTCACCACCATCGAAGGCCACGGACACATTTGGCCAGGCGGAAAAAGCCCCTTGCCAGCATTCATCCTTGGTAAGGCCACAAGCCGCCTCAACGCCAACGATGCCGTCTGGGATTTTTTCCAAGCCCATCCGAAACCGAACCCATGAAAAATTTGATGTGGGAATTTTTCCAAAGGCACCCACGCCGTCCTGTCAAAATAACGAAGCAAGAAGATAAACCATGAATTGCCCAACTCAAGCAATAACCTTGTTACTGGTAATGCACGTGGTTGCCTCTTCCACGGAACAGCAGGTCGAGTCTCAATCGGGAAAAGCGTGGGTGACGCCAGAAGTGAAAGCTCCACGAGTGTCGTTTCATACTTTTGATAGCGACGCTGCCAAGGGCAAAGTCAGTTACCACATCTACACGCCAGCAGCATACGCTCGCGAACCACAACGGCGATTCCCGGTTGTTTATTGGCTGCATGGATCAGGTGGTGGACTGGCTGGTCTTGCCAAAGTCGCAGCTTACTTTGATGCTGCCATCGCAGTGGGTAAGACTCCGCCGTGTTTCGTCGTCTTCGTCAATGGGCTCGTCGAAGGCATGTACGTCGATTGGAAGGATGGCTCGGCACCGCTGGAAACGGTTATCGTCAAGGATCTCGTGCCTCATATCGACGCGACGTATCGAACCATCGCAACACGTGAAGGGCGATTGCTCGATGGCTACAGCATGGGTGGCTACGGTGCAGCGAGGTTGGGCTTTAAGTATCACGATCTGTTTCGATCGGTCTCCATCATGGGTGGCGGACCCTTGCAAGCTGAATTGATTCAGACACCGCGCGCTGGGAGGCAGCGGGCCGCTGAAGTTCTGAAGAAAGTCTACGGAGGTGATCAAGAGTATTTCAGAAGCGTCAGTCCGCGGCAACTTGCTGAGCAAAACGTGAAGGCGATTATCGAGAGCTCGCACATTCGCATGGTTTGCGGTGATCAGGACGAGACATTCGACAACAACCTCGCTTTTCACGAGCACCTCGATAGACTTGCAATCCCGCATCGTTGGACAGTGCTGAAAGGAATTGACCACAACCCAATGAAGACGCTCGAAGCGATGGGTGATTCCAACTGGGAGTTTTATCGCCTGGCATTCGACCACGCTGCGAACGCCCCATCAACAAATAAGCAGTCTGAGTTCGAAATTGCGTTTAAGGTCAAGCAACAAGATCGCCGCGCTGTGATTGTGAATGCATCGACGGATGGTACCAAAACGCCAGTTGTCATTGCGCTTCACGGAGGCCAAGGGAGCGCAGAGATCATGCGCGGCAACTCGGGTTTCGACCCAGTCGCCAAGGCGAACGGCTTCATGGTGGTCTATGGTGAGGGAACCGATTTCGGCGGCAATCGTCATGCTTGGAACACCGGCTTTCTTTTGCGGAGACAAGTACGCGATGCGGACGATATCGCCTACTTGGATACACTGATCGATAAACTCATCAGCGAACATGACGCTGATCCAGCTCGAATCTACATGACCGGTGGTTCTAACGGCGGCATGATGACGTTTGTTTATGCCGTGGCTCGGTCGGAGCGTCTTGCCGCAGTCGCACCCGTGGTCGCGTCGATGTTCACGTTCGACAAGAAACCATCGGCTCCTTTGCCAATCCTGATCATCAATGGTGTTAAAGATGAAGAAGTTCCGATCGAAGGTGGCATGAGCCGAAACCCGCTGGTCAGTCGCGCACAGGATGCCCCCTATAAGCCTCTGAAAGAAGTAGTGCAATTCTGGGTTGAGACGAACAAGTCACAAAGCCCTGCGGATATCGGAGAGAAGGGGACGGTGACAACCTCGGTTTACTCAGCAGTTACCGGTGGTGCTGTTACTGAGTTCGTCGTCGACGCTGAGGGCGGACACGGTTGGCCAAGCTCGCGATCCCGACGAGATGGAAATGCCCCCATCAAGTCTTTTTCTGGTGCCGAGCGAGTTTGGAAGTTCTTCAAGGACAAACACCGCTAACCAACCATGGTTTAATTGGAGATATGAACAATATGATTCCCACGAGAAAACACCTGCTCCGAACATTCGTCGTAGCAACCTGCGCCGCATTCGGAATAGCCACACTACAAGCCCAATCGATTCCTGCGATCGATCATTGTAAGGCGGCTGCCGAGTATTCCCATTCGCAGCATGGGACAGGTGTCCTTGTGATGGTTCGTGGGGAGATCGTTTTCGAGGACTATGCACCGGGCTGGACCGCTAACAAACCGCACTTGCTGGCCAGTGGCACAAAGAGCTTTTGTGGTGTCATGGCTGGCTGCGCAGTGCATGACGGGCTACTAACCTTGGATGAGAAAGTAGCAGAGACACTCACGGAATGGAAAGACGATCAACGCAAGTCACAGATCACCATTCGTCAACTGCTGAGCCTATCCAGTGGAATTGAAGGAGGAGACAATGGGACAGTACCAAGTTACAAGCGGGCCGTATCGTTGGCCAATGCCACTGCGGACGCTGGCAAGAAGTTTTCGTATGGTCCGATCCCATTCCAGTGCTTCGGCGAACTCATGCGCCGGAAGCTTGAACCCAAAGGGGAATCGGTCGAGGCGTATTTGCATCGTCGAGTGCTAGATCCGATCGGTATGAAGGTTGGCTTTTGGCGTAAAGATGCAGATGGCAATGTCAACTTGCCCGCTGGCGCATTTTTAACACCGCGCGAATGGGTGAAGTTCGGCGAGTTGGTCCGACTTAGAGGGAAGTGGAATGAGACAGAGATCGTGCCGGCCGCCCTTCTTGCAGAATGCTTCAAGCCATCAACGGCTCAACCCGCGTATGGAATGACTTGGTGGCTGCTGGGGGATGGCGATGAGAGTAGCACTGAGGCAGCGAATGGTCGCGATCTGGCTCCCAAGACGAAGCGGCTACTTGAGGAACGACGCAATCTAAACTTCCAACCGCCTGCTGATACTGTGGCAGCAATGGGCAAAGGCAAGAACCGGTGCTATGTCATTCCTTCTCGCGAGATGGTTGTCATCCGCATGGGAGACAGCCAAGGTCGCGAGTTCAGTGACAATGAATTTCTTGCCAAGCTGCTGGAGACGCCATGAACACCGACAAGACCATATTGAGCGTTACAATCACCTTATTGATTTTGGGATCGATCTTCTTTGTAATCGAACGAGTGATCGGACGTGGACGAAATCGTGTACAGCCGATCATTCGCAAAGGCTGGCTCACCGATGTTGTCTATTGGTTTACAACAATCCTGCTGACTAAGCCATTCGTACGATTGATGTTGATCTTGCCGTTGAGTGTCCTGATACTGGCGAAGGTGACCTCGCTCGACGTGCTCAGGATGGGCTCGTATACAGGATTCGGTCCCCTGAGCCGACAGCCGCTCTGGCTACAAGCGATTCAGATCTATTTGATCGTCGACTTTTGCGGTTATTGGAATCATCGCATGTTTCATAACGGTCGTTGGTGGCCATTTCATGCGGTTCATCATAGCTCTGAAGATCTCGACTGGCTCGGCAGCTTGCGAGTGCATCCAGTCAATGATCTTGTGAACAAGATGGCCCAGGTTACTCCCGTTCTGCTCATGGGTTACAATCCGACGGTGACACTCAGCACTGCGCCGATCCTTACATTTTATGCGATCTTTCTGCACGCCAACGTCAACTGGGACTTTGGTCCACTGCGAAGTGTTATTGCGACTCCCGTGTTTCATCGCTGGCACCATTCGCGTGAACCAGAAGCGTGGGACAAGAACTTTGCGGGATTGCTTCCCATCTGGGATATCCTGTTCGGTACCTACTACATGCCCAAAGGCCGCTGGCCAGAGAATTTCGGAATCAATGAGCCAATGCCCGGCGGCTTCCTCGCCCAGATGTGGGAGCCTTTCGGTCGGCTGATTCGTTGGGAGAAGAAGGAACATCCTTCCTCGTGACGACGACTTTCAATCGATCCAATATTTGCTATTTGGCTAACTGTAAAAGGAGATCCTTGGTGTCTTATTGGACAGTCCTTTATTTCTCGCGTTATTTGTTTTGTGTCGCGATTGTTTCAACGACTCCGTTGATCACCTGCGGCCAGGATAGTTACCGCTCGTCGTACTACAAAGACGGCGAAATCCACGTGAATGTACTGGGGCAGCCTGAGGGTAAGCCAATCACCGAAGGGCATTGGGACTTTAAGCCTTCGTGGTCGATTACCGGAGACCGTTTGGTTTTCTTTCGGCGGCTGAAAAACGATCCCGACGTAAGCAACTGGATCACTCAGCTTTGCATCATCAACGCCGATGGCACCGGGTTTCATCCGCTCTCTGATGGAACACACACCGATTTCAACCCGACATGGACGCGAGATGGCAAGAACATGCCGCTGTGGAACCGTAAGAATCCGAAGGGTGGCTAGACGTCGTGAAAGATTTAGCTGGTCGCGTGCCGCCATGGGGATATACCGAGTCAGTGCTGATCGATGGTGACAAACTGATCTGCACACCGGGAAGTGAGACCAAAGGAACCTTTGCGGCTTTGGATAAGAAGACTGGGCAATTGCTATGGCAAAGCGGAGAAATCACCGCACGTGCCGAATATGGATCACCCATCTTGATTGAATTCGATGGAGTGCGTCAGGTGATCACGATGAGTCGTGCTGGATTGGTCGCTGTGTCGCCTGAGGATGGTAAGTTCCTTTGGCAATACAACCGAATGGCCAAGATAGCAATGGCGGAGTCGAACACAGCTCATGGCAATTCGGCTGCCTACGCAGATGGCTATGTCTTTGAGGCAACCAGTTACCAAACGCGTGGCGGATGTGCGGTTCGATTGAAATCTAAGGGTACTCGTCTCATCCTGCGAACTTTAGGCTCCCCGCCAGTTCGCAGAGTGAGAGGATTTCTAATGCGGCGACTCGACCACTCAAATCTCCTGTGTTTTGGGCATTTTCGATTTTATGGTCCTATCTAGCCGCGCGCTCGCATTTCTTACCGCGAGCCAATTTTCCGAATGTTGCTTCCGTCAAAATGGAATTTTCTACCGCGAACTATCGCGCTCTGTAGTTGATAAGTGGTTGCTTGTTCGCACGCCGATTGCTTCCGACCCACCGAACCGGACCTCAAAATATCTGACCGGTGGGTTAACAGGTGACTGAGTTCAAGCACGGTCCTCGTTGAATTTGTGCGACTTCGAGCTATCAGGCTGCACACCCATTTTGGTGCTTTCGCCGCCGAGTTACGCCGCATTATGATCCGGAAGAATGCGCCGGGACCGGGGTTATCGTCTATAATTCGATGTACGGATCGGATCTGGGATTTCTTAGGAAGACGCCAAATGTCAACAGTACCCAAGCATTACATTACGCCTGAAGAATATTTGCACCGCGAGGGAAAGGCCGAGTTTCGGTCCGAGTACTTTCGTGGCGAAATGTTTGCCATGGCAGGGGCGTCGGCCAATCACAACTTGATAGTTCTGAACACAGGCTCCCATTTACGGGAGCAACTTAAGAAAAAGCCTTGCCGAGTCTACCCTAGCGACTTGAAGCTTCGGATTGAATCGACCGGCTTGTACACTTACCCGGATCTGTCTGTAGTGTGCGGCGAACCTCAGCTTGAATCTGATAGTGGCGAAGTTCTGCTGAATCCTGTGGTACTGGTCGAAGTCCTCTCGGATTCCACCGAGGCGTACGACCGTGGAAAGAAGTTTGAACATTACCGAACCATTCCTATTTTAAAGCATTATGTCTTGATTGCCCACGACCGACACTCGATCGATTGCTTTACGCGATCCACCGACAGCAGTTGGAATTTGACAAGTTGCCAAGGTCTCGAAGGGAAGATTACGCTCGAGGCAATCGAAAGCGAACTGCTCGGATCGGAAGTCTACGACAAAGTCGTTTTCATAGCGCAAGATTCGACGACCAATGCGACTGGATGACTGCGAGAGTAAACTACGCAGATGTTTTCTTCAGCCCAAAATCCCCTCGATCACGTGTCCATGCACGTCGGTGAGCCGATGATCACGGCCTCCATAGCGGAAAGTAAGCTCCTCATGGTCGATCCCCATTTGATGCAAAATCGTCGCATGCAAATCGTGAACGCTCATCGGATTCTCAATGGCATTGGCTCCAAACTCATCGGTATGCCCATAAGCCATCCCAGGCTTAAACCCTCCCCCCGCTAAGAAGATTGAAAAACCGCTCACATGATGGTCGCGACCCGTATTCTCGTTGATCGCGCCGGTATGTGGAGTTCGACCCATTTCACCCGCCCACAACACGATCGTCTCATCGAGCAATCCTCGCTGGTCGAGATCCTTGATCAGCGCAGCCACACTTTGCTCCGTCACACGAGCGTTCTTCTCGTGAAGCACCTTCAGTTGACCATGCTGATCCCACGGTGAGTTATTGCCATCAAAACTGGGGCACGTAATTTCGATGAATCGAACCCCGGCTTCGACCAATCGCCTCGCACGCAACGCTTGGCTCGCATAGTACCGCTGATGCTCGTCCGATGAATCGGTTCCATACAATCTGTGAATGTACTCAGGTTCCTGGGAAATGTCCGCCAATTCCGGAACCGCGGTTTGCATTCGAAACGCCGTTTCGTAGTTGGCGATCATCGATTCGATCGCTTGAGGGTCCGACGCTGTCTGCGAAAACTCGCGATCCAGCGCTGCGATCGAATCGAGCTTCTTTCGCTGGACGTCGGAGGTGTCCGACGGTGCGATGTTATCGACTGGGTTGCCCTTAGCACGCAACATGGTCGCTTGGTGATTGGCGGGCAGGAACGAGCTACCGAAGTTCTCCATGCCTCCATTGGGAACCCAGTCATTGTTCAAAAGGACGTACGCTGGAAGATTCGCGTTCTGCGTCCCAAGTCCATACGAAATCCATGCTCCGATGCTTGGAGCCAAGCCAATGCTTCTGCCGGTATGAAGCAGCAGATTGGACTGGCCATGCAGCGGTAGCTCCCCAACCATCGACCGCACGACGCACAAGTGGTCTGCGACCTCGGCGATATGGGGGAATAGCTCGCTGACCCACAAGCCGCTTTGGCCACGCTGCTTGAACTCCCACGGACAACCGAACCATACTCGATTGGCATCCGACTGTGACTTCTTAGAAACCCAACGTGAACCGATCGGTTGCCCTTGATGCTTCTTGAGCATCGGTTTGTAGTCGAAGGTGTCGACATGGCTTGGGCCTCCATCCATGAAACAGAAAATAACTCGCTTGGCGCGAGCCGAGCGTTTCGCTCCGATTGCCGAAGCGTTGGTGGACATTCCCATCAGCGCCAACAAACCGAATCCTGCATTAGAACGCTGCAGAAAACTGCGCCGGGTCAGATTTCCAGGAACGGCTCCCGGACAATTTTTACGCCAATGATTCATCGTGGTTACCTGAAGCGCTTACTTGGAATGGATAAATTCTTTGGTATTGAAAATCGTATGGGCCAATTGAGCCCAGGCCGCCTGGTCCATCATCGGATCGTCTTCGGTACAAACGGCTCGCAATAAACCTTCCAAACGAGTTCGTTCCGATTCTTTGGGGTGTCGCCCAAATGCCGCGATGACCATCGCGTCTATCCGCTCGCCAGGATCACGATGCGGTGATTTCTGCAACTCAGCAGCCCAGTGTTTGGACAACTGCGATACCAATGGATCATTGAGCAAAAGCAGAGCTTGAGTCGGAACACTCGTTACGTTGCGCCGTCCATTGGGTAATTTCAAGTCCGGAAGATCAAACGTCGTGAGAAATTTCGGAGGATCCATGATCGACATCATCAAGTAAACCGATCGTCGCCCGTAACCATCCACAGGACCAGAATACAATCGCTTCGACCCATCCTCGACGTTGCGACTAGGAAGTATAGGTCGACCGTACAAACTCGGATCCATTCGTCCAGATACCGCCAATAGCGAATCCCTTATTTGTTCCGCCTCTAACCTTCGTGTCGGATAATGATGCCGCAAGCGATTCGACGGATCTCGCTGCTGCGCATCGGGTTGTACCGTTCCTGATTGTCGAAAGGTTTGACTCAGGACCAACTGCCTGACCAAAGACTTGGTGGACCATCGCTGACGAGTAAGATCGCGGGCGAGCCAATCGAGTAGGTCGGGATGGGATGGTTTGTCTCCCAGCCGGCCAAAATCATCGGGGCTGACGACGATCCCGGTACCAAACATCCATTGCCATACACGATTCACATACACGCGCGAGGTCAACGGGTGCTCGGAACTCAGCAGCGATTCCGCAAGTTCCAGTCTTCCGCTGCCGGCGTCGTGTTGAATCGGTTCGTCCTTGCCAAACATCGATAGCCAGGCCGGCATCACCAGATCTCCCGGTGTGTCGACGTTCCCACGGACATTGAAATACAGGCCCGATTTTGCCGAAGCCCGTTCGTCCATGCTATTGACGCTGCGAGGGAACGGGATCGTTCGCTCGATGCTTCGATACTCTTCAACCAACGATGCCAGCCGACTCCCCGGTGGCGCTTGGTTGGGGAGCAGTTTCTTGGCCAGCATCCAGTCGACGATCGAACCATCACCGGATTGCATTGAACCATCGCACCAACGCTTCAGAGCCTCGGTCAGCCATCGGGTCACAAGAGAATTGGCATCCTCGATACTCGTTGGTGCTGGACCAACCAAAAGCGTGGAGTGAAAATCCATCAGGTCCAACGGCGCACCGGGAGTCTCATGCGATGCGATTTGAGTGATGCTCAACCAACTTCGCTTGTCAAAACCGAAATCATGGTTTGCCAGACCGGCGGCAAGACCGGTGCGAGGCGGAAAATTCGAATTCAAGGAAGCCGTTGCAAAGTCGATCGTGACGCGCGTGATGCCATTCTTCAGAGGCAAATCGCCGTAGGATCGCCAACTCGGCTGCACCTGATTCAAAAACGCAACACTTTCACTTTGAATCGAGTTTTCATCGAGAATCAACGTACCAGCAAACTCACCGCCCGCCAGTTTCACACTCACGTGACTGCCCGGGACGGTGTGTTGAGGTGGCATGCGAATCACACCTGGCAACTTGGAGGACAACGCATGGGTGTGCATACCTTGGGGCAGTAGCCTCGTGACCATCGCGTCACCCTCTATAGCGATCAACGGGGTTGCTTCGTCCACCCAACCGGACTCGAACCCTTGACCCTCCATCACCCAACCTTCTGGCAGCACTGGCTCGGAAAAATCAGCCAGGACGGTAAAAGCTCTGTTGGCATCGATCCGTGCATTGCGATGGGTCTGCCACTGAGATGCTAGGTCCTGCCAGGCCGATTCGATTTTGTTAGGGCGTTGGCCGTCCTTTTCTTGGTCGCCCAATTCTTTAGCGATTCGAAACAAGGGATAATCGATATCGCCGAATTGAGGCTCCTGTTTTTCCGGATAGCTCGCTACGGAGTTTCGCCAAGCCGCAGGCGGAATCTCGAGCGTGCGCCACAGGCTTGCGATTTCCTCGCGAATCGCCGTCCGCAGCTCTTTCAGCCTGGTGATGGCTGTATCATTTTTCCCGGGAGCATCGATCGGTCGACTGGCCCAGCGCGGAGTGATGAACATCGCACCGAGCGCGTAGTAATCCTTCTGTGAGACGGCTTCGAGTTTGTGATCATGACAGCGCGAACATGCGACGGTCGTTGCGAGGAAAGCTTTAGAGAACGCATCGATTTTATTGTTCACCATCTCTTGATGGATGCCATTAAAATCACGACTACTACCGTGGCGATGCTCGCCCATGTGATAGAACATCGGTCCGATCAGGTTCTCGACAATCCCTAGCTCTTCGTCGATGCGCGCGTTGGTGAGCAAGTCGCCTGCGATTTGCTCGGCCAGGAGCGTGTCATAGCCGATGTCGTTGTTGAACGCTCGAATCAGATAGTCGCGATACTCATGGGAGCCCTTGGCGGGATTATCCCATTCATATCCGTAGGTGTCCGTATAGCGGACCACGTCCATCCAGCGTCGTGCCATCGCCTCTCCGTAGTGCGGAGAGGACAGCAACCGGTCCACCAGTTCCATATAGGCAGCCTCCGAGTCCGAGTGCCATGACGCCAAAAATGCTTCCCTCTGCTGGGGAGTCGGTGGCAATCCCGTCAGTACGAAACTGACCCGGCGCAACAGATCCTCAGGCTGTGCCGAAGATGCGGGTTGCAATCCGTTTTGTTCCAGCCGCGATCGAACGAAACGATCCACCGGCGAGCGGTTCCAAAGTGGATCGTCGACCTCAGGTACTGCGGGATCCGATAACGGTTTCAAGCTCCACCAATCGAGCCGCTCCTGGAAAACGTGCGACCAGGAATCCAGTGCAGGTTTCGAAATGGTTTTGTCACCCTGTCGAGGATCGATCGCCCCGTGTTCGATCCATTGCCTCAAGAGTCGCACCTCTTGGGTCGCAAGCGGGGCATCGGGGGGCATCTTGAGATCTTTGTCCAAATAGGCTACTGCACGAAAGAGCAAGCTGTCGTCTGGTCG
>Ga0247837_1007965_pt1 | contig 13620 bp, 7 predicted proteins | sample LaCtaG_2_FD_187115 | JGI IMG/M metagenome (GOLD analysis project Ga0247837, IMG submission 187115) | Freshwater microbial communities from meromictic Lake La Cruz, Castile-La Mancha, Spain - LaCruzMarch2015_14.5m | ecosystem: Environmental > Aquatic > Freshwater > Lake | place: Spain: Castile-La...
CAAGGTCGTCATTGAGGAAACGTGATACCTCCGCTCCGTCTTTTGCATTGGCCCAATAGCTAAACAGCACTGGAATGGTACACACTACTTGCACCTGGGTGTTGAACTGGGCATATTCGGGTATGCGGATTTCCGCATCCCACACATTGCGTTGCACCTTGCGAAAGAAGCGTGAGCCTTGCATCATGTTGGCCTCGCCCTCGTTCACATGCTCCATAGTGATGAAATCGCCATAGCCAAACTTCTTTGTGAAGTCGGGCATGTGCCGAGGCATCATGTGGGTATGCATGTCTATTTTAAGCAAGGCAGCTAGGGTTAATTTGAAATGGAAAAGTAGAAAAAGGAATTTTGATTAATAGCACAGTCTGAAAGTGTTTTAGAATTACGACTTCGTCAATTTGCGTTCATACTCCTTAACAGCATCTTCCAAATCCTCTCGTATGAATTCCCAGTATTTACCCTTCAAACAAATCGGATCAAAATCATTGTCAGCTAAAGAAAAATTTGTGAGATTTTTGAGTAGCAGTGCTTGGTCATGTGCATACTCATAACGTTTGAGATGCAGACCAATCATTTCTGAAATGCTATGTCTGCTCAAAAGCTCATGTACGTCCCAAAAATCTTTTTTTCGTCCCCCGCGCTGCACTACATCCATTTTCATTGCAGCAATTTCTGCTACACTAGCGAGCCTTATGCCATCGGCTACAATAGGTGGCTCAATGAAATCATCGGTGTAGAATACATCTAGTTTGACAGATTGATTTCGGTCGGCACCAATGATGTACGACTTGCCCAGTGCAGGATTCAAATCAGAGAAATGGTCTGTGTAGGCGAAGGTTGCTTTCAGATAATTTTCTATCGAAGCAAAATCAATACTGCCATATTCGGTGTCGCTGAAAAGGTCAATGTCAATGGATTGGCGATGTCCTAGTTGTAAGCTCAATGCGGTGCCACCCACTAAACGGAACGAGGCGAACACATCTGCCTTCATTAGGGTTAGAAGACATTCCTTCAAAAGCCCGTTTACCGTGTTGTAGTGAAGCATTGCTTGGTTACGGTTTTTGACGCAAGGTCATAGGCATTGTTCTGCTTGCTTTGAGTGTCATCTGCACTTTGGAACTACCGTAAAAGCGAGTTATCTCGTTTTTCTCTTGCGCATTCCCGCGCTCAAACACACGCTGGATAACTGCATTGTATTGCCTGTGCCAATCTATGCGATTGATGTCGGTGTCCCAAAACAGTGCCTGACGGAGTATGGATAAATCGGGTGTTTCGCCTTGTTGCTTCTCTTTTTCCTTGAGAATATCGTAGTGGGTCTGCAAAAGGGCCAATGTACCTTCTTCCAGTCCCAATACTTTCTCAATCTTCAGCGCAAGTGCTGTGCTTATGCTACGCCTGCCTTTGGTGATGGCATTGAATGTCTGAGGATGCTCGGCCACGGACAGGGCAAAAGGGCGTTGCCGAAGCGAACGTCTCTTCAGTTCGCGTTCAAGTACGATACCGGGGTGAATGCCCTTGTATTTCTCGAATCGCTTTTCCATGTTCCAAATGTAAACAAAACTGTTTATATCACTACTTGGAAAGTTGCCTTCTTAGGCTTCCCATTTCAGCGGCCTTCCCCTTTTCTTAGTGATTATCCGCCATCAACTGCGCATACTCTTTAGCAGCATAGGTCAAAATAGCGGTGGCTCCAGCTCTGCGAATGCTAAGGAGCATTTCGGGCATGGCTTTGTTGTAGTCGAGCCACCCTTTTTCGGCAGCGGCTTTGAGCATGGCATACTCTCCGCTCACATTGTAGGCCGCAATAGGCAAATCGTGGTTTTGGCTAAGAGCGTGGATGATGTCGAGATACAACAATGCTGGTTTCACCATGAGGAAATCCGCGCCCTCGGATGCATCTAATGCAGCTTCGCGCAAGGCCTCGCGGCTATTGGCGGGGTCCATTTGGTAGGTTTTCTTGTCGCCCATTTTGGGAGCGCTTTCTAGTGCATCGCGGAAAGGACCATAGTAAGCGCTAGCATATTTGGCGGTGTAAGCCATGATGCCCACTTGCTCAAAATCGGCATCATCAAGCTCTTCGCGGATATGGGCTACGCGTCCATCCATCATATCGCTGGGGCCAATAATATCAATGCCAGCCTCGGCCTGTGCCACGGCCATGCGTCCAAGAATGCCAAGCGTTTCATCGTTTAGAATGCGTCCATTCTCCACCAAACCATCATGGCCATCGCTGCTGTAGGGATCCATCGCCACATCGCTAATCAGGCAGCTTTCTGGAAACTCTTGCTTCATCTTTTTGATGATGCGCAAGTAGAAGTTCTTCTTCGAATAGGAATAAGTGGCTTCGGTGTCTTTCAATTTTTCGTCTACCGCTGGGAATAGCACAAACGAGCGCAAGCCGAGTTTCATGCACTGCTCCATTTCGCGCAGCGCATTGTCTTCGGACAGGCGCGAAATACTTGGCAACGATTTTATCTGTTCGTTTTTGCCTTTTCCATCCAACAAAAACAAGGGAAAAATAAGGTTGTCGAGATGAAGGCGGGTTTCGCGCACTAGGCCACGAATGGTGGCTGTGTTGCGGTTTCTACGAGGGCGTTCGAGCATAAAAGGCCAGTTGATGTGTGGTCAAAAGTAAGAAGGCATAAGGAATGGCAATTTGACACGAATTACCATGTCGTTAGAAATCACTCCAATCCGCGCCTGTTGAATAAAATGTAGCCAATGTGAAATAAAAACGACCACGGCTGCTCTTGTTTCTGGTAATAATTTCCGGAAATGCTGATGGGGCCAAGGGGCGAATGATATACCAAGGCGGAAGTGGCAATAAGTTGTGGGTCGATGCGAATGGGATAGTAACCCGCATCTTGATTGGCGTTTTGCTTGTATTTCTCCCATGCGGTGTAGACATAGGTTTCTACCCTGAAATCGAGATTTTTCCATACCAACCAAATGCCTTTTAGGCCCACCGCGCCATAGCGGTTGCTTCGGTATTGGTCGAGGTACAGGGTTTTCGATTCGGGAGTTGGCTCAAAGGGTGTTGCCATGAGCAAGGTAATTTGATAGTTGGAGAAAAAGTTTTGGCTGCTCCACGCCACTTCGCCAAAAATGCCCAAGCGCAGTTTGCTTTCGGCAAAGAAATACTGGTCGTAGCGGCCTTTTATATTGAACCAACCTCTGTCTTTCTCAAAAACTTCGTTGGTGAGCGATGTGGACCCGGGCTGATTTATTTCACGACCAGTGGTGTAGCGGGCTTGAATCCTAAACTCGCGACCCTCGCTGGGATAAAGTTTTCGGTTCATGGTTTTGCGCTCTATCAGCAGGCGAAATGTGGCCACATTCATGGTTTGCTCATCAGGTCGCTCATTGTCGGCCACATCGGCCACATGATAATAGCTGTTGCTAATGTTGGTGAACCCCACGGCAGGAATCACTTTGATTTTGCTGGTAAGCGGAAACCCTAGGCTAATTTCCGTTGAGCGGTCGGATAGGATGAGATACGAAGGTTTGTTCACTTCAAAAAACGTGGTGAAACTGTCGAAGTAGTTCCATTGGTTGATGGTGCCCGTTATTTCGAAAAAGAATGGCAGGCCAAGGGGCAAGTCAATCCGAGCGCGCACTTGGCCCGAAGTGTAAAATTTGCCAATGTGGGTATTGGCGTAAATGCCCAACGAAAACTGGCGGAAGAACTTGTACCCCAACCCAATATAAGCTTGGTTGATACTGCGCGATGAGATGTTTCCCCCAAATTGGGCAATGATGTCGTTGTCGGCTTTGATGTCGAGATGCAAATCGAAATGCTTGGTTTCGGGATTGAAAATGGCGCGTGGATAGATGCTTTTAATCATCTCATCGGCAGCAAGCTTGAAATACTCGCGCCTCACTTGGTCGAACGGAATCACATCTTGCCGCTTGCGAATGTTGCGCTGCACATAGTCGGCTTGCTCTGGTTTTAATCCGTTGATGATTATTCTATCGAAACTCAGTTCGGGTTTGCTGGCATTAAACGCATCGCGACTCTGCTTGCGGTCTTCGGTATGCACATGGTCTATAACCGATGCCAATATTTCGGGCATGCGCTCCAAAGCTGTAGCATATCCACCATCTATTATTTCCCCATTGCGCGTAAAGTCCATCACGGGCACATTGGGAATTTTCGGAGAAATGATAAATCCGCAATCGCCCACATCCGAATAGTTGGTGTAGTGCATCAATAGCGATTTCAACTGCGATTCTAGGTTGTCTGCATCGGGGTCGGTCAGTTCGCTTGCTACCACACTACCGATAACCATATCGGGCTTAAAATCTTGAATTACCACATCGCTCGGAAAGTTGTTGTAGATGCCCCCATCAAACAACAGCCGGCCTTTTATCTTGATGGGTTTCATGTAAAGTGGATAGGTGAATGAGGCGCGCACGGCCTGACACATATCTCCATCTCGAAAAACGACCTGCTTTTTGGCGGCCACATCAGCTGCAATACATCGAAACGGCACATACAAACTATCGAAATTGTAGCCCGCTGCGGCAATGGCTTGCGACATAAACTCAATCAACCCAATGTCCATAGCATAGGGCGAAACAATATTTACGGGCAACGATGTTTTGAGGCCGCTATCTATTTCAAACCGCATGGTAACCCACGATGGGTCGACATCCGTGGTTTTGAAATAGTATTTGTAATCTTCGTTAATGATACCCTTTGCCATCTCGTAGAAGGCTTTGGAACGGGCCAATTTGTCCATTTCATCGGGCGACATGCCCACTGCGTAAAGGGCACCTATCAGAGCACCCATGCTTGTGCCCGCCACATAGTCTATAGGAATGTTGTTTTCTTCTAAAGCGCGCAGCACGCCAATGTGCGCCAAGCCACTGCTGCCACCACCACTAAGCACTACCGCCACTTTTTGGGCATAGGCATGGGATGCCAATAGCATAAAGGAAAGTAGAAAACTTGCGAGCGCCCGAACCACCGCCCGAAGTTACGCGATGCTCACAGCGATTTTAGTACAGCATTTTCAAATCGAAACGCCTTTTTTTGGATGAAAACCAACGGTGAAAATGCAATGAAAGGAAAGCCACGTTCGGCATCTAATCCAATTGTGTAATCTTGAGCAACGTATCTAAAGCCACATTATGCGCAGTTCTATTTCCATCGTTGCATTTCTCTTTTCGGCCTTTTCGGCTGTGGGACAAGTAACCATCTCCAAATTTTACCGCTACTCGAAACTTCACTTTCGACATAAATCAACGCGCAGCGATGTTATGCATTCGGATTTTGGGTTCCATTCAGAAGCATTTGTATGTTCTTCTATCCTGTTCCCCTACCCTATTTCCATTAACGCATAAAGTCTTGAACCTATTCTATAAGGTTGCGGTCTAATTCGTTAAACTTCCACCCTTTTCCGTTACATCTTTGACCTCTTCCGTTAAAGAAAATAGGGTTTCCGTCAGCGGTTTTGCTGCATTCTATGAATTGGAAGGGGTAAAATGAAAACGGGAAATTTGGATATACGTATCGGCAGTTTAGCACCAGATATGAAGTGCCAAGGAGAGTGCCTTTTGACGAAATAAAATAGATGGAAATTGGACGAAAGTCGCAATGCTTACCGCCCTACGCAATCAGGACAGCATAAAAAAGAAACGTGATTACCCTACAAAATACATTTTCACCTTGCCTTTGCCTTTGGCTTCTATTTCGCCACGATAGGTGCAGGAAAATTGGTCCTTAACCAATTCATAAGTGGTTTCGCTGATGTTCACACGACCCACTTCGCCACTGCTTTCCATGCGGCTGGCTGTGTTTACGGTATCGCCCCAAATGTCGTACTGAAACTTTTTGACACCTACGATGCCAGCCACAACAGGACCGGTGTGGATGCCTATCCGGATTTCGAAGTATGGTAGCCCCACGGCCTCTTTTCTCGCCTTGCTCTCAGCAACAAAAGCAGCCATTTCAATGGCGGCATTGACTGTGTCTGTGGCATGGGTGCTGTTCGGGGTCGGTAGCCCACCTGCGGCCATGTAGGCATCGCCAATGGTCTTAATCTTCTCAATGCCGTGTTTGGCGCAGATGTGGTCGAAAGCACTGAAACACACGTTCAAATCGGCTACCAATTGCTTAGGTGAAAGGTTTTCGGATAGTTGCGTAAAGCCTTTGAAGTCCGTGAAAAGAACCGTTACATGGTCAATGAGCTGGGCTTCGGCACTGCCCTTGATCTTGAGTTCTTCGGCCACCTCACTTGGAAGAATGTTGAGTAGGAGTTTCTCGCTGCGCTGCTTCTCCTTCGATATGCGATTGCGCTGAGTGAACACCACGCCAGCGAATATCAATACTACGGCAAAGCCTCCCATGAAACCGTTTCGGACAAGTTTCTGCCGTTGCAATTCTTGCGTAGCGATAGCGTCCTTCTTCTCCTGTTCGGCCTTTCGGAGGGCATCCTTCTTCTCCTGCTCGGCCTTGACCAATGCCTGCTTGCGCTGCTGTTCGGCCTCCAAAGCTGCGGCACGTTGGGCAAAATCTGCTTCTATCTGGGTGCGTTTCAGTTCTTCTTCGTGACGCAGTTGCTGTTTCTCCTTCTCGGTGCGGGCAGCGGCCTGTTTCTTTTCGTATTCATATTTCAGGGCACTCAGCTCCGCTTCTTTCTTCAAGGCCAGTTCTTTCTTCTCGAACTCGTACTTCGTCTGTTGCTTTATGGTGGCTTTCTGGGTCTCAATGTTGTTGATGCTGTCGCGCATCTGAATAAAGAGCTCGTGATTCTCTAAGGCAAGCTCGTGCCTATTAGTTTCCTTATACAGTTTGGACAGATTCTCTGCGGCATTGCGAATGTTCTCAGGGTATCCGAGTTCGCGGCTCATATTCATACTCCTACTCAGATATGTTTCAGCACGTGAATAATCTCCTTGCTTCAAGTGAATGGTCCCGATGTTGCATATGGAGTTCGCGATACCTTCTTTATCCCCTATCTCCTCCCGAATTTCCAGGCTTCTACCGTAGTACTCCAAGGCTTTGGGAATATCACCTTGATCATTGTAGATCGCCCCGATATTGTTCAGGGAAGTGGCGATGCCTTTTTTATCCCCTATTTCCTCTCGCATTTTCAGGCTTCTACCGTGGTACTCCAAGGCTTTGGGAATATCGCCTTGTTGCTCATAGATCTTTCCGATATTGTTCAGCAACTCAGTGATGCCTTTTTTGTCCCCTATTTCCTCAAATAACTTCAGGCTTCCAAGTAAGTATTCCATGGTTCGGGGAGTATCGCCTTGTCGCCTGTATATCCCTGCGATATTGTTCAGGGACATGGCGATGCCTCCTTTTTCCCCTATTTCCTCCCGTACCTTCAGGCTTCTAAGATTGTACTCTAAGGCTTTGGGGATATCGCCTAGTTGATTATAGATCAAGGCGATATTGTTCAGGGAAGTGGCGATGCCTCCTTTATCCAGTATCTCCTCCTGCATTTTGAGACCTTTAACAAGGTACTCTAAGGCTTTGGGAATATCGCCTTGTTGTTTGTACATCATCCCGATATTGTTCAAGGAATTGGCGATGCCTTTTTTATCCCCTTTCTCTTCTTGCATTTTCAGGCATCTACCTAAGTACTCCAAGGCTTTGGGAATATTGCCTTGTCCATAATAGATCGATCCGATATTGTTCAGGGAAGTGGCGATGCCTCCTTTATCCCCTATCTCCTCCCGAATTTCCAGACTTCTACCGTAGTACTCCAAGGCTTTGGGAATATCGCCTTGTTGCTTGTAGAGCATCCCAATATTGTTCAGGGAGGTGGCAATGCCTTTTTTATCCTCAATTTCCTCCAGCATCTTCAGGCTTCTACCGTAGTACTCCAATGCTCTGGGAATATCGCCTTTATGAGAGTAGATCAATCCGATATTGTTTAGGGCAAACGCTAAATTCCTTTTAAACGATTCCGTTACGCGCTTCCCCAGATCTAAATTCTTCAGATTGCTCTCGGCAATGGTCTGAGCCTTAGCAAATAAAGCCAGTGCCGAATCAGGGGCTTGATCAGAAATTTCATGGCCAAGTTCATTGAGCGCATTTACCCTCGTGGTATCATGCTTCGCATTCTTCAATGCCAGTTGCAGGGAGTCGATGTTCTGCGCCAATGCATCTCCCCCAAAGAGCGAGGCCAGCACTATAAAAATTACAATCTGTTTATACATTGGTCGCATTGCTAATTCATTCTAAACCCGCACCCCAATCAGGCACACATCATCTGTCTGACTTCCATTCCCCTTCCACGCATCGAGATCAATAATGAGCTGTTCGCAGAGGCCCCAAAAATGGAAAAGAGCAGCGGCAGGATGAAAAGGGCGGATCTCATAACAAATGGGTTGAACCGATGAAAGTAGGGATTTGTCAGTTAGGTCGAACCAACGAAATACATCTTCACCTTGCCCTTGCCTTTGGCTTCTATTTCGCCACGATAGGTGCAGGAAAATTGGTCCTTAACCAATTCATAAGTGGTTTCGGAGATGTTCACTTTGCCCACTTCACCACTGCTTTCCATGCGGCTGGCGGTATTCACTGTATCACCCCAAATGTCGTACTGAAACTTTTTGATGCCCACAATGCCCGCTACCACTGGGCCGGTGTGGATGCCTATTCTCACTTCGAAAAAGGGAAGGCCTTGCGCAATTTTTCGGGCTTTGCCCTCGGCAATAAAATCGCGCATTTCGAAGGCAGCTTTCACCACATCTAGGGCATGGGTGGTGTTTGGAGTAGGCAGCCCACCTGCGGCCATATAGGCATCGCCTATGGTTTTTATTTTTTCTACTCCGTGCTTGTGGCAAATGCTATCGAAGGCAGAGAAACACTCGTTCAGGTCTTTAACCAATTGCTGAGGTGTTAGCAGTTCGGATAGTTGCGTGAAGCCTTTAAAGTCAGTAAATATCACTGTGGCTTCGTTAATGAGCTTAGCTTCCGATTGACCTGTGGCTTTCAGTTCTTGGGCCGTTTCGAAGGGAAGAATGTTGAGCAACAGTTCTTCGCTGCGCAATTTTTCTTTGGCAATACGGTTGCGTTGAGTAAAAAACACAATGGCAAGCAGCAACACGCCTGCAAAGCCTAGAAATAGGGTGTTGCGTTGACGCACTTTTTTGCGCAAATCTTCGGCAGCCAGTTCGTCTTTTTTGGCTTGCATTGCACGGGCTTGGGCTTCTTTGCGCACTTGTTCGGTTTTGGTAGCAGCTTGCTTTTGGGCAAAATCGAATTCGATGGTGGTGCGCTTTAGTTCTTCTTCATACAGCAATTGTTGGCGATCTTGTTGGTTTCGGGCGGCCAGTTGCTTGCGGTCGTATTCGTAGCGCAGGGCGTTTAGCTGCGCTTCTTTTTGCATATCCAATTCCTTTTTGCCAAAATCGTATTGCAATTGCTGCCGAATTACCTCGCGCTCGTTTGCCGCGCTGGTCATTTCATCGCGCAGCTCAATGTACAATTCGTGCATTTGCAACGCCTTATCGTTTTGGCCATCGGCTTTATAAAATCCCCACAGGGCACTGGCAGCATTCATGGTTTCGAGAGGCAATTTGGCCTGTTGTGCCACCTGCAGCCCACGCGAACTAAAGGCAATGGCTAGGGCAAAATCGCCTTTGCTATTGTGCATTAGCCCAATGCTATTGAGGGTGGTCGCCATGCCTTTGGCATCGCCAATTTCTTCGTAGAGGCTTAGACCACGGGTGTAGTATTCCAGTGCTTTTTCGCGGTGTTTTTGGTCGTCCTGAAAATTAATGCCCAAATTGACCAAGCTATTGGCCATGCCACTGCGGTCGTTGGTTTGCTCTTGCAATGCCAGCGCCCTGTTGAAATGCGCTATGGCCTTTTCCCCATCCTTTTTTGTGCGATACAACCCACCCAAATTGGTGAGAATAGCCGCCATGGCTTGGGTGTTGCCCAATTTTTCTTGAATAAACAATGCGCGATTGTAGAACGAAATGGCCTGCGAAAAGGCACCTTGGTCGCGGTGCATTAGCCCAATATTGGCCAGTGTGGTTCCCATGGCAGCCGAATCTGCTAGCGATTCAAGCAAGGCTAAGCTGCGCGAAAAATGGGCTATGGCTCGTTTTTGGTCGCCTTGCTGGCTATATGCTTCGCCAATGAACCCCATACTTTGGGCCAATAAACCAGCGTTGTTGCTTTTTTCACTGTGCTTGGTGCTGCGGGTATAATATTCTATGGCTTGGAAAAAATCGCCCTGTGCCATCGCGGTATTGCCCAAAGCATTCAGCGCTTTAGCTTTTTCGTTTTCGGGAGATGACGCACTATTTGCCACCGCCAAAAGCGAATCTACGGCAGCCTGTTGGGCACGGCCTGCACAGGGCAATACCATTAGCAAAAAGGCCATCACAACGATATGACAATAGGGCATCATGCTCTAGACTGCTTCATTTTAAGTAACGAAATACATGTCCATCTTGCCCTTTCCCTTGGCTTCTACCTCACCACGAAATTCACAATGAAACTGGTCTTTCACCAAGTGATATGTTGATTCTGAAATATTGACCTTGCCTACTTCGCCAGATGATTCCATGCGGCTTGCGGTGTTTACGGTATCGCCCCAAATGTCATACTGGAATTTCTTGATGCCCACAATGCCCGCCACTACAGGACCGGTGTGTACACCAATGCGAATTTCAAAAAACGGAAGTTCAGCGGCTTGCTTGCGGGCTTTGCCTTCAGCCACAAAATCGCGCATTTCAAGGGCTGCATTTATCGCATCAACGGCATGGGTGGTATTTATGGAAGGCAACCCACCAGCTGCCATGTAGGCATCACCAATGGTCTTGATTTTTTCCATGCCGTGTTTCTGGCAGATGTGGTCGAAGGCGGAGAAGCATTCGTGGAGGTCGCTCACTAAATCTTTAGGAGAAAGCGTTTCGCTCATCTGGGTGAAGCCTTTGAAATCGGTGAAAAGCACCGTAACCGAATCGAACTGTTTGGCTTCTGATGTACCCGTTTCCTTTAGCTCGTCTGCGGTTTCTTTGGGCAAAATGTTGAGCAAAAGTTCTTCGCTACGGTCTTTCTCTTTCGAAATTTTATTGCGCTGAAAGAAGAACATTCCCGCCAACAAAACCATAAATCCAAGTGCCCCAAAACTGGCATTTCGCTCCAGATTTTTCCTGCGCAATTGCTCGCTGGCAATGGCATCTTGCTTTTCTTGTTCGGCTGCAATGAGCGCCTCTTTTTTGTCGAAATCGTACTGAAATTGTTGGCGCATCACCGCGCGCTGGCTTTCTACATTATTGATGCTGTCGCGCATCTCCATGAAAAGTTCGTGCATGGCAAGGGCTTCTGGAAAACGTTTGAGCGAACGGTAACCCTGATGCAGCAATTCAGCCGCATCGCGCACTGCCGATACCACGCCCAACTCTTGCGAAATGTGTAAGCCCGAATCGGCAAGAAGCACAGCACGATTCACTTTCTCGCGCATCATTTCAATTTTTGCCAATCCTATAAATGAAGATGCTACTCCTTTGCGGTCGCCAATTTCTTTACGAATAACTAAGCTTTGTTCCAAATAAGGTACGGCCTGTTCTACCTCACCCTTTATGAGATGAAGATTGCCAATACTACTATTTGCTAAAGCAAAGCCCGAGCGATTGCCCACGCGCTCTGCGATATCGGAACTTCGTTGGTAATTACGCATGGCTTTGTCGTAGTCGCCCATCTCTTCATACACACTGCCAATGTTATGCACCACTTCACTCATTCTCATTTGAGTGTCTTCTTTCTCAAGTAATACAAGTGCTGAGTTATACCTTTTTAGCGCCTCTTGATAATCCCCTTGAGTTTGATACACCACTCCAAAATTCATTAACGAGGTGGCCATACCATTAGAGTCTGCATTTTTCTCTCTAATCTGAAGACTAGCTGTATAAAACTCAAGTGCCTTGGCATAATTGCCTTGTTCCAAATGGATTTTGCCGATATTATTCATTGCTGTTGCCATTCCGGCCGAGTCTCGAAGCGCTTTTCTTAATGACAGGGAATTTTCATAATTCGTCATCGCATCCAAATAGGCACCCGATGCATTGTAAACGCTACCAATGTTTAATAATATGTTACCCATACCCGCAGAATCGCCAATCTGAGTGCGCAATTCGAGGCATTGTGTGTAATTGGCGATAGCCAATTCATATTTGCCACCGAAATAATGACTCGTTCCGATTTTGGAATAGGTTTTCGACATTCCAGCATAGTCATTCAGTTGGGTTTGCACCGCCAAAACTTGCTCTGCCACTTTAATGGATTTGTCGTAGTTGCCCGACTGCTGATATACACTAGAAATATTGTTGAGCGCCTCGGCCAACACTGTTTGATTGCCCGACTTTCGACTCAAATCGGCACATGTAGAATAATATTCTATGGCATCATCAAACTTTTTTTGGTCGAATGCATCATCACCCTTTTTCATCAAAAAAGTGAGCATGGCCTTACCCGAAGTATCCTCCATTGCTGGAATTTCAGCTTGAATTTCGCCAAAATCAAATCGCTCGAAAGATGGGCTTGGGTTTGAGCACTTTGCTGATTCAATGCTCCATGCAAAGCAGCACAACCAAGCGATTGAAGCGCAAACAAAGATGTTGAGGGGTAATCGCTCCATGCCAGAATATGCTACATCGTAAAGGACTTAAAGGTCTTTACACACTGCAGCCAAACCAAATGTGAATCAATACTTAGGCATGCGCAATCGCTGCACATTTCCATCTTGGACAATTTCGGCAATATAAATTCCAGTGCTAAGTTGGTCAATTGGAATGCGCTGTTCATTAAACACTGTGGTTTGGGGTAGAACTAAAGCTCCATTCAATGCATAAAGCGTCAATTGCGCCTGCTTTCCATCAAACAACAGCGCAAAGTTGTTTCCATCAGAATCCATTGCAATGCGCGTGGCCTTCTTTGCAATCAAGCCATCAGGGTTGGTTTCTACTCCCGTTACCAAACACTGAAAAATAGTGGTAGTATCGGCATCTATGCAAAAATCAATACCTCCTATTTCAATATCTTCTGGATTTACTGTTACACTGTAAGTGTTTGGGTTTGGAACGCAGGGTAGATTTACGCGAATGGTGTAGGTAGAGGCCACATCAGACTCCACATTCTCAAACAAAAAATCGCCTTGGTCATCCGTAACAGTTGCTCCATTTGGAAGCCCAGGAGGCACTTTCTCCACGATCACATCGACACCCGGAATTGGGTCTTCGGCTTCCATCTTGCCTGATGAAATAAATACACGTCCTCTTAGTGTGGTAGTGCCAGTGCGAGTTGGATGCGTCACAATGACAACATCGCCCATAAAAGCATCATTGCAGATGTTATCAAACGAAAGCGCCAATCCCCATTTAACAACGCTGCCCGAAAAAGTTGGTACTGCATTGGGATAATTGCCAGCTGCTTTTACCAACAGAATAACGGTTGAATTTTCAGGTAAAACAACCGAATATTGGCCATTGGCATCGGTAATTACCTCATCTGCTGTTTGCCACACCAACGAACCTTGAGGCTCCATTAACGCAGTTACAGAGCAAGCCACACAAGGCGCGCCTGCTATTGTGACTATACCTGAAACGCTGCCTTCGCATTGGGCAAAACTGGATTGGCCTGAAACT
>Ga0247837_1007966_pt1 | contig 13619 bp, 11 predicted proteins | sample LaCtaG_2_FD_187115 | JGI IMG/M metagenome (GOLD analysis project Ga0247837, IMG submission 187115) | Freshwater microbial communities from meromictic Lake La Cruz, Castile-La Mancha, Spain - LaCruzMarch2015_14.5m | ecosystem: Environmental > Aquatic > Freshwater > Lake | place: Spain: Castile-La...
CAGGGCCCGCTCCATGCCCGCCGCCGCCCGGGTGCCGCCGGCGGGGGCGACGGCGGGGGCCCAGGCCAGCACCGAATGGACCGGATTGGCGAAGGTGCGCCGGGCCATGGGCGCCACGGCCGCCGCGGCCATCGCCGTGTCGGTGAGGATCGGCGCGCCGGCCGCCAGGGCGTTGAGGCCGGCGGCGCAGGCCCCCGGCCCGAGGCGCAGATCCGGCGCCAGGCCCAGGTCGCCGCTGCTGTGCACCAGGCGCTCCAGCAGCTCCTGCTCCACCCCCTGCAGACCCGTCGAACCCAGCCAGAGGCGGATGCGCCGCACGCTCTCCTGGAAGATCGGGTGATCGAGGGAAGCCTCGAGGCTGTTGCTCGCCTGGCGCGGCATGGGGGCACCGGGACGGGAAGGGGCGAGGTTAGGGGAGGCGCCGGCCTTGCCCCTGGCGGGGTGCGCTCGCAAGCAAAATCAAAATCTGTACATTGTGTACAGATTCCGTTTTCGCCCGACACACCATGGACACCCTCGGCGTCCTGGAGGCCAGGAAGCGCTTCGCCGAGCTGCTTGATCGGGCCCATGGGGGCGAAGAGACCCTGATCGCGCGTCACGGCCACCCGGTGGCGGCCCTGGTCCCGCTCTGGCGCCGCCACCGTCCCCAGCGCCAGGCCCTGATCGCCCTCAAGGGCAGCGGCCGCGTCTGCTGGCCCGACCCGCTCCAGCCGAGCCAACCCGGGCCGATCCAGCCCCTGGATAGCGCCGCCCACCTGACCCTCGGCTCGGCTGTGGCCGTCGACGCCACGGTGCTGATTCCCTACCTGCGCGGCGACGCCTCCAGCCGCCACTCGGAGCCCCTGATCGCCGCGATCGCGGCCGGGCGCTGGCGCGGCGTGCTCAGCATGGCCACCTTGATGACGCTGATGGAAGGGCCCCTGCGCCTGGGGGACGACGCCCTGGCGGCCCGCTACGAAGCGGTGTTCAGCGACCCGACGGCCTGGACCCTGGTGAGTCTCACGCCCCAGGTCGCCTTGGCGGCGGCGCGCCTGCAGCGCGAGATGGCTCCCGAGGTCGCCCTGGAGCTGGCCTCGGCCCTGCAGGGGGGCGCCACGGCGATGATCAGCCGGGACCCCCGCCTGCTCACCGCCCTGCCCCTGCCGGCGCCACCCCTGCCCTGATGCCGATTCACCTCTACTGGGGCGACGATGAAGCCGCCCGCCAGCGGGCCCTGGCGGCCCAGATCGAGGCCCTGGTGGATCCGGCCTGGGCCACGATCAACCTCAGCCGCCTCGACGGGGCCGATTCCGGCCAGGCGGCCCAAGCCCTGGAGGAGGCCCGCACGCCCCCCTTCGGTGCCGGGGCCCGGGTGGTGGTGCTGCAGCGCAGTCCCTTCTGCCAGGCCCATCCAGCGGAGCTGGCCGCCCAGCTGGAGGCCGCCCTCGAGCTGATCCCCGCCGATGGCCACCTGTTCCTGGTCAGTGAGGGCAAGCCTGACGCCCGGCTGCGCACCACCAAGCGGCTGCGGGCCGTCGCGGAGGAGCGGTCCTTCACCCTGCCGCCGATCTGGGACGGGGCCGGCCAGATCGAACGGGTGGAGAGCGCCGCCCGGGAACGGGGGCTGGCCCTGGCACCGGAGGCGGCCGAAGCCCTGGCTGAAGCAATCGGCAGCGACGGCCTGCGGCTCGCCAGCGAGCTGGAGAAGCTGGCGCTCCACGCCGGCAGTGCCGCGGGCCCCATCACGGCCGAGGCGGTGGCCGCCCTGATCGGTGGCCAGGTCACCAGCAGCCTGGCCGTGGGGGATGCCCTGCTGGCCCAGCACCCGGCCGAAGCGATCGCCCTGGTGGAGGCCCTGCTGGAGGCCAACGAACCCGCCCTGCGCATCGTGGCGGCCCTGGCCAGCCAGATCCGGGGTTGGCTCTGGGTGTGCCTGCTGGAGCGCAGCGGCGAACAGGACGTGGCCGTGATCGCCAAGGCCGCGGGGATCGGCAATCCCAAGCGGATCTACGTGATGCGCAAACAGATCCGCGGCCGCACCCCCGAGCAGCTGCTGGCCCTGCTGCGCCGCCTGCTCGACGTGGAGGCCGCCCTCAAGCGCGGCGCCGACCCTGGCGACGCCTTCCGGGACGGCTTCCTGCTGGCCGCCGCCCAGGGCTGGCACGACCAGCCCGGGAGCGCCCCGCGTCGATAATCGGGCCGGAAGCGCCGGCGACGAGCCCATGGGCCTGCTGATACAGAAGTTCGGGGGGACGTCGGTGGCCGACACCGAGCGGATCCAGGCGGTGGCGCGCCGCATCGCCGCCAGCCGCGAGGAGGGTCACGAACTGGTGATCGTGGTGTCGGCCATGGGGCACACCACCGACCAGCTGACCGGCATGGCCGCCAGCCTCTGCAGCGACCCGCCGCGGCGGGAGATGGACATGCTGCTGGCCACGGGCGAGCAGGTGTCGATCGCCCTGCTGTCGATGGCCCTGCATGCGGAAGGCGTCCCCGCCGTCTCGATGACCGGCACCCAGGCGGGCATCATCACCGAATCGGCCCACGGCCGGGCCCGCATCCTGGAGGTGCGCACCGAACGGCTGCGCCGCCTGCTGGAGGACGGCCACGTGGTGGTGGTGGCCGGCTTCCAGGGCACCAGCAGCGGCCATGCCGGCACCCCGGAGATCACCACCCTGGGGCGGGGCGGCTCCGACACCTCAGCGGTGGCGCTGGCGGCCGCCCTCGGCGCCGACGGCTGCGAGATCTACACCGATGTGCCCGGGGTGCTGACCACCGATCCCCGCAAGGTGAGCGACGCCCAGCTGATGGCCAGCGTCAGCTGCGACGAAATGCTGGAGCTGGCGAGCCTCGGGGCCGCGGTGCTCCACCCCCGGGCCGTGGAGATCGCCCGCAACTACGGCGTGCCCCTGACGGTGCGCTCCAGCTGGAGCCAGGCCCCCGGCACCCGGCTCACCAGCGGTCCGGCCCGCCCGATCGGCAGTGAGGGGCTGGAGCTGGGCCGGCCCGTGGACGGCGCCGAACTGGAGGCCGACCAGGCCGTGCTGGCCCTGTCCCACGTGCCTGACAGGCCGGGCGTGGCCGCCACCCTGTTTGAGGCCCTCGGCGCCGCCGGGCTGAACGTGGACCTGATCGTGCAGGCGATCCACGAGGGGGCAAGCAACGACATCGCCTTCACCCTGGCGGCCTCGGAAATGGAAGCGGCCCGCCGCGTGTGCCAGGAGGTGCTGGCGGCCATGGGGGCCGATGGGGCCCAGCTCTCGGCCGAAGCGGGCATGGCCAAGCTGAGCATCGCCGGCGCCGGCATCCTGGGCCGCCCCGGCGTGGCGGCCCGCCTGTTCGACACCATGGCCCGCCTCGGCATCAACCTGCGCCTGATCGCCACCAGCGAGGTGAAGGTGAGCTGCGTGGTGGATGGCCAGCTGGGGGCCCGGGCGCTGCGGGCCGCCGGGGAAGCGTTCGAGCTGGCCGACCAGCAGCTGCGCCACGATCCGCCCCCTTGCCACCTGGGCGATCCGGCGGTGCGGGGGGTGGCCCTCGACCGCGACCAGGTGCAGGTGTCGGTGCGACGGGTGCCCGATCGGCCGGGGGCCGCCGCGGCCATCTGCCGGGCCCTGGCCGATGCCGGCATCAGCCTGGACGCGATCGTGCAGTCGGAGCGCACCCACGGCGGCCCGGAGGACCGGCGGCGGGACATGAGCTTCACCCTGCGCCGCGACGACCGGCCGGGGGCCGAACGGACCCTGGCCCCGATCCTGCGCCAGTGGGACGGTGCCTGCTTCGAGGAGGGCCCGGCCATCGCCAGGGTCAGCGCCGTGGGCGCCGGGATGGCCTGCACCGCCGGCACGGCGGCACGGATGTTCCGTTCCCTGGCCGATGCGGGCATCAACATCTCCCTGATCGCCACCAGCGAGATCCGCACCAGCTGCGTGGTGGCGGAGGCCGATGGCGTGCGGGCCCTGCAGGCGGTGCACCAGGCCTTCGGCCTCGGCGGGGCAAAACGGCACGCTGCCCAGGGGACAGAAGCTCCCTAGGCTTGGGGCTGCGCCAGGAACGGGGCATGTTGGTCCGGTTCTGGGGAACCCGCGGGTCGATCGCCAAGCCCGGCCCGGACACCCTCCGCTTCGGCGGCAATACCTCCTGTGTGGAGGTCCGCTCCGGCGCCGGCACCCTGCTGGTGATCGACTGCGGCACCGGCGCCCACGGCCTGGGGCAGGCCCTGATGCAGGAGCGTCCCGACGGCATGGAGGGGTCGCTGCTGATCAGCCACACCCACTGGGACCACATCCAGGGCTTTCCCTTCTTCGCCCCCTTCTTCTCCCCCGGCCACGCCTGGGACGTCTACGGACCCAGCGGCCTCTCGGGCAGCCTGCGCAGCGTGCTCTCCGGCCAGATGCAGCACGCCTACTTCCCGGTCACCCTCGACCAGTTCGCCGCCTCGATCCGCTACCACGATCTGGGCGTCGGCACCTTCCGCATCGGCGAGGTGACGGTGACGACCCACCACCTCAACCATCCCGCCCTCACCCTGGCCTACCGGCTGCAGGCGGACGGGGCCACGGTCATTTACTGCTGCGACCACGAACCCCACGCGCCCGAACTGGCCAGCGGCATCGGTCCGCTCTCCGGCCAGGACCTGCACTACGCCGAGTTCATCGAGGGGGCCGACCTGGTGATCCACGACGCCCAGTACACGGCCCTGGAGTTCCCCGCCAAGCTCGGCTGGGGCCACAGCTCGGTGGAGTACGCCGTGCGCCTCTGCGAGGAGGCCGGGGTGGCCCGGCTGGTGCTCACCCACCACGATCCCCTGCGCAACGATGCAGCCATCGATCTGATCCTGGCCCGGGTGCGCGCCGATCTGGCCGACCGGGGCTCCCCCCTGGAGGTGATGGCGGCTTCGGAGGGGCTGGTGCTGCGCACCACCCCCCGCACCCCGGACGCCACAGCCGGCGCCCCTTCAGCTGAAGCGGGGGCCGAGTCCAGCCCCGGAGCACACAGCGGCGATCCCGGCGGTCCTCCGGCCCTGGTCTGGGTGACGGACAGGGATCTGGAGGCGGCCCTCACCACCGCCCTGCGCCTCGAGGGCCTGCCCTTCCAAGTGGCCAGCGGCGAAGCCGACCTGAAGCAGCGTCTCGAGCGCGACGGGGCGTCCCTGCTGCTGCTGGAGCAGGCGCTCCCCGTCCGCGATGGCCCCGGGCTGGTCCGCAGGCTTCAGGAGTCCCCGGCCACGGCGATGGCCGAGATCCCCGTCGTGATGCTGGCGGCCATCCAGGAGCAGGCCCGCTACGACGATCCCCTGGTCAGCGAGTGGCTGGTGCTGCCCGTCTCCGAGAGCTTCCTGCGGGCCAGGATCCGGGCCTGGAGCCTGCGCACCCCCTGCCGCTGGCAGCGGGCCCGGCCCCCGCAGGACGAAGAACGGCGCCTGCGGCGGCTGGCGGAGCTGGGCCTGCTGGACACGGAGCGGGAGGAGCGCTTCGACCGGCTCACCCGGATCGCCGCGGCCGCCTTCGATGTGCCGATCGCCCTGATCAGCCTGATCGATGCCGAGCGGCAGTGGTTCAAGTCCTGCCATGGCCTGGCCACCTGCCAGACCTCCCGCGACCTGGCCTTCTGCACCCATGCGGTCCTCCAGCGCTCGGACCTGCTGGTGGCGGACACCTGGCTCGACGAGCGCTTCGCCGAGAATCCGCTGGTGCTCGGTGAGCCCCGGATCCGCTTCTACGCCGGCTCGCCCCTGATCCTCGCGGACGGCACCTGCCTGGGCACGCTGTGCCTGATCGACACCCGCCCGCGTCAGCTCAGCGGCACCGAGCTCTCCCTGCTCCACGACCTGCGCGACCTGGTGCTGCTGGAGATCTCCCCTCAACCATGAAGTAGAAAGGGCGGCATTGTTGAATCATTCCCATGGCCCGGCGCGCCACCGCCTCCTTTCTGAGCGACTTCAAGGATTTCATCAACAAGGGCAACGTGGTCGATCTGGCGGTGGCCGTGGTGATCGGCGGTGCCTTCGGCAAGGTGGTCGATGCCATCGTCAGTCTGGTGATGACGAGCTTGCTGGAGCCGGCCCTGAAGGCGGCGCAGGTGAATTCGATCAGTGCCTGGCCTGCCGGGGCGGTGATCGTGGCCCTGATCAACTTCCTGGTGATCGCCTTCGTGGTGTTCCTGATCGTGCGGGCCATCGAGGCGATGAAACGCCAGGAGGAGATCAAGGCCGCCGATGCCGGGCCCGACCCCCAGGCCGAGCTGGCGGCCGCCGCCAACCGCCTGGCCGAAGCCCTGGAACGGCGGGCGCTCTAGGCCGCGGGGCGTCCCACCAGCTTCTGGCGCAGGTTCTTGATCCGGTCGCGCAGGTTGGCGGCCTCCTCGAACTCCAGGCTCTTCGCCGCCACCTTCATCTTCTCCTCCAGCTGCCTGATCAGTTCGGGCAACGCATCGAGGGAGACCGCGTTGTGCTCGGCCTGGTCGGCCGCCTCTTCCAGCTGGTCGTCACTGAGTCGGCGTGAGAGCTCGAGGAAGGTGAGGATCGAGTTGCCCGCCCGCTTGCCGGCGGGGGTGGGCGTGATTCCGTGGCGCTCGTTGTAGGCGTGCTGAATCACCCGGCGCCGCTCCGTCTCGGAGATCGCCTTGGCCATCGAGTCGGTGAGGTTGTCGGCATAGAGGAGGGCCACCCCATCGATGTGGCGCGCCGCCCGGCCGATCGTCTGGATGAGGGAGCGTTCCGCCCGCAGGAAGCCCTCCTTGTCAGCGTCGAGGATCGCCACCAGGGACACCTCGGGCAGGTCGAGACCCTCCCGCAGCAGGTTGACGCCCACGAGCACGTCGTAGGCGCCGTTGCGCAGATCCTGGATGATCTCGATCCGCTCGATCGAATGGATCTCCGAGTGCAGATAGCGCACCCGCACCCCGTTCTCGGCCAGGTAATCGGTGAGGTCCTCCGCCATGCGCTTGGTGAGGGTGGTGACCAGCACCCGCTCCTGGCGATCGGCCCGCACCCGGATCTCGCCGAGCAGATCATCGATCTGGCCCTCGGAGGGGCGCACCTCCACGATCGGGTCGAGAACGCCGGTGGGGCGGATGACCTGCTGCACCACCTGGCCCTGGCTCTGGGCCAGCTCCCAGGCGCCGGGGGTGGCCGAGACGAAGATGGTCTGGCGGGCCTTGGTCCAGAACTCGTCCCCCTTGAGGGGCCGGTTGTCGGCCGCGCTGGGCAGCCGGAAGCCGTGCTCGATCAGCACCTGCTTGCGGCTCTGGTCGCCGTTGTACATGGCCTGCAGCTGGGAGCAGGTCACGTGGCTCTCATCCACCACCAGCAGCCAGTCGTCGGGGAAGTAATCGATCAGGCACTCGGGCGGGGTGCCGGCCTCCCGACCGGCCAGGTGCCGGGCGTAGTTCTCGACCCCGTTGCAGTAGCCCACCTGCTCCAGCATCTCCAGGTCGTAGGTGGTGCGCTGCTCCAGGCGCTGGGCCTCCAGCAGCCGACCCTGGCCGTTGAGCACATCCAGGCGTTCGCGCAGTTCGGCCCGGATCGCCTGGATCGCCCCCTGCAGCCGCTCCTTGGGCGTCACGAAGTGCTTGGCCGGGTAGATGTTGATGGTCTCCAGGCTCTGGAGGATTTCGCCGGTGGTGGGATCCACGTAGCGGATCGCCTCCACCTCATCGCCGAACAGCTCGATCCGCACCAGCCGGTCTTCGTAGGCGGGTCCGATCTCGAGCACATCGCCCCGCACCCGGAAGCGACCGCGGCTGATCTCGATGTCGTTGCGGGAGTACTGGTTGTTGACCAGATCCCGCAGGGAGCCGCGCAGATCCAACTTGTCGCCCACCTCGAACTTGACGGCGGCCTTGAGGTATTCCGAAGGGATGCCCAGGCCGTAGATGCAGCTGATCGAGGCCACGACGATCACATCGCGGCGCTCGAACAGCGACCGGGTGGCCGAGTGCCGCAACATGTCGATCTCCTCGTTGATCGAGGCGGTCTTGGCGATGTAGGTGTCCGAGACGGGAACGTAGGCCTCGGGCTGGTAGTAGTCGTAATAGGAGATGAAGTATTCGACGGCATTGTGGGGGAAAAATTCCCGCAGCTCGTTGCAGAGCTGGGCCGCCAGCGTCTTGTTGTGGGCCAGCACCAGGGTGGGACGCCCCGTGCGGGCGATCACGTTGGCGATCGAGAAGGTCTTGCCGGTGCCGGTGGCCCCCAGCAGGGTCTGGAAGCGTTCCCCGTCGTCAACGCCCTTCACCATCGCTTCGATGGCGGTGGGTTGGTCACCCTTGGGCACGTAGGGGGCGTGAAGCTGAAATGGCATCAGGCCATTCTGGCGTTCACCCCCGGGGAACGGCTCGGCGGGGAAAACCGATCAGCCCAGGCCGGTGGTGGCCGCCATCGCCCGGGTGAAGGGAATCTCCAGGCCGAGAAAGCGCAGCACGACTGTGCTCAGAACGCTGTAGACCAAGGCCCCGAGGATGGCGCTGACCAGACCGTTCTTGAGCTGGAAGCCCTTGATCAACCAGGCGGCCAGGCCGAACAGGATGATCGTGATCAGCCAGTTGAACAGGAACGACACCGGGCTGATGAGGCCCCCCAGGGAGGTGACAGCCCAGATCGGCCCAAGAATCAGCTTCAGCGGCCAGATCAGCAGCGTGCCCAGCAGACCGATGACGACGGCCGACAGGAGGGCGACCGGGAAGCTGGCCATCTCCACCCCCAGGGGCAACCAGGACACCAGGAGCAGAATGAGGGCCCGGATCGGCCATTGCAGAAGCCAGACAAGCGAGCCCATGGGAGGTAGAGCAGAAGCTCAACCAGATTACTGAAGCCGTTCGCCATGAACAACAACCGCCGCGGGCAACGCTTCCCGCAGGGCACGCACCACGGCCACCATGGCGAGTTCGTCATCGAGGCGGTTGACGGCGGAGCCGACCCCGACACCGGCGGCACCGGCGGCCAGGGCCATCGGCACCGTGACGGCAGACAGGCCGGAGGCACACAGCACCGGCACGGCCACCGCCCGGCTGATGGCATGGGCGGCCGCCAGGGTCGGGGCGGCCTTTTCGATCAGGCCCAGGGCGCCGGCGCTGAGGGGACGGGAGCTGGTTCCGCCCTCGGTCTGAATCAGATCTGCGCCCGCGGCCACCAGCTCCACCGCCAGCCGTTCCTGGCCGTCAAGGGGCATGGTGTGGGGCACGGTGACCGAGAGCACCGTTTCCGGCAGCAGCTCCCGGGTGCGGCGGGTGAGCCCCAGCACCTCCTCGGCACCGAAGACACGCCCCTGGGGATAGAAGCTGTCGTAGTTGCCGATCTCCACCATGGCCGCTCCGGCCGCCACGGCTGGGGGGAACAGGGCCGGATCCACCGCCGAGACGCAGATCGGCAGCTGCGGAGCCAGCGCCACGGCCAGGCGCACCAGGGTGGGGTCACAGGCCAGATCCACCAGGTCGGCGCCACCGGCGGCAGCGGCCCTGACCACCTGCTGCACACGGGCCGCGTCGAAGTTATCCAGTCCAGCGATGACCTTCAGCGCCCGCCCCTGGCGAATCGCCTGCTGCAGGGCGGTGGGCAGGCTGGAGAGACGGGACATCGGCGGACGAATGGAAGCGTGACGTGATTCTCCCACCCGACCCAAGTCAGCCGCGGCGGCCCTGGGGCAGCGACCAGACGCGCCTGCACCGCCACCTGCTGCGGCACCCCTGCCTGCTGCCGGCGGGGGCGTCCCTGCTGCTGGCCGTGTCCGGCGGGCAGGATTCGATGGCCCTGACCACCCTCCTGCACGACCTGCAACCTCTGCATGGCTGGCGTCTGCAGCTATGGCACGGAGACCACGGCTGGCGCCCCGACGCCGCACACCAGGCCTGGGAACTGCAGCAATGGGCCCGGAGCCAGGGACTGGCCCTGCAGCTCGATCAGGCCGATCCGGTGCCGCTCAGCGAAGCCGAGGCCCGGGACTGGCGCTACGGCCGCCTGGCCGAGGCGGCGCTCCGCTGGCACTGCACCCACGTGGTCACGGGCCACACCGCCAGCGACCGGGCCGAAACGGTGCTGCTCAACCTGGCCCGGGGCAGCCACCTGCGGGGCCTCTCCAGCCTGCGGGCCAGCCGCCCCCTGGGCCCGGAGGCCGGCGCCCTGCGGCTGGCCCGCCCCCTGCTGGTGTTTGACCGCGCCGACACCGGCCGCCTCTGCCGGGAACGCCATCTGCCGGTCTGGGAGGACAGCAGCAACGCCGACCTGCGCTTCGCCCGCAACCGACTGCGCGCCGAGGTGATGCCGGTGCTGGAGGCCCTCCACCCGGGAGCCAGCCGGCGGATCAGTGCCCAGGCGGAGCGGCTGGAGCAGCAGTTTGAAGCGGAAACGGAGCTGCTGGAGCTGGCCCTGGGGGCCCTGGAGGCCGAAGGGACACCCGGTGGGCTGCAGCGCGGTCGGCTGCTCAGCCTGGCCCCGGCCAGCCAGCGCCGGCTGCTGCAGCACTGGCTGCATCGCCACCTGGGCAGCGACCCGGGTGCGAAAAACCTCGACACCCTGGTGAGCCGGTTGGGCCGCGGGGGGGATCCAGGCCGTCTGGATCTGGCCAGAGGATGGCAACTGCACTGGGATCGCAGCACACTGTGGGTCCGAACTCCTGACGCGCTCCATGGCTGAGACCACCGCCAACGAAGCCGCCCAGCGCTACGCGGTGATCGAGCAGGCCTACTCAAAAGAACAATGGGCCACCGTGCTGCAGGACGGTGAGGAGCTGCTGCAGCAGCTCCAGGCATCGGACAACACCCAGGTCGTCGGGTTGCAGATGCGGCTGCAGCTGCTGCTGGGTCATACCCAGCTCTACGGCTACACAGAAAGGACCGCAGCCGTCGGCTACTACGCAGCCGTGGCGGCCCAGAGCAGCGAAGCCGCCCTCATCAGGATCGCCGAGCAGGGCTTGAAACAGTGCGCCATTGCAGAGACGCCCGCCGTGCAGGCCACGGAGGCAGCCGCGACAGCCCTGATCGCGCCCAGCTCCACCTCCCCCGCCCAGGCGGTGAGCGGCGCCGCGGCCCCATGGCTGAGCCAATCGCCGGCCACACCAGCCCCCAGCGGCGATCTGGAGACGGTGGTGCCCACCGGGGAGGTTCCGGCAGTGACACCGGCCGCCCCCTGGAGCGAGCCCTCGTTGATTCCGGACGTGGTTGAGGAGCCCGAACTGATCGAACTGCTCCAGGCCGATCCATCCCTTGCCGAGGACGTGGAGCTCGCCTGGCAGGAACCCATCAGTGCCACGGCGTCCCAGGACAAGGCCGATGAGGACCTGCTCCGAGGCCTGATGCTGGTCAGCATCGGCTGAGGCCCAGGCAACCCCGCAGCCGGGGCCCCGGGCGGGCCCCAGCCAGAGGGAGACCGGCGATCAGCCCGCCGAGGCGGCGGAGCGACGGCGGCGAACGCGACCGGTGGGTTCCGGCTCCTCAGGGGGGGCCTTGGTGACAACCGTTGCAGGTGCCGGGACCGGCGCCGCCATGGTGGCCGCCGGAGCCGCAGCGGCGGCGGCCGTCACCAGCTGGCGCTGGGGCACGGCGGCGGCCGCCTGACGGCCACCGCCATCCCTGCGTCCGCCGCGGGTCGCCGGACGGGTGTCGGGCTCGGCATCGGCCCGGCCCTTGTAGGCCGGGGTGCCGGCCGGAGCGGGCTGCACCAGGCAGATGATCAGCGGATCCACCTGCAGCTCGCGGCGCAGGCGGCGCTGCAGGCCCAGCTCCACCTCCCGTTGCACACCCACCCAGTCGACGTCCGGAGCCTTGCCACCGGTGTTACGGGCGAGCTGGTTCCAGCGATTCTCCAGCACCCAGGTGATTTCCCGTTCGGCCCAGACGGAGAGCTTGCGGGCATCGGCGGCGGTGACCACACCGCGCAGATTCACCCGTGGCGGTGCCGCCATCACGCCATCGGTGGTGATCACCGCCAGCAGGGTGATCACACCGTCCTCAGCCAGTTGCTGGCGTTCCTTGAGCACCCGAGCATCGACGATGCCGTTGCGCGAAGCATCCAGCAGCTCGATGCCGGCCTTGACAGGCTCGCCCTTGTTGATGGTGTCGGAGGTGAGTTCCACCACGTCGCCGTTGTCGATGATCAGGATGTGATCGGCCGGCACACCCATCGACTGCGCCGTCTTGGAATGGCAGACGAGCATGCGGTGCTCGCCATGCACGGGCACGAAGAATTTCGGCTTGGCCAGCGCCAGCATCAGCTTGTGGTCCTCCTGGCAACCGTGTCCGGAGACGTGGATGCCCTCGCCCTTGCCGTAGACCACCTTGGCGCCCATCATCATCAGTCGGTCGATGGTGTTCACCACCGAGATGGTGTTGCCGGGGATGGGGCTGGCAGAAAAAATGATCGTGTCGGTGGACTTGACCTGAACCTGGGGGTGCTCGCCGCGGGAGATGCGGCTGAGGGCCGCCAGCGGTTCGCCCTGGCTGCCGGTCATCAGGAGGAGGGTTTCGCGGTCGGGCAGGTCGCGGATCTGCTTGATGGGAACGAACAGATCATCAGGGGCACGCATGTAGCCGAGCTCCCGGGCCTTGGCGATCACGTTGAGCATCGAGCGGCCCAGCAGACCAACCTTGCGGCCATTCTTCATCGCCAGTTCGAGAATCATCGAAACCCGATGAATCGAACTGGCGAAGGTGGTGATGATCACCCGGCCTTCCGCCTGGCTGATGTGGCGATCCAGGTTCGGGAACACGGACCGTTCCGGTGGGGTGAAACCAGGGATCTCGGCGTTGGTGGAATCGCTGAACAGGCACAGCACACCCTGCTCGCCGTAATGGGCCAGGCGCTGGATGTCGAAGGTCTCGCCATCGACGGGGGTGTGGTCGAACTTGAAGTCGCCGGTGAAGACGATCACGCCAACGGGCGTGGTGATGGCCAGCGTGAAGCTGTCGGCCATCGAGTGGGTGTTACGGATGAATTCGACCTTGAAGTGCTGGCCGACGTGCACCACATCCCGCGGGCCAACCGTCTGGATCGTGGTGCGGTCCGTGACGCCCGCCTCCTCCATCTTCCCCTGCAACATCGACATCGCCAGCCGGGGGCCGTAGATGATCGGGATGTTGAAGTTCTTGAGGTGGTGGGGAATGCCGCCGATGTGATCTTCGTGGCCATGGGTGACCACCATGCCGCGGATGCGCTTCTGGTTCTCGCGCAGATAGCTGGTGTCGGGCATCACCACATTGACGCCGTGCATGCCGTCGCTGGGGAAGGCGAGGCCGGCATCGACGAGCATCAGCTCATCGCCGTATTCGAAGACGCAGGTGTTCTTGCCAATCTCGTGCAGGCCGCCCAGCGGAATGACGCGCAGGCCCTGATGCTTGGCTTTGGCGCCGTTGCCGGAGCGGACGATGGGATTGACGTTCTGACTGGACATGTAGTTAGGGACTCAGGGTGGCGATGGAAAGGAACGGGAAGCGGAAGCGGATGTGACTCTGGAAATCAGCCTTGGCGTCAGGTGGGACGCAGGGCGGCCAGGATCGAGGAAAGGCGCTGTCGCACGTCGGTATCGGCGGAAAGAAGGGGAAGTCGGGGGGCACCCACCGGCCAGCCGCTGATCTCAAGGGCGGCTTTGACGGGGATCGGATTGGTGGTGCAGAACAACGCCCGGCACAGGGGCAGCAGCTGCTGGTGC
>Ga0247837_1007976_pt1 | contig 13612 bp, 9 predicted proteins | sample LaCtaG_2_FD_187115 | JGI IMG/M metagenome (GOLD analysis project Ga0247837, IMG submission 187115) | Freshwater microbial communities from meromictic Lake La Cruz, Castile-La Mancha, Spain - LaCruzMarch2015_14.5m | ecosystem: Environmental > Aquatic > Freshwater > Lake | place: Spain: Castile-La...
TGGCTGGTAGTGATTATAAAACGGCTTTAGCTTTTCAGAAATATGCCGAAAAATACCGTTATGAAATGGTTGAAACACTCAATACGCACATGCGGGATTTCTCAAAAACGGGAGACTGGGAGAAAAAAGCTGATGCCAGTATTTATGCCAAAATTCCTGATTTTGATTTCAAAAACCCTTCCATTATCTCGGTTTTAAGACAAAATTGGGTGGCTCTGTTGGCACTTTTTCTGTGGGTTTTTCTGTGTATAAGAATGGTGTCTAATCTTAAAAACATAAACCTAAGCTAAGATGAAAAACATACGATTATTGTTCAAATACGAAGCCATTGGCTTGGTTCGCAGTCGCTTGTTTCAAGTGGCGATAGGTTTATTGATGTTGGTTGGACTGTATGCGATTTACTACGGAAAATCAGAAATAGACCAACAAAGGGCGGTTTTGAAAGAAATTAGAGCCGATGAAGAAAAAAAAATGGAATCGCTTAGGAGTAAAATTTCTACCGATACCCTGCCTAACGTCATTGGCAATCGTACTTTTCGCTTGGTTGAAAATCCTCCTTCCGACTGGGCCAGTCTTTCCATTGGTCAGCGAGATATATTTCCTTACCAACTTTATGTTCGATACTATTCTCTCAGCCGTCAGATTATGACTGCCGAGATTGCCAATCCCGAGAAACTGCTAACGGGTAATTTTGATTTGGCCTTTGTGCTAATTTACATTTTCCCCTTGTTCATTATTGCCCTTAGCTATAATCTCATCTCGGGCGAACGAGAAGGCGGCACACTTTCTTTGCTCTTATCAAATCCTATTTCAGAAAGTCAGATTACGTACATCAAAATAGCTTTCAGGTGGTTGCTGAGTTTTGGAATTGCCCTGTTTTTGATTGTTTTGGCCGTAATCATTTGCAGTATAAATATAAATAGTACACTGCTTTGGTGGTTGTTGGCTACGGCTTTGTATTTTGCTTTTTGGATGGGTATAGTTTTGATAATCAATAATTTAAAACGAAATTCTTCTTTCAATGCATTTAGTTTATTGGGTGCTTGGATTGTGATTGTAATTGTAGTTCCAACGCTTATCAATCTGTATTTGGCGAGTGCTTATGCCGCTCCACCCCGAAACGACCTCACTCAAGCTATCCGACACGAATTTGAAGAAATTTGGGCTAAATATGATGACAAAGACCATCGCTATCAAACAGCTCAAAAACTGGCGGCTAAGTATCCTGCTTACAAGTCGGACACGAGCTACAACTGGGAAGACAAATACATGCTTGCCGAAACTGATTTCTATGATGAACGTTTAGCTCCGTTATTTGCCAAATACCAAAATCTCAACCTGCAAAAAGAATCGGTAGGTCAGAAATTGAGCGTACTATCGGCAGCGGCACTTACACAGCAAGTTTTCAATGCTTTAGCTCAAACCGATACCCAAAATCATTACAGTTTTTTGGATGAAGTGGGTCGTTTTCATGCTGAAATGAAAGTCTTTTTTTATACCAAAATATTCCAAAACAAAACTTTCAAACTGACTGATTTTGAGCAAATTCCGAAATATGAATTCAAAAAAAAACCTATCAGCAACGAAGCAAATAATGGTATATTATTATTGCTGGTAAGCGTGATTGTGGTTTGGGGAATTGGGCTAATGATGAGAAGATTCATGGCTGATTTTTAAACATAAAGGGAGTTAATTTAACGCAATAAACATTGTTGAGAAATTATATCAAAGGGTCGGCCCAGAGTGAAAATAGCTCGGGAGAGCCATCTGTAAACCAATTTAGATAGGTTTATAGGAAATAGGTGGGCCGGCCTTCCGATGAAGCAAAAAAGAGGGAGGCGTCTTTGAATTTTATTGTTTCCGATTTTCTAATGAGTTTTTTGTGTTTAATAACAATTCTCCTCTCAGGTGGAGAGGAATTGGGCCGAAAAAAAATTTCAATCAAATAAATTAATAATTTTCTCTATAAAATAGGGTGCATGATTTTTTACATACACAGTCTTAATTCAACTTTACAAAATCAACTTTTAAGACAAAAAAATACCTTTTACAGATCTTTTACTTTTATAGAGAGAAAATTAAAGATTTCACCGCCTCTAAAACCAAAGGCCCAGCCAGTTTCCCCACCGACATGCCCGTTAAATATTCGGCATGCGGTAATGTGCTGTCTTCAAAGTATTTTGGCTTGAGTATATAACCCAATGCATCATTACCTAGCCCGAGAACGAATTTTGTAGCCTTACCCATCAGTTTCTTTGATTCGATGCCATAGTAGGGGGCAGTTTCTCCCGGATGTGTAATAAATTGGGCATTCCCGATGCTAAAAAATGAAATTTCGGTTGCTACGTTTTCATCAATTTTTCTTTTGATAGTTCCCATAGCTGAAAGTTGTTTCCAGCCTTCGTTTTCAACAGGAATATTAATTTTTTTACTTCTGTATTGAATTGTATTCGATTTTAATAGTTGGGCTTTTTTCAAAGCAAGACTGACAGTAGTTGCCAATTCACCGCCCCGCTTATAAGCATTTTCAAAAGTTTTGGCTTCTCCTTCTGGTTGAATCCAACCGCCAATGGCTCCTTGAAGAAACAATACCTCACCCCCAACCTTCTTCTTAAGTTCTTCATAATATCCATGAATATAATCAGCAGATACTTCAGAAGCAACAGCATCCATAAAAGTAGGATGACAAGCAAAATTAGTAAGGGTAACAATGGATTTTTGCTGCATATTCTTGAAATGGATAATACTCACTGTGCGATCTATTTCTTCTTTGCAGATGTTTTCTACCCAAGGTTCACCAAAGGTGGTTTCGGCGGTAAAGGCCTTTGCATTTTGCTGACTCTCAGCGGCTTGTTTAATCTGTGTTGCGGAAGTAGAAATAAGAAAATCCATGTAGGTACTATCAACACCACTTTCAGTATAATCTTTTCCCCAAATCCCTACCACATCAGGGCCGGCATGGGTGTGCGTTGAAGTCACGACGATTCTCTCCGCAGGAAATTTACAAATTTCTGCTACCTTTTGTCTAATTTTCAACACATCAGAATATAGCAGACCAATACAGTCGATGGTCAAAATAGCCACACTTTCCCTACCCGAACTTATCACCACTGCTTTGGCATAAAGGTTATCATGAACACTGGTAAACTTTCGATTTTGCTTATCACCTGCAATGTAAGCACCTTTAGGTGGGTTAATGACAGCCGATGAAGTGCCCACCCTAAGAGTTTGGGCGAATGAAGTCAGCAATAATAACTGAAAAACAAAAATTATCGTCAACTTTTTCATATATAAATATTTCATTTTAGCATTTGTTTATGAATATTAATACCTCACACTGAATCACTCCAAAAAGTAGATGTTCATTATTTTATGAGCTATAGAAGTTCGGATTTTTAAATTCTTACCCATTAAAAATCCATATTACTTCTTACCCCCTTTTTGTAAAAATTCCAATAAATCAGCCATTTCCTGAGTTGAAAGGGCGTTTTCAAAGCCCTCCATCATCAAAGAAGTACCTAAAGAGCGAAACGACTTAATATCGCTTTTACTAACCATTACTTTTTCACCACCAATTTTATGAATAGTTACAGACTTATCGGTTTCGTTGGCTACGATTCCCATGTGTATAGCTCCGCTTTTGGTTTCGAGACTATGATTAACATATTTAGGGTCAACGGCTGCGTTGGGATCAAGAATATCATGGAGTATGGTAGCTTTACTTTTTCTGCTGATTTCTGTCAAAACAGGCCCAACTTCATTGCCAATACTTCCGTATTTATGACAAGACGCACAGGTATTGATAAAAATCTTCTCACCGTTTAGGTTATTTCCATTTAAAGTTAAAGCAGGTTTCATTTTGTCCATCGCTGCTTGCCGATTACTCACACCCGAGTCGCTAAAAAGCTTTTTGGCCCTACTTTTTGTATTTTCATTATCCGTCCACCAAAGTAAGGTACGCCTTCTTTCGAGGTCAAAATTCATTTCTCCTATATTGATAATACCTTTTTCGAGGCCAGTGAGCAATGCATCATGGTTAGATTCAATATAAAGCAACAAATCACTGGCATAACGACGGGTTTGTGGACTTAGGTCTTTCCACATCGCCACTACCTTCCCTCCAATTTCTTTTTCCCTATAATTTGAAAGTTGCCTCAAAGTATTTTCTTGAAGTTTCAGCGGTTGATTGTTTTTAAGACATGCAAACAAAACGCTTGATTTTTGAGCATAAGGCACAAAGTCTAGCAGAGATAAGTATTGTAATCGTACAGAATCGGGAAGCGAAGCGTCTAAAACCTTTGTAGAAGCCTCCTTGCTATATTTCAAAAACTGTGCAGAGGGTTGTAAATTAAGTTTTTGTCTGAAAGCTGCCAAAGAAGTCAGAAAATCTAATTGTGCCGTATATTCGAGCAAAATTATTTGATTTTCGATGCTTTTTCCATTTACTTTATCGGCTTGCTTTGCCAATTGAGTTATAACAAAAGCTTTTTCTCTATCTGAAATTGGGCTTGTTGAAAGATTTTGTAAGATAGAAAGAATATTTTCTGTTTCGCCAGAAATATTCAAGGCTAATGAAGCCAAAAGCGAAGAATTAACTAAATTTCTTTGAGAAATGAGGGCAAAAAGTTCTTTTGTTTTACCCTGTGCCGTTAAGGTAATGGCTGCTATATTCCATTCATCGTTAGGCAACTTTGAGGTATTTATCAATGATTGCAGAATCAAATCTTGATTCTTTTTGTAAAACGGATGATTCTCAGGCAAGATGCTCAAGCTTAGTGCCGCCTGCATTCGTACACGAGCATCAGCATCATTGAGCAGGCTAATTACTTTATTCAAAATTATTTCACTTTTGGTCAAATAACTTTCTGAAATCTTTAGAACACTCTCCCGAAAAGCAGCATTTTTATCTTGCAAAGCCTCTACCACTTCATTGGCTGTCAACTTACCTGAATCACTCAAAATCCAAATGGCATGAAGACGAGCCAATTCATTATCAGATTCAAGATTTTTCTTCAAACCCAAAACGGTTTCATTGCTCAAAACGTTGTGCATCAAGAGTCGGTGAGCGGTATTTCGCACCCACTGATTCGGATTTCTAAGCGATTTTAATAAGCCTTCATTTGAGCTAAACTGGTTGAAATCAAAGTTTTCGCTTGAATTTTCTAATGAAATCTTATAGATTCTTCCTTGATTTTTGCCTGCATTGAGGTCTAATGTTTTTTCGATTTCGTCAGGAATCCATTCGGGATGCTCAATAACTTTACGGTGAATGTCAATGACATACATGGAGCCGTCTGGCCCGACACTCATATTTACAGGACGAAATGCACGGTCAGAACTCGCCAAAAGGTCCATATTTTCAAATACCCTTGCTGCTGAAAACGAGGCACCATTTGGATATATCTTATCTACATGAATCAAGTTCAGCACCACATCGGCCACCCAAACCGTATTTTGATATTTTTCGCCGAAAGCACCACCGCCGTAATAGGTTATTCCACATGAACCAGAGAAATAACCCGACTGCTCAGGATGATTTACCCTATCTTCTTGCTCACCAATCGGAAAAATACGAGCCAAACCATTTTCTTCATGGTTTGATGCGTTTTGTAAGGTATTTTCGGGCAATATTTGCCTTCCTTTCAAATATCGGTCAGGAAAAACCAAGTGTGAAATATGAGTCAAATTATGCGTTTCATAAAAACGGCCATATTCGTCCATTGCTAAACCAAAGCCACCAGAAGATTCGCCGAGTCGTTCCATTTGTCGGGTTTCGAGATTGAATCTTAAATCTTGTCCTCGTAAATCTAAGGCAGTAGTGGTATCGCCCCACCAATATGGTTTTCCATTGTTGCCGCCATTGGCTGCGTATATCCAATTATCAATTCCGTAAGTCAGCCCATTATAATTATGCTGTAAATTTTCTTTTGTAAATCCACCCATCAGGGTATCAATCTTATCAACATGATAGTCTTGGTTGTCATCGTGTAATTGTAATAAATAAGGTGGTGCTGCTACCAAAACTCCTTTCTTGTATGGCATAAAGGAATCTGCCAAACCCAGATTTTCAGCAAAAATGATTGTACTATCATAAATACCATCCTTATTTTTATCTTTCAAAACCAAAAGTCTACTCATTTTATCTTCTAACGGATAACCAGGCATTTCAAGTACCAAAGCATCACCTCTTTCGTTAAATTCAAAATCAACGGGGTCTTTTACGAGTGGTTCGGAGGCTACCAATGCTAACTTGAAGCCATCTTGAATCTCGAAGCCTTCGGGTGTTTTTTGGGCTTTTTTACATGAAACTAATCCTAAAATGATAGGAATTGTCAAAAAGTAGATATTTTTTATCATAACAAATAAATAAGAAACGAATTCTACAAACAAAACATAAATATAATCTTAAAAAATTACATTATATCAAGACTAAAATAAAGATTAAAAATTTTGTTAAATTCAGCTTCCAAAAATTTAAAACTTATGAAACAAACCCTTAACGTATTTTTGTTTTTTTCTTTTATATTCTATTCAAAAAAAGTTTTTACATTCGATATTGTCAAGTTAAGTAGTTTACGGTCAATAGCCGACAGTTAACACTTCCATAAAATACTACCTATCAGTTTTTTATGAAAAACAAATTTATCGATTAAATATACCCATCTGCTTAAATACAAGTTTTGAGAAAGAATCCATGTATTTATATATTAACAATTGACGAGCATTTGGCCGACTCTTTACACTATATTTCTGACGCAATATCAACCTCATTTGGTTTTATTAATAACCCAAATTGTTCTGACATTCAGGAACAGTCCATCATCACTCCGAAAATATTCAACAAAAATATTTTTGAAGTCATTCTTAAATGAAAATAAATGAAGCATAATTGTTTATAAAAATACACTTATACTCTTGCAACATAATCGTTGAAAACGAAAACTCTTGGTCAGACTATCCACAATGCGATTGCTGCACTTGATAAACTACCTTTTCCCAAGTAACTTACTGAGCTTTAATTTTTGTCATTTTTGCTTTTTTCAGATAAAATGAAACAATTATCGATGACTATTCAACTTATCATTAATATATTTCTTTTAACAAAAACAATACAAAGAAAGGAGCAAAACACCAGTTTGTTAGGTGAAAAGGTATTTATATATTTGGATTTGATTGTTTTTTCGTTCAATTTAAATACTTAATAGCTTCTTCATACTGAAAAACAAAAAATGATGAAAGCTCGAATTGAACGTTTGAAACAGTAGATTATTTCTTACTTTCTTTTGCCCCATGTCCCAAAAGAGCATCACGCACTGAAATGTTTATTTCAAAACCCAAAATTAGAATCAATGCTACTAGATAAATCCAAACCATAAGGGCGATGAGTGTTCCGATTGAACCATATAGTTTATTGTAAGAGTTGAAATTGGTTAAATAAAAAGAAAAAAGATTGGTAACTAAAATACCAAGCACGGATGCAATAAAGGCTCCAAAATTAAAGAATCGAAGACGTTTATGAACTGCAGGAGCAATATAATAAATGGCACAAATACCTGTATAGAAAATGAGGAAAACACCTCCATAACGCACAATTTGCAGCAAATACAAGTTAAAGTTTTTATTGAGAAGCCCATTATCAATTAAAAAATCAATCAAAAGTGTGCCAACAACCAATATAAAAATAGCACATATCAAGACCGCAATTAATAAAACCGTCAGAAACAAAGCAATCATTCTTGCTCTGAAATAAGTCCGTTTTTCACGTACCTTCAAAGCCATATTAAAAGCTCCCATTAGCGACATCATGCCATTGGTTGCTGCAAAAACAGTAAAGAAAAAACCAAAAGATAGTATATCGCTTCGCTTACGACTTACTATATCTTTAATCGTATTAGACGTATTTTCGTAAATCCCTTTTGGCAGAAGTTTACTTAAAAACTCCATTATAAGAAGGTCGAGATGTTGTATTGGTATGTAAGGAATGAGCGTAAATAAAAAGATAACCCCAGGAAAAACGGCCAGTAAAAAACTGTATGAAACTGCTGCCGCTCGTTGGTCTATATCAAAAACAATGACTTTTTGCCAAAGGATTTTAAGTACATGATACAGCGACACCGTAGTGTCCCAGAGATAAATACTTTGAAGAAATTTAGTGATACGTTTCAAGAAAATTACAATTTGGTAATAAGCAAAGATGGTGATTTTTCGTTAAAATTAACAAAAAAATGCTTAAACGATTTTAGGGTAAGGTACTATTTTTTTCTGTATTTCCATTTTAACACCACAAACTTGCTACCTAAGTAATAGGATTATAATAATCGACAAATTTGCGAACAGCTAAATAGCTATCTATAAGTTTATTACCTTACTGTGGACGAGTGGATATTGACCGTGGGCTACCTGTGCTTGATTAAAATAAGACCAAATTGGCAAGAAAATAACCTTTTTGGATAGTTACAAGGCCAGTAAACATCGTCTAAAGTGTTAATTTATACAAAATTTTTGTTCTCGATTAATATTTTTTTGAAAATTATAGGAAATGCTATTTATTTTAAAACCTGAGACATAATAAATAATACGATAGTACGATAGCTGTAGCGACGATTCGCCGTAGAGATAAAAGCTTGATTATCAATAAATAAATTAATAAACATGCGTTTGTCGATTATTTTCGTTCTAGTACTTTTTGAACTTTTGCATAAATATGAAACACGCAACCACCACCCTCTACCAACTATTTGAGTCTTTTGGTGTATTTACTTCGGCCGAAATTGAGCAAACATTACAATATTTTGAGTATAAAAGTTATACCAAAGGAACTATTATTGTAGATATTGGACAAGTAAACGATAAAACGTATTTTATCGAAAACGGTATGCTTAGAGCATTTTCTTACCAAGACGAAGAACAAACTATTACACATAGGCTAATGTCTGAAAATAATTTTGTGTATTTAGTAGAAAGTTTTTTGGATCAGAAACCTTCTGCAATTGCTCTCGAAGTAATTGAAAAAGCCAAACTTTGGATGATTTCAAAGCAGAATATTGATAAACTCTACATTGATTTCCCTCAGATGAATCTCGTTGGGAGGTTGATGGTAGAACAAAAACTCAAAATATATGAGATTTATATTGGTATGCTACGCCAAAGCCCCATAGAACGCTTAGACTGGTTTTATAATTTTCACCAAGAATTTGCCAATCGTGTGCCACTCAAATATATTGCTACTTATCTAAATATGACACCCTCAACGCTAAGTAGAGTTAGAAAAAGGCTATTAAGTAAGAAATAAGTGTAGATACACAGATTGCTTTTGGACAAGTTTTTTCTTGCTCAAAAGCAATTTTTTATCTCAAAAACTCTTCTCACATTTGCAATAAGTAAGCCCCCGATGAAACTTGGCGGAATCGTGGGGGCTTATGTGTTTCATTTTTAATCATAAAACAGTATAAAGTTATGAAAAAAACGCTTATCATTCTATCAACTCTTTTAGTTTTCCTTTACTCTTGTAAAGATAAAGAAAACATTTTGGAATTAGATATTCCCAAAACTGACCCCGAATCAAAAATTGCTGATTTAGAAAACTCAGGAGTAAAACTCTTTAAAAGGAATTTAAAAATAGCAGATGCCACAGGCGATAATTTTGTCATTGTTCAAGTTGCGTCAGAAAATGAAAGCACCTTGAATAACTATCTTCAAGGAACAACGTTTAGATTAACATTAGGTGACGTTTTTCAAAAAATTGATAACATACAAAGCTCGACATCTACCAATATTAAGCCTTCAACAGACAACATAGATATATATGACGTGGTATTGTTTAAAAAAATTGATTCAAAATATAAGTCATATACGATAAAGTATCAACATTCAACGCAAAAAAACGCTCGAATAAAAGATGTGAATAATTACACTAAAAATACTTGGCATGAAAGTAACCGATTTGATGATTGGATGAACGTAACTTGGTTTAGTGTTGGTGATTCAGAAGAGGGGCTAACGGTTATATGGAAGCATTTAAATTGTGCCTTGTGTAGTTGGGATACTGATGATTATGTAGGTTTATATGCAGGAAATCAATCATCTACTCATAGTCCAGATGCAAGAAGATTAGGCTGCCGAGTACATCATAATTTTTATAATTACAATGTAACTTATGGAAATTATTAAGTGTAACATTTTTAAAAGAACTAACACACTCATTACCTTTATGAGTGTCTTAGTTCTTTTGTACTCAAATGCGTTCTGCCAAATCAATGGAGTAATCATTGATGACAAAACCAATGAAACCTTGGCAGGGGTTAGTATTTCATCATCAACAGGAAAAGTAATTAGTTTTTCAAACCAAAAAGGCTACTTCTACATAAACAATACATTCACCGAAAAAATAACTTTCTCAATGGTAGGCTATGTACGTTTAGATACCTTACTTTCCTTATCCCAAAAAATAACTGAAATAAGGTTAAAAACGAATGCCTATCAACTCAATGAAGTAGTTGTAAAATCAAATACCGAAAATGATTTCCTAAATAACGTAATAAAGTTAAGCACAACGGAAATAAAGAAATTACCTTCATTATTAGGTGAAAAAGACATTATCAAAGCTATTCAACTCTTGCCAGGAGTTCATACTATTGTTGAGGGTGGCTCAGGTTTTAGTGTAAATGGTGGCGGAGCAGACCAAAACCTCGTTTTGGTCGATAACGTACCTTTATATAATTTCTCTCATGTGTTTGGTTTATTTTCAATGTTTAATACCGATGCTGTAAAAGACGTAGAGTTTTCTAAAGATGCAATTTCCGCAAAATATGGGGGACGTGCTTCTTCTGTATTAAATATTGGGCTAAAAGAAGGAAATCAGAAGTATTGGGAAGGAAATGGTTCGTTGGGGCTTACATCATCAAAGATTACATTGAATGGACCAATTATAAAAGAAAAAATGAGTGCTTTGCTTTCAGTCAGAAGAAGTTATTTAGATGCGTTTACGCTATTAATTCCCCAAAGCGACCGCCAAACTTACGCTTTTGGCGATTATATTTTCAAACTTTCTGGAAATCTGGGTAAAAACTTTCGAATTATTGCGGGTACTTATAACTCAACTGATAAGTATATCGAAAATCGCACAAAAAATGTCAGTACGAATATTTCTTATTTTTATCCACTAAACTTTGGCTGGAAAAATAATCTACAATATATAGGTGTTTCGCACTTCAAAAATAAATTATTTTTCCAAAGTACCCTTTATCAATCAAAATACAACTATTTCTACAACGAAAAAACTGTATTATTATCAGGCGAAAAAGAACAAGATTTATTTTCAATTTCCTACCAATCAAAAATAGCAGATGTTGGTTCAAACCTAAATTTTGAGAGTCAAATTAATGCAAAGACGAAAATATTTTTTGGTGCAGGACTTGTCAAAAGAGATTTCCAACCAAAATCAATCAGAGTCGAAAAAGATAATCAAGACAATGAAAAAGTGAATGAGTTTGTGGTAAGCCGCACAAGTAACGTGGAGGCAAATATTTATTTTGAAAATGAGTGGAAGCCAAACGATGGATTAATTTTAAAAGCTGGTATAAGAAATGTAGCTTGGCTGAACAAAAAGAATCAATATTTCTTAGAACCCAGAGTCTCGGCAATTATTGGTAGAGGAAAATATAAAACTAAGTTTTCTTTTTTTGAAATCAATCAATTTGTTCATCTGCTCTCAAATGTTGGGGGTTCTTTACCTACTGATATTTGGATAAATGCAAATACCTACGCAAAACCAAGTAAATCGAGGCAAATATCAATAAATGTAATGAATACAATTGCATTTGCTCAAACAAAATTATATTTTGAGATGGGTATTTATGCCAAACAATTAAAAAACGTAGTTGATTATAATAATGGCGAAAATATCATTTCAATGACCGAATCTTTATCAAAAGATAAAGAAAATCTATCGGATATAATTGAAGTAGGGAATGGTTTTTCGAGTGGATTTGAAGCATTCGTTAAGGGAAGTACTTCTAAAATAGATTTTTGGGGCAGTTATACCCTTTCTCGAACCTTTCACCGATATAATACAATTAATATGGGAGATAAATTTTCCCCTAATTTTGATAGATTATATTTATTGAAATTGGCAGGAATTTATCAAATCAACAATAAATATAGTATTAGTTCGATGCTAACACTTGGTAGCTCAAATCCAATATCATTTCCAACTGCCAGCTATTATAGCACTCAATTCGTATATCCAACCGAATTTAGTTCACAGTTTGAATTAACTTTAAATAATTACAGAAATAATTATAGAGGAAATCCCTATTTTAGACTTGATTTAGGTGCGACATCTAAGAAAAAAAAGAAAAACCATGAGCGAATATGGGAAATAAACATCTTTAATAGCACTTATAATAATAACCCCATCTATTATAAATTAAAATCTGAAAGTTATACCATTGGTACTGAAAGAATCCGCCGTCTAAGTAGTACAAGAGTTGGATTTATTAGAATAGTCCCGTCTGTTTCGTACATCATTAATTTTTAAATCTATGAAATATATTTGTATGCTATTGTTTTTTTCATTATATCTGTATTCCTGCGAAAACAATAAAATAATTAATGCGAAAGCTCTAATTCCACTCGAAAATCCTGCTATTTCGGCTTATATTGATGTAGATAGAAAGGAAATTAATGTTTTTATCTCTTCAATTACTGCTTTTGAAGAAAAATACTCTTTTGCTACATCACTCATTAAAAATGCTAAAGTTTATGCTAAAAAGCAAGATGGAACAATCATAAATATACCGTTTGTAAAGGAAAAATATGTTGCCTCAATTTCTGTTACTTCTGGAGATACCATTAAATTATTTGTCGAATGGCAAGAAAAAACGCATATGGCTTTTACGATTATTCCTCACAAGGTAATTTTCAACGAGCCTGTTAAGCTAGAGGCAGATGTTTATTCTTTCAAAATTTTTAATTCACAGAAAGACAAACTTTATTATTGGGCTAATCAAAAAGCAAATAACGAAACTCAAGGTATCGGTTTTTCAATAATTTACCCTGATAAAAATATCTTTGCTGTTTCAGACTCAGTCACTGATATTTTGGCTAAAATAACCTTTTTTGACAAAAATCTTCTTAAAAAATCTCCACTTTTTCTAACCTTAAACCTCGTTTCTATCGATAAGAATTTTTACGAATACCAAACAATCTCTTATAAAAATGCAATAGATACACGTGGGGCATTAAAAAATAGCCCCTCTATCAATAATTTTGATAATGGAGCTATCGGTTATTTTGGTTCTTTGATTAATAAAGAAGTAAAAATAAGGGTAAATTAATCACAACAACTCATCATCGGCAGGTTTTGCCGTTGGTGAAGTATATTTTTGGGTTGAATCAATGTATGCACCTGCAAAGCATCACGCACTGAAATGTTTATTTCAAAACCCAAAATTAGAATCAATGCTACTAAATAAATCCAAACCATAAGAGCGATGAGTGTTCCGATTGAACCATATAGTTTATTGTAAGAGTTGAAATTGGTTAAATAAAAAGAAAAAAGATTGGTAACTAAAATACCAAGCACGGATGCAATAAAGGCTCCAAAATTAAA
>Ga0247837_1007979_pt1 | contig 13604 bp, 10 predicted proteins | sample LaCtaG_2_FD_187115 | JGI IMG/M metagenome (GOLD analysis project Ga0247837, IMG submission 187115) | Freshwater microbial communities from meromictic Lake La Cruz, Castile-La Mancha, Spain - LaCruzMarch2015_14.5m | ecosystem: Environmental > Aquatic > Freshwater > Lake | place: Spain: Castile-La...
AGCTTTGTTTTGGGGCAACAGACGCCGCTTGCTTTCTAATTACAGCAGGTCTTTCAAGCTGTTGATAATCAAGTGAACCATCCAATCTTCGTGATTCCATTAAACGTGATTTACCAACCTCATGCTGTTGTTGGTGGCGCTGCCTTACATCACCAAGACCAGTTACGATCACAGTTACTCTCATTTCATCTTTCATTTCAGGATCTATAACTGTACCAACAACTACAGTAGCATCATCAGAAATAAATTCCTTAACAACGTCACCTACCTCTTCAAACTCACCAATAGACATGTCCATGCCTGCAGTAATATTAACTAAGATACCTCGAGCACCAGAGAAATTAACATCTTCTAATAATGGTGAAGCAATTGCAGCTTCAGCTGATTGCCGAGCCCTTTCCTCACCTCTAGCACTTCCTGTACCCATCATAGCCATACCCATTTCAGACATAACTGTGCGCACGTCAGCAAAGTCGACATTGATAAGGCCAGGACGTGTAATTAAGTCAGAAATACCTTTAACCGCTCCCAATAAAACATTATTGGCTGCTTTAAAGGCATTAAGTAAACTAATATTTTTACCTAAAACTGATAATAATTTATTATTAGGAATAGTGATTAAGGAATCTACGTGCTCCGCTAATCGTCGAATCCCATCTTCAGCAGCTAATGCTCTTTGTTTACCTTCAAAAGCAAAAGGCTTTGTCACTACAGCCACCGTAAGGATACCTAACTCTTTTGCTACCTCTGCAAAAATGGGAGCCGCTCCTGTGCCTGTGCCACCACCCATACCTGCAGTAATAAATACCATGTCTGCACCCTGCAATACTTCTTTAATACGCTCACGGTCTTCTTCTGCAGCTTCCCTGCCTACATCAGGATTAGCGCCTGCTCCTAACCCTTTAGTCAAGGCCTCACCTAGCTGAATATGGATTTTCGCCTTAGAATTTTTAAGTGCCTGTGCATCTGTATTAGCGCATATAAAATCAACACCATCTATATTTTCGGCAACCATGTGCTCAACAGCATTACCACCACCGCCACCAACACCGACCACTTTAATTACAGCATTTTCATGTTGGATATCTATTAATTCATGCATTTTATTACCTCTCACGGTCCAAGTTTTGCCTATAAATTTGTTAATAAAAATATTAACAAACTAGAAGACTTAAAAGTTGCCATTAAACCATTTTTTCATCCGCGTCCACACGCCGTTAGCACTATCATTTAATACTGGGGTATTATAACCACCATCATATTGTTGTTGAAGGCCATGCAATAATAAACCAACTCCGGTCGCAAATGATGGATTTTCAATAACTTCGCCCATACCTGAAACTTGGCTAGGGAATCCATGTCGCACAGGCATTTCAAAACACATTTCTGCGAGCTCAATTGCACCATGTACATTAGAAGCACCACCAGTAAGTACAATTCCTGCAGCTATTAAATCTTCAAATCCACTTCGTCTGAGCTCATTACTTACTAATGAAAAAAGCTCTTCATATCTTGCTGAGACTACATCAGAAAGCGCTCTGGCAGAAATTTTTCTACCTGGTCGCTCATTAACAGATAAAACATCAATCATTTGACTAACATTTGAAAGTTCAGACATAGCACAACCATAATTGATTTTTATCGTTTCTGCTGATTTTGTAGGCGTACGAAGTGCCATAGCTATATCATTAGTAACTTGATCTCCTGCAATTGGAATAACCGCTGTATGTTGTATAGCGCCTTCAAAAAAGATAGCTATATCCGTTGTACCTGCACCAATATCAATTAAACAAACACCCAATTCTTTTTCATCTTCAGTCAATACAGCATGACTAGATGCAAGCTGCTCAAGAATAATATCTTGAACTTCAAGCCCACAACGACGCACACATTTAGCGATATTTTGTGCAGCACTTACAGCCCCTGTAACAATATGAACTCGTGCTTCTAAACGCACACCAGCCATCCCTACAGGTTCTGAAATACTGCCTTGATTATCAATAATAAATTCTTGTGGCAAAATGTGCAAAATTTTCTGATCGGCAGGAATTACCACAGCTTTTGCCGCATCAATTACCCGGTCAATATCAGCCTGAGTTACTTCTTTATCACGAATTGCTACAATACCATGAGAATTTAAACTTCTTATATGGCTACCAGCAATACCTGTATAAACCGAGCGAACTTCACATCCGGCCATTAATTCAGCCTCTTGTACTGCTCGCTGAATAGAATTAACTGTTGCCTCTATATCAATTACAACACCACGCTTTAAACCACGTGATGGGTGACTGCCAATACCTATTATTTCAATCGTACCATCATCAGCAACCTCACCAATGAGAGTTACAATTTTAGATGTTCCAATATCTAAACCGGTGATAATATTTTTATCTGATTTTTTAGCCATTATCTTCTCTTTTGGTTTTGGACATTTGAAAGTCCCTTCCATTTCACTGCCATTCCACGCGCATAACGTAAATCAACACTAGTCAGTTGCTCAGGCTTTTCAGCAAAAACTGAAGGATATGCTCGACAAAAACGCAATAAGCGTTTCTCTATGTCTTGCTTGCCTAAATACAAGTCTATTCCGTTTGATAAAGAAAGCTCCCATGCTTGATTATCACATAATTTCAACGAAGCTATTTGTAATCCAAACGATGTTAATAGCTTACTCAATTTTTCATAAATTTGTAAGACTTCAGTTTGTTGATTTTCTGGCCCAATTAAGTTTGGCAATGATAAATCTCGATGATCCTTTCCTACATTGAATACTTCACCTGTTTCAGTTATTAAAGAATCATTCCAAATTGCAATAGGAGCCTTCTCAACCAAGGATATTTTTAAAGTTCCTGGCCAAATTCGCTCAATATAAACTTTATCACTCCAATCTAAATTTCCAAGATCTACATGCAGCCGCCTTACAGGCAAACAAAAAAAACTACTATTTAGATAGTTAGAAAGTATTATCTCAATTTGCTTACGCGTTATATGTTGATAATTAGCGGCAATTTTTACAGTATCAATTGGAAACCTTTCTGCATCAGCTAAATATAAATAAATAATTCTTGATGTCAAAAATAATGCACAAACCATTAGCAAAGTTAGAAGACCAGCATAATTAAACTGCCCTGTTTTTGCACCCATGCACTCATCCTAACTAAATTTTGTCACTGATAATGACGAACCAATTGTTGCCGACAATCATGTCGTGCTATCGCCAAACTTATTAATCTATCTAATAATAGATTATATGATATTCCACTTGCTTGCCACATCTTAGGATACATACTAATTGGAGTAAAGCCAGGAATTGTATTAATCTCATTAAAATATATTTCACCAGATTGATCATTAACAAAAAAATCAATTCTTGCCATACCTTTGCATTTTAAATCTACAAATATATTTGCGGCGGCCTCTTGTAAACGACTTATTATTTGTTCATCAAGTTTAGCTGGTACCAATAAATCAGTCGAGCTACTTTCCAAATACTTAGCAGAATAGGAATAAAATCCATCAGGATGATTAACCTTGATTTCTCCCGGCAAACTAACCTTAGGAGAAGTATTTGGAGTTGAACTTTCGAGTACCGCAAGCTCAATTTCACGTCCTTCTATAAACTCTTCTACTAAAATCTCATCATCATATCGCCTTGCATCAGCAATTGCGGCAATTAATTCAGGCATATTATTAGCTTTATGAATACCAACACTTGAACCCATTGAACATGGTTTTACAAATAAAGGCCAACCAAGATCTTCTGCAATTTGCTTAAAAATTTGTTCATTTTCATCAAGTTTTGGCTGCCAGGTTAAAACCCGATATCTTGCTGCTTTTATACCATTAATACCAACTATACGTCTTGCCATATCTTTATCCATGCCTATTGCTGAAGATAAAACTCCACAACCAACATAAGCCACATTTGCAAGCTCTAGTAACCCTTGTAAACATCCGTCTTCATATAAGGGTCCATGCATTACTGGGAAAACAACATCAGCATCTACCGCTAAACGGCCATTAGATAATAATCCTGCTATTGGACGCGAATTAGCAGTAAACACAGGTAATGATTTTTTATGGTTCAAAAGCTCAGTGTAATCATTTACAAAACAATTACCTTCCTTATCAATGCCCACAGGGATTATACGATAACGTGTAGGATCTAAATTTGCCAAAACTGAACTGGCCGAAACTAATGATACTTCATGCTCACCGGAGTTGCCGCCATAGATCAAAAGTAAATTTACAGGGTTAATCATAACTAATCTCCAATGATATGTACTTCACGTACCAATTCAATTGCTGTTTTATCAAAAACCGTCTTCTGGACATGGAGAATCAATGACTCTATATCATTAGCAGAAGCAGCGCCTTGATGATTGATAATAAAATTGGCATGCTTTTCTGAAACCACAGCCCCACCAAAATTCTTACCTTTCAATCCGCAAGATTCTATTAACTTAGCAGCATAATTATTCGGAGGATTTCTAAAGACTGAGCCGCAATTATATTCGCTTGTTGGTTGAGTTGCCGCACGATGAGCTAAAAGCTCTTTAATTAATTGCAAGGACTTATCTTTTTCCCCAGGAGGAAGACGAAATGTTGCAGCAACAAACCATTCATCATTTAGACCATCAACATGGCGATAAGCAATATTAAACTCTTCAGGCTTGCGTTTCCTAATCTCGCCATGACGCGTCATAGTTTCTACTTCAATCACAAAATTCCATGTCTCACCATTAAAACATCCTGCATTCATCCGCAAAGCACCACCCATGGTTCCAGGTATTCCCGCCCAAAACTCACCACCCGCAAAATTAGCACGCGCACAAAATCTCGCCATTTTAGCACATGAAACTCCTGCCTCAACGCGAATCAGGTCATCCCCAATTAAGTTAGTCTCATTTAGACAACCTTGAGTCAAAATAACAGTACCTGAGAAACCTAAATCTTTTATCAAAGAATTAGATCCTAAGCCTAACCATAATAAAGGCTCTTCTTTTGGTAAATTTTTAATAAATTGCGCAAGATCGTTAAGATTAGAGGGTTTATAAAGAGCCTTAGCAAGGCCCCCTACACGCCAGGTATTATAATCTGACAAGGATTCATTATGAGTGAGCTTCCCCTGAAAAATACTATTTCCATTATCAATAATCTCGTTAACACTCACGCTATTTCTCGCAGTTTTTGCATTAGGTTTATAGCTAGTTGTCCAATATTACCAGCACCTTGCATAAGTATAACATCACCATCGCGCACCAACTCGTCTAAATACTTCTCATAATTTTGCTCATTTACCAATGTAGCTTTTACAGCTTGTGCATTAATCTTATTTACTAATAATTCACTACTAATCCCTGAAATCGCCTGCTCTCCTGCTGAATATATATCAAAAATCAATAGTTGATCAGATAAACCTAAAACATCGACAAAATCAGAAAATAATTCCTGAGTTCGGCTATAACGATGTGGCTGAAATACATGTACTAAACGCTTATCAGGCCAAACCGATCTAAAGGCATCAATTGTGGCCCTTATCTCATTTGGATGATGACCATAATCATCGACAATTATTGATTTACCTTGAGAAAAATTACGCTCACCTAATATTTGAAATCGTCTACCTACCCCCTGAAACTTCAGTAAACCATTAACAATAGCCTCATCACTAATATCTAATTCTGTGGCAATTGCAATTGCTGCTAATGCATTTAATACATTGTGACGACCAGGCCATTTAAACTTAATAGATAATTCACTTTTAGGTCCTGGTCTTATTACCGTAAATTCACTTAATAAACCAGACTGCTTCCAATTAACCGCGCGATAATGAGCATCCTCAGCAAAACCATACGTTAAGGTTGGTCGTTGAATTAACGGCAAAATATTACGTACTTCTCGATCATCTATACAAACTACTGCCGGGCCATAAAATGGCAAGTGATGCAAAAACTCAACGAATGTAGAGCGCAGTTTATTAAAATTATTTCCATATGTACTCATATGATCAGCATCAATATTAGTAACAACCGCCATCATCGGTTTTAAAAATAAAAATGAGGCATCACTTTCATCAGCTTCAGCTACAAAATAAGCTGACTTTCCAAGCTGAGCATTAGAACCACAACTATTTAATTTTCCGCCAATAACAAAACTTGGATCAAGATCTGCTTCAGCTAATAAACTACTAACCAAACTAGTTGTAGTAGTTTTTCCATGAGTCCCCGCAATGGCAATACCATGACGAAAACGCATAAGCTCTGCCAACATAGCAGCTCTTGGAATCACTGGTATCATCTGCTCTTTTGCAGCTAAAATCTCAGGATTAGAATTATCAATAGCAGTAGAACGAACAACCACATCAGCGTTTTTAATATTTTCAACACGATGCCCTATTTGCACATCGATACCTAACGATTTTAATCTCTGAACTACTTTATTTTCAGATACATCAGAGCCGGTAATCTTATAACCCTCATTTTGTAATACTTCAGCAATACCACACATGCCGACACCGCCAATACCCACAAAATGTATATTTTCTACTCGACCCATCCTTGGTGATAGAAAGTTATCTTTACTATCCACAGTGCCCCCTTTAAGCAGTATGGGTGAAACCAAAAGACTGCCATCTATTTTCATGATCTATACGCAAAAGTAGCGCAATAGCCATACAATTAACTACGATACTTGCACCACCATAACTCATTAATGGTAGCGTCAACCCCTTTGTAGGCAACAAACCAGCATTCACGCCTATATTTATAGATGCCTGAAGACCCACCCAAAATGTTATGCCATAAGCTGCGAATGCCGCAAATAAGCGATCTTGCGTATATGCAGCAAAGCCAATAATAAAACCTCTAGATACTAGTATACTATATAAACCCAAAACTAGAATAATTCCAAAAAAACCAAGCTCCTCTCCAAGGACTGCAAATAGAAAATCAGTATGAGCTTCTGGCAAATAGAATAATTTTTGAACTCCATCGCCAAGACCGGTGCCAAACCATCCGCCACGACCAAATGCTATCAATGATTGTGTTAACTGATAACCACTATTAAATTGATCAGCCCAAGGATTTAAAAAAGTTGTAAGTCGTGCAACTCGGTATGGAGAAGAGACTGCAAGAAATGCTAAACAAACCCCAACGAGAACTATCAAACCAACATAATAACGAAATTTAACCCCGGTGAGGAAAAGCATAGCCATAACTGTTACTGCGATAACTACTGAGGCACCAAAATCAGGCTCTAAAAGTAACAGTACAACAACCACGCTAAGAACTGTCAAAGGAATAATAAACCCCAATATTCCCATACTCATATTTTTCTTTTGCCGAACTAAATATCCTGCCAAATAAATAATCATTATTATTTTGGCAAGCTCAGATACTTGAATACCAATAGGACCTAACGAAAGCCAGCGCCTACTCCCGTTAACTACTTTACCAATTCCTGGAATAAGCACTAAAACCAACATCAACAAACAAATTAAAAGCAACGGCAAGCTATATTTTTCCCAGAAACCACTATCAATTCTTACAATACAAAAACCCGCTATTATACCAAAAGCAAGAAAGCAAACTTGACGAATTAAAAAATGAAATGGCTGATGATAAAGTTTAGTTGATACCATTACTGAACTTGAAGCCACCATCATCAAGCCAATAATAAATAAAGCCACAACGGAAATTATTAACCATTTATCATATAGACCTGATTGCTTATTGGTGGCTTTCCCACGAAGTAAAGATTTTTGTGCTGTTAAAGTACTCACAATGAATTTACCGCCGTAGCAAAGGAATCTCCTCGATGATTAAAATCACGAAACATATCTAGGCTTGCACATGCAGGAGATAACAACACAACATCACCAGGTGTTGCTAGAGTTTTTGCCTTAGTTACAGCCTCGTCAAGAGAAGAAGCCCTTATAACATTAACAAGATCAGAGATGGCTTTTTCTATCAGATCCGCATCTTCCCCAATCAGAACAACAGTTCGAATATAATCAGCCACAGAGGTTCGAAGTTCAGTAAAATCAGCACCCTTTCCTTGGCCACCAGCTATTAATATAATTTTTCCTTGCATAGAATCTCCTATTCCTGCAATCGCAGACATGGTTGCCCCAATATTTGTTCCTTTAGAGTCATTGATCCAATCTACGCCATCTATCGTTCGCACCCATTGACTACGATGCGGTAATCCTGCAAAACTTTTAAGTACAGCCAACATAAATTGCCTAGAAATCCCATAAGCATCTGCAAGTGCACATGCTGCTAGTGCATTTTGCCAATTATGCCGACCTTTTATTTTTATATCTTCAACTGGCAGCAATATCTCATTACCATATGCAAGATAATAAGTGCCATCTTTAGTTATAATCCCCCAATTTCCAGCTGAAGGCTCATCTAAACCAAAACTAATTAGGGTCTGTTGACAATTCATAATCCGACGTCCCGCGACTTGTTCGCGGGATCCATTTCGATCTGAATCTCTGCAATATTCTTGTGTATTAAGAAAGAGCTCTGGATCCCGTGAACAAGTCGCGGGACTTCGAGATTCAAAAGATAAATTATCAATATCCTCCAGATTATTACTATTATCTTTTTCCTTTAACAAAGGAATAGTATTTTTATCACCACGATTATAAATTAACTTAGACGCTTGATGATATATTTGCTGTTTGGCATTTATATAAGCATCAAAACTATGATGCCTATCAAGATGATCAGGAGTTACATTTAAAATGGTAGCAGCAAAAGGCGCTAAAGAAAATGTCAAATCTAACTGAAAACTTGATAACTCTAAAACCCATAGGTCATAATTTATATGATTATCAAGTAAATCTAGTACTGGAGCACCTATATTACCAGCAACAGCCACGGATAAACCCGAAGCTTTAGCCATTTCGCCAACTAACGTAGTTACAGTTGACTTGCCATTTGTTCCGGTTATGGCAATAACAGGAACATTATTAATCTCTCTGGCTAAATATTCAATGTCACCAACTATAGGAATATTTAAACTTTTAGCCTTAAGAAAAAATGGGGAATCAAGTGGCACGCCTGGGCTACTAATTATTTCTTTTAATTGATTTAATAAGTTATCAGGAATTTCGCCTAAAAAGACTTCAACCCCAGGAAATTCCTCTTGAAAATTAGCCAAACCCTCTGGGTCTTTACGCGTATCAAAAAATACAAACGACTTAGCTCTATTATGTAAATAACGCGCAATAGAATGCCCCGTTTTCCCTAATCCCGCGACCAAATAACGCGATGAGTCCATATTAACCTCTTTTCATCTATCGAAGCTTTAATGTCGCCAACCCACAAAGAACGAATACTACAGTTATGATCCAAAATCTTACAATAACTTTAGGTTCAGACCACCCCTTTAGCTCAAAATGATGATGCAAAGGAGCCATGCGAAAAATCCTTTTTCCACCTGAAATTTTAAAATATGAAACTTGTATAATAACTGACAAAGTCTCAATAACAAAAAGACCACCCATAATTAATAATACTAATTCTTGTCGAACAATAATTGCAACTATCCCTAGGGCTGCCCCTAATGCAAGAGAACCAACATCACCCATAAAAATTTGGGCAGGATAACTATTATACCAAAGAAAACCAAGACCTGCGCCAACTATAGCTGAACAAAAAATTGTTAACTCACCGGTATTTGGAACAAAGGGGACGGACAAATAATGAGCATACAAAGTATTGGATGAAACATAGGCAAATATCCCTAAAGCACCAGCAACCATAACAATTGGCATAATTGCTAAACCATCAAGACCATCTGTTAAATTTACTGCATTACTACTGCCTACGATAACAAAATAACCTAAAACAATAAAAAGTGGTCCTAAATTAACAAACCACGATTTAAAAAAAGGGACAGCTAACTGAGTATAATCAGGAGTTGTCGCATTAGAATATAAATACGATACCGCCACAATCGCTATTAATGATTGCCAAAAAAATTTCCAACGTCCAGGCAACCCTTTACTATTTTTTAATACCAATTTCCGGTAATCATCAATCCAACCAACAATTCCACAACTAATGGTAACAAGCAATACGACCCATAAGCTTGATTGACTCAAATCACCCCATAATAAACAACTTACCGTAATTCCTACGAGGATCAATAATCCGCCCATAGTAGGAGTGCCTGCTTTTGATAAATGGGTTTGAGGGCCATCATTACGAACAGTCTGCCCTATTTGTAGTTTTCTTAACCAATTAATCATTAGTGGGCCGCAAAAAAGACCAACAATCAATGCGGTAAGAGCTGCCAGTATTGAACGAAATGTCAAATACTGAAACACCCTAAACGCATGGTACTGTCCTTGTAGCAATTGCGTTAACCAGTAAAGCATTTTAGATCCCCTCTAATAAATTTGAAAAAAGGCGAATCATATCATAGTTGCTTTGACTCATCCCACTAATTGATGCACAATTTTTTCCATTTTAGATGATCTTGAACCTTTAACCAAAACTGTTGTGTTTTTATCTAATTGTTTGAGCAAATCGGCAATTAAATCTTCTTGTCGAAGATAATGTTTAGCATGAGATCCAAAAGCACGCGAAGTAGATTCACTTAGCAAACCACAAGTAAGTAAAACATCAATTCCATGCTCGCGAGCAGCAATTCCAACATTTTGATGATGCTCTTCACTCCAATTGCCTAATTCACCCATATCACCAAAAACAAATATACGTCTACCCACTCGACTAGATAAGACATCTATAGCTGACAAAGATGAGCGTAAATTTGCATTATAAGTATCATCAATAACTACCGCATTATTCTTACCCAATAGAAATGTCATCCTACCCGGCACGCCACTAAATTGTTGCAAACCATTCGCTATATCTGCTAATGAAATACCTAAAGCATAAGTGCAAGTTGCTGCAGCAACCGCATTACTAACATTATGAATTCCTGCAACTTGTAATTTAATATTTACCTCACCCACGGGCATTACTAATGTAAATTCGCCACACCCATTTGCATTAAATGTAATATTTTTTGCATAAACATCAGCTTGATGGGCAGCAGAAAAATGTAAAACCTTCTTATTAACTAAATATTTATACCAATGATTTGCATAAGCATCATCATCATTAATCACCGCAGTTCCATGGACACCAAGGCCCTGATGAATCTCACCCTTAGCAGATGCAACATTGTCTATGGAGCCAAATTCACCAATATGCGCTGGAGCTATATTATTAATTAAGGTTACATCAGGCTTCACAATTGCTACTGTATGAGCAATTTCACCCTGGTGATTTGCACCCAACTCAAAAACTGCATAATTATGATCAGTTTGTAATTGAAAAACGCTTAATGGAACACCAATATGATTATTCAAGTTACCAGGCGTTGCAAATGATGGCTTAGGTAGAATCGATGCGATCATTTCTTTAACGGTTGTTTTGCCATTACTTCCTGTTAAGGCAATTACTTTACAGTTTAATTTACTACGATATTCTGAAGCTAATAGAGCGAGAGCTTCAACTGGATCTCTAACTACCAATTGCGTAACGTCAATATTTTCTATCGGTTTACTGCATAAAACGGCAGCAGCACCATTAGCAACGGCCTCTTGAATAAAATCATGTCCATCAAAGCGCTCGCCACGAAAAGCCACAAATAAATTATTTGACTCTATTTTTCTGCTATCTATGCATACGCCTGTTAATAAAACATCTTTTGCACAAGATGTATTAAGTGATTTTGCAATTTCAGATAACTTCATCATAATAATCTCATTGTAAAATTTATAAAACTTTATGCCGAAGCTGGCTGCTCACATCTATCATCAATATTTAACATACGATAATAACGCTTTAAACTCAAATCATTAATAGGTTGTCTTTGATCATCAAGAAGATGCGTATCAAGACCATCGCTTAACTGCTTTGCTGTATCAAGCATTATTGCAAAACGATCCCTATCAATCGTTTCACTTCCAGATATATGCATAAATAAACATAGGCCATGTACACTAAATGCACCAATATTTTGCATATCAAATACACCGGATGCAGTTGCTGCTGCCAAGCTAAATAATACTGGACCCTGACCATTTGGAGATTGATGACGATGAAATAAATGCCCATCACCAAATCTTAATCCTGCTGCAAGAACAGTCTGTAATAATTCATATCCCGCTAATTGCCGATTATCTTTAGCAAGTAAAAACATCATAACTGACTTACCTTCAGAATTATTAGACTCACTCACATTTTTATCTTTAAATAAATTAACTGATGGTCCAGAATGTATAGGCCTCATCGCAACATTTTTATAAGTTTGCATATTTGGTCTTATAACTGGATTATTCTTAGGTTGTAAAACAGGCAATTCTGACGGCGCCTCTCCATTAATTTTTCGCACTGCGATAATATCATCATTAATAGGAGCCTCATTCTTAACAATTGGTGGCTCAAAATTAACTTCATTTAAATTATCTCGCCTTGCTTTCATCATTCGACTAATTGCAATAACCACACCTATTAATAACAAGACATTTAAAATTAAACTCCAATTTGCTGGCATTTTTGACTCCTAATCAGTTATAAACAAAGATAAATTAGAGCACTATCAACTAGATAACTCGGCATGAGTTGAATTTACTAATGCCTCTACGTCAACTGTAACTACACGTGAAACTCCTGGCTCCCGCATAGTTACTCCAATTAAATGATCTGCCATCTCCATCGTTACCTTATTATGTGTAATAAATAAGAATTGTACTAATTGTGACATTTCTTTTACCAAATCGCAAAACCTACGAATGTTTGCTTCATCTAACGGCGCATCTACTTCATCTAACATACAAAAAGGTGAAGGATTTAGCTGAAAAATAGCAAAGACCAATGCCACTGCAGTCATTGCTTTTTCACCACCAGAAAGCGAATGAATGCTACTATTTCTTTTCCCAGGTGGTTCCGCCATAACAATAATCCCTGCTTCTAGAAGATTATCACAGGTAAGCTCCAACTTTGCACGCCCACCACCAAAAAGACGCGGAAAAAGTTGTTGGAAAGCTTCATTCAACCTGTCAAAAGTATCCTGAAGGCGTATTTTTGTCTCTTTATCCATTTTGGCAATAGCTGCATCCAAAGTAGCCAAAGCATCAATTAAATCTTGATATTGAGCATCTAAATTTTGTTTGCGCTCTAATTCGGTTTTATATTCCTCAATTGCTATAAGGTTAATATCGCCGAGTCTAGATATTTTTTCAACAATCTCTATTAAATTTTTCTCTAATATTTGCACAGTTACATCTAAATCTAGATTTTCAATCAACTCATTAGGTTCACTATCTAAATCTTTTAATAATAAAACGATATTTTCTGCATTTAACACTAACGCTTGAACCTGCAATTGTAGTTGCTGAATTTTTTCTTGTAGATTATTGGCAAACAGCGTGGCTTCTTTTTCTGCTCGCTCATTATCATTTAAACATTTCTGCAAATCATCAACCAATATTTTTCTATTTGCTAATGAAATATCTAATTGCTGGTGAATTTTGAGTTTTTCATCAAGCATCGTATTATCTTTTTCTGTGCTAA
>Ga0247837_1007986_pt1 | contig 13595 bp, 11 predicted proteins | sample LaCtaG_2_FD_187115 | JGI IMG/M metagenome (GOLD analysis project Ga0247837, IMG submission 187115) | Freshwater microbial communities from meromictic Lake La Cruz, Castile-La Mancha, Spain - LaCruzMarch2015_14.5m | ecosystem: Environmental > Aquatic > Freshwater > Lake | place: Spain: Castile-La...
ATCCCGCCCGCGGAAGCCGAAGCAATCTTCTACGCAACTCTGGAAACTGAAGCCATGGCCGCGTAACTAATGTCAATCAGCCTCCGGCAAACCCGGCGCGGTTCATACCGCCGCCAGCATCGCCAGACGGCTGCGCGACACCCTGTCCCAGGCATAGTCGCGCGCGTCCAGCGCGGCCTGCGCGCCGAACCGCGCGCGAAGGTCGGCATCTTGGGCCAGGGTGGTCAGCGCCGCTGCCAACGCATCGGCATCGGACGGGGGCACGATCAGCGCGTTGTGGCCATCGCGGGCAATCCGCCCGCCGCCCATCGGCGTCACGATCAGCGGCAGGCCATGCGCCGCCGCCTCGTAGGTCACCTGCGGGCCGCCTTCCTCGAGCGAGGGAAAGACGAAGACGTCTGCATCGGCATAAAGCTGCGCCACCCCGTCAACAAACCCGGCGAACCTGACCGAAGGCTGTGGCGCGCGGGCCACCTGCGCCGTCATCCACGGGTCGACCGCCCCGACGAGGCAAAGCTCGGCAGGCAGGCCCGCCCTGCGCCATGACTCCAGCAACACCGGCACCCCCTTGCGCAGCCCCGCCGTGCCGACGAAGAGAAAGCGCACCGGGCCGGGGCGGCGCGGCGGGCGGGGCGTTCGCGGCAGATGCGCGCCATAGCTGGTTTCAAGGATGCGCACCCCGTCGCCGAACGCCGCCCGGATCGACGGGCCGACGAAGGGCCCCGGCGCAAACACGGCATCCGCCAGCGCCAGCCGGGCCTGTTCATGGCCGATGTCGTCGTCGGTGATCGCGTCGAAGGCAGGCGCGCCCAGTCTCGCGCTTTCGTCCTGCAGGATCCGGCGGGCCTCGGCCACATGGGTGTTGATGAATTCCAGCACGATCACGCCGCCCCGGTCCCGCGCGGCCTCGATGGCCGCGATCGACGTTCCGGGCCAGACATGGCACAGATCCCCCGGCCGCACGGCGGCAGCCGCGCGCGCCTCGGCGCCCCGGGTCAGGTGCCGCATCCAGAACGCCGACCCCGCCAGCCGTCCGGTGATCGACCCCGGCACCCCGCGCGGCAAGGCGGGCCGCAGCACGCCCGCCGGATCGGCACGCGTGGCAAGCGTGGTGTAGATGCCGACGACCGCCCCTTCGGCCCGCCACGGGGCGCAGACGTTATAGCACGTCTCTGCCGGGCCTTTGCCCCAGAACGGCAGAGGCGCGAAGACGTGGATGCGGTGCCCGGCGCACACGGAGGGGTCAAAAGGGCGGTCGGGCATCGGGGGGCTTTCGCGACAAACGGGCAACGGAAGGGTGCGATCTTTGGGCGGGCGAAGTCAACAGCGGGCAGGCGCCTTTATCGTCCGGGCAGTCGCCGCAAGTGGTCGTCCAGCACCGCGTCGTCCTGCAGCACCAGCCGCACCGGGAGGGTCAGAACCCGGCTGCGCCACGCGGCGGGCAGGCGTGCGGCGTCCTTTTCGGTCGTCACCAGTTGCGCGTTCAGGCGGTGCGCGTCGGCCTGCAGCCGCTGCAGCAATGCGGGGGACAGCGGTTGATGGTCGGCCAGACTTTCGCCGTGCGCCAGAGTGGCCCCAAGGCTGCGCAGTGTCTGGAAGAACTTTTCGGGCCGCCCGATCCCGGCAAAGGCAAACACGCGGGCCCCGGTCCAGTCCATCCCGGTGGCCAGCGGGGCCAGATGGCCGGTCAGGTGCGGCACCGGAATCGCCGCTGCCCATCGGTCGCGGAACCCGGCCTGCGCGGCGGGCGGGCCGATCGACAGCAGCAGGTCGGCCCGCGCCATCCCCACGGCGACGGGTTCGCGCAACGGGCCTGCGGGCAGGCAGCGGCCATTGCCGAACCCGGTTTCGGCATCGACGACAATGATCGACACATCCTTGATCACGCCGGGGTTCTGAAACCCGTCGTCCAGCACGACGATTCCCGCCCCGGCCGATTGGGCGGCCCGCACCCCGGCGGCGCGGTCGCGCGCGATCCAGGTGGGGGCAAAAGCCGCCAGCAGCAGGGGTTCGTCGCCGACCTGTGCCGAAGTGTGGCGCGCGGGGTCCACCTGCAGCGGCCCGGTCAGGCTGCCGCCGTGGCCCCGGCTGACGATGTGCACGCAGCGGTCGGCCGCCAGCAGGCGCTGCACCAGCAGGATCACCGTCGGCGTCTTGCCGGTGCCGCCCGCGTTCAGATTGCCGACACAGATCACCGGCACGGCGGCCTTCCATCCGGGGCGCCGCAACCGCCGCGCGGTCGCCGCCGCATAGACCGCGCCCAACGGGGCCAGCAGGCGCGCGGCAAGCCCGGGCCGGTCAGGGGGCCTGTGCCAGAACGCGGGCGGGCGCATCAGGCCTCGCCTTCCAGAATGTTGCGGATCAGGGTGACGACGCGCAGGGTGACCTCGGCCCCTTCCGATGCCACCGCCCAGGCGGCCTGGGCCTGCCGGGCCGCGCGATCGGGGGACAGCAGGTCGGCAAGCGCCCCCACAAGATCGCTGTCCGTCCTGACCTGCCGCACCGCCCGTGCTGCCGAAAGCCGGTCGATCACGCTGGCATGAATCCCGGCGCGCGGGCCGCACAACAGCGCAGAGCCCAAAGCCGCCGCTTCCAGCGGATTGCGCGCACAGCCCGCCTCCGACAGGCTGCCGCCCAGATAGGTCACCGGCGCCAGCCGATACCACAGGCCGAATTCCGTCGCGTCATCCGCCACTAACACCTCGGTTTCGGCGGCCGGATCGGTCCCCCCGGAGCGCAGAGCGATCGACCAGCCTTCGTCGGCCTCCAGGGCGCGGGCCAGATCCGGGCCACGGGCGGGGGGTTGCGGCACCAGGATCAGCAGCAGGCGGTGCGACAGGCGCAGGGCCTCGCGGTGGGCGGCGATCACGGTTGCCTCCTCCCCCTCGGGCACTGCGGCGGCCAGCCAGATCGGCCGGGTGGCCAAAGCCTGGGCCAGGGCCGCGCGGTCGGAATCGACGCACGGAAGGACCGTGCTTTCCTCTTCCAGCCGACCGGCGGGTTCGACCCGGTCCGCCGCTGCCCCCGCTTTGCGCAGCGCGCGCGCCGCCGCATCGTCCAGCGCGAGGATGTGGCGAAACTGCGCAAGACCGGACCGGATCAGACCGGGATACCAGCCGTCGCGCCCCGTCGGCAGATGCGGCGCGCGGGCGTTGACCATCAGGACGGGCAGGGACCGCGCGGCAGCCGCGTGCAGCAGGGCGGGGCGCAACTCGCCGTCGGAAAACACGATGAGTTCGGGGTTCCAATGGACCAGAAACGCCTGCACTTCGGCCATCGTGTCGGCGGGGGGCGGCACCACCACCACGCCGGGCGGGGCTGCAGGCCGGGGGTCGGGGGCCGTCAGCAGCACCGGCAGGCCTTCATCCTCGACCAGCCTGCGGGCCAGCGCCAGCAGGGACCCGACCCCCGCCGCCTGTGCGCCATGCAGCCAGATCAGCCGGCCGCGCGGACGGACGGGCCACGCACCCCGGGCCACCGCGTCGCGGCGGCCGGCAAGGCTGTAAAGCGTCAGGCCAAAGGAATAGCTCATGCCTCGCGGGGTCTTACGTCCCTGCTGCCTCAGCCGCCGATCCGGTCGGGTCGACTTCCCGCAGCCGGTGGATGTGGGCGATGAAATAGCGCGTATGGGCATTGTCGACCGTGCGCTGCGCCTCGGCCTTCCAGGCGGCGAAAGCGGTGGCATAGTCGGGAAACATGCCGACGAGATGGATCCGGTCGACATCCTTGAAGACATTGGCCTGCGGGTCGACCAACTCGCCGCCAAAGACGAGGTGAAGGCGTTGGGTCATGGAAGGCTCCGGGTTGGGGTTGGCGCGCACCCTACTGCATGGCGGCGGGGGGTCAAGGCGGCGGTTGCGAGGGGGGGGCGGCCTGGCGCGCGCGCGCCAGCCATCGGCTTGCGCAGACCACTGTCGGAAACGCCCCGGCAGGCGGGTGGGCGGGCGCGTTGCATGGTCAGCACAGGGGCGCTGTGTTGGGGCTATGCAGGGCGGGGCTTTCCCTGTATGCCAAAGGGCTACGGCCCGAGGGTTCCGGTGCAGGCGACGAGGAGGTCGGCTCGCGAAAGGGAATGAGGTGCCGTTTGACTTGGCACTTCACGGGCGGGCGATGGCCCCCCCTTTTGGGATATACAGAATGATCGAGTTGGGGATTGCCGCGCCTTTGGCGCAGGCTTTGGCGGCCAAGGGCTATGACAGCCTGACGCCGGTGCAGATGGCCGTTCTGGCGGACGAGGCACAGGGGCGCGACGCGCTGGTGAGCGCGCAGACCGGGTCGGGCAAGACGGTGGCCTTTGGCATCGCGATTGCCGATCAGTTGCTGCGCGGGGCGGACAGGCTGCTGTATGCCGACACGCCGATGGCGCTGGTCATCGCGCCCACGCGCGAATTGGCGTTGCAGGTGGCGCGCGAGCTGGAGTGGCTTTACGCGAGCGCGGGCGCACAGATTGCCACCTGTGTGGGCGGCATGGATTACCGCACCGAAAAGCGAAGCCTCGATCGCGGCGCGCATATCGTTGTGGGCACGCCGGGGCGGTTGCGCGACCATATCGAGCGGAAATCGCTGGACCTTTCCGGGCTGCGCGCGGCGGTGCTGGACGAGGCGGACGAGATGCTGGACCTCGGCTTCCGCGAGGATCTGGAGTTCATTCTGGGGCAGGCCCCGGCGGAGCGGCGAACCTTGATGTTCTCGGCCACGGTGAGCAAAGAGATCGCGGCGCTGGCCAAGGAGTATCAGAACGACGCCCTCCGCATCCAGACGCAGGGCGAGGCGCGCCAGCACGTCGATATCGACTACAAGGCGATGTCGGTGGCGGTGCGCGACCGCGAGATCGCGATTTTCAATACGCTGCGGTTCTACGAGGCGCAGACGGCGCTGGTGTTCTGCAAGACGCGGGCCAATGTGAACACGCTGATGGCGCGGATGGGGAACCGCGGGTTTCAGGTCGTGGCGCTGTCGGGGGAATTGTCCCAGCAGGAACGCACCCATGCGCTGCAGGCGCTGCGCGATGGCCGGGCACGGGTCTGTGTGGCCACGGATGTGGCGGCGCGCGGGATCGACCTGCCGGGGCTGGAGTTGGTGATCCATGCCGACCTGCCGTCGAACAGCGAGACGCTGCTGCATCGGTCTGGCCGGACGGGGCGCGCGGGCAAGAAGGGCGTTTCGGCACTGATCGTGGTGCCCGCCGAATTCAAGAAGGCCCAGCGGCTGTTGCAGGGCGCCAAGGTGGTGGCCGACTGGATCAAGCCGCCGTCGTTCGACGAGGTGCAGGAAAAGGACGACATGCGCCTGCTCGATCATCCGACCCTGAACGCCGGGATGGGCGATGAGGCGGGGATGGCGGATGCTTTGTTGTCGCGGTTCGGGGGCCCTGTCGTGGCGGCGGCCTTTGTGCGGTTGTGGCGCGAGGGGCGGGCAGCCCCGGATGTGCTGTCGGATCAGGCGATTCCCACGGGCGCCGCCGCTGCCCCGCGGGAGCGCGGCGAGTTCGGTGCGTCGGTCTGGTATGCGCTGTCGGTGGGGCGGTCGGGCCGGGCCGAGGCGCGCTGGCTGCTGCCGAAAATCTGTGATGCAGGCGGGATCACCAAGGACGCCATCGGCGCGATCCGGGTGCAGGAAGACCGGACCTTCGTGCAGATCGCGGCGGACAAGACGGCCAAGTTCGGCGCGCATCTGGAGTTGGAGAGCGGTGTCGTGATGGACCGCCTGCCGGGCGAGCCGGACATGGACCGCCCGGAGCGCGCGCCGCGCAAGGCGGTCGCGCGGGATGTCGCGCCGCGCGAAGCGTCCCCGCGCGAGGCTGCACCGCGCCCACCGCGCGTCGAGGCCGAACGCCCGGCCTATGTGCCCAAACCCCCGTGCATCGTCGAGGACGAGCCCGAGGCCCAGGCCGCCCCGCGCAAGACGCGGGTGGAGGCGGATCGCCCCGTCACCGAAGCCCCGCGCAAGCCCGCAGTCACGCGCGACGTGGGCGCCGCGCCGCGCGCGCCCTATGTCAAGCGCGAGGAGGGGGCCGCGCCGCGCAAGGCCTATGTCAAGCGCGACGAGGGGGCTGCGCCCCGCAAGGCCTATGTCAAGCGCGACGATGCCGCCAAACCCTACGCCCCGCGCGCCGATGGCGATGCGCCGAAGCCGCGTTGGGCCCCCAAGGCCGACGGCCCCCGGGTCGACGCCCCGGCGCGTCCGCGCTCTGCCGGGTTCAAGTCGCATGGCACCGCCGAAGGAAAGCCCGCGCGGTCGGGCGGGTTCAAGAGCCATGCGGCGGAAGGCAAGACTTTTGCCAGACCCGCCGAGGGCAAGACCTTTGCCAAACCGGCGCGGGCCAAACCCACCCCGGTGCGGGTGGATGCGAAAGACACCTCGAAACGGTTCGTGCCACCCAAGAAGAAATGACCGCATCGCAAAGGCCGCCCTCGGGCGGCTTTTCCACGGTCGGACAGCCGGGGGTTTCACACCCCCGGACCCCCGTGGGATATTTGGGCCAGTTGGAAACCGGCATCGGGGCGCAGTCGCGCCAGCACGGCGGCGTGCAGCGCGGCTGGGGCAACGAGCAGACCGTCTGACTGCGGCTGCAGGCGGTTGAACAGCGGGGCTGCGCCGTGGCGGTCGGTGACGGTGGCCCCGGCGCGGGTGGCGATCAGCGATCCTGCGGCGATGTCCCATTCCCAGGTCGGGCGCAGAGTCAAGAGGCCGTCCGCGCCGCCGTCCGCCACCAGACAGAGCCGGCTGGCGATCGACGGGCGAAACACGCGTTGCACCGTCGGGGGCGGGCCGATCCAGTGTTCTGGGTCGAGATTTCCCTTCGAGGTCATCAGCCTGGCCCCTTCAGGGTCGTCGCGCTGCGAGGCCCGGATCGGCGCGCTGTCCCGGTGCGCCGGGCGGCGACTGCGTGCCGTGTAAAGCCGGTCCTTGGCGGGCAGATAGACCGCCGCCGCTGTCACATGACCGTTGCGGGCGATGGCGAGGGAGTGCGAAAAGCCCGCATCCTTGTCGATGAAGGCGCGGGTGCCGTCTATCGGATCGATGATGAACACATTTTCACACGAAAGGCGCGCGGGATCGTCGGGGGTTTCCTCGGACAGCCAGCCATAACCGGGGCGCGCCGCGCGCAGGGTGGTTTCCAGCATGTCGTTGACCGCGAGATCAGCCTCGGTCACCGGACCCTGGCCATCGCCCTTGTCGTGAACGCGCGGGTTGTTGCCCCAGAACTGCAGCGCGATCCGCCCCGCCCGGTAGGCGGCCTCCACCAGCAGCGCAAGGTCCTGGTCGAGGCCCCCGTCATGGTCCGGCCCCGCATCACGTTCCGGCAAGGGTCATCCCTTCGATCAGGATCGACGGCACCCGGGTCGACAGGTGCGGACGCGCGTCATTGGCCGGGATGATCCGCAGCAGCATGTCGCGCAGATTGCCCGCGATGGTGCATTCGTTGACCGGATGGGAGACCACGCCGTTCTGCACCCAGAAACCCGACGCGCCGCGCGAGTAATCCCCGGTCGTCGGGTTGATCGTCGAGCCGATCATCGAGGTGACCAACAGCCCAGTGCCCATGTCGCGGATCAGGTCGTCGCGGCTGGCGGTGCCGGGGGTCAGGTCGATGTTCGAGGTGGAGGGCGACGGCGGCGACGAGGTGGAGCGGGAGGCGTTGCCAGTTGAGGGCATGCCAAGCTGGCGGCCCGTGGCAAGGTCGAGCGTCCAGCCGGTCAGGATGCCATCCTGAACGATCATTCGCTTTGCCGTCGGCAGCCCCTCGCCATCGAACGGGCGGCTGCCGGAGATGCGCGGGCGGTGCGGGTCTTCGATCACCGACAGGGTTTCGGGCAGCACCCGCGTGCCGAGTGCGTCTCGCAGCCAGCTTGACCCACGCGCCACGGAGGCCCCGTTGACCGCCTGCAACAGATGCCCGATCAGCGACGCGGCGATTCGTTCGTCGAACAGGACGGGGAAGGTGCCGGTCACCGGGCGGGTTGCCCCGGCGCGTTGCAGGGCACGGGTGGCGGCGAGGCTGCCGATCCCGGCGGTGTCCGGCATGTCGGCGGCCCAGACCCGGCCTTCACCGGCCCAGTCGCGCTCCAGCGCGGTGCCCTGCCCGGTGAAGGCCGTGGCCGAGATGCTGCGCGAGGTGCGGCCATAGCCGCCGGAAAAGCCGTGCGACGTGGCAAGATGCAGGTCCCGGCGGGAATATCCGGCCGACGCTTCCACTTGCGTGATTCCGGGCTGGGCCATCGCGGCGGCTTCGGCGGTGCGTGCCTCGTGTTCCAGGGTGGCGGCGGAGGGTTCGGGGCCGGGGTCGGCAAGTTCGAAGGCGGCGAGGTCCCAGCCCCCGGCCAGTTGGGCGGCATCGGCGAGGCCCGCATAGGGGTCCTCGGGTGCCTCGCGCGCCATCGCGACGGCGCGTTCGGCAAGACGGGCAAAGGTGGCAGGCGAAACGTCCGATGCCGATACGCAGGCCTGTCGCCCGCCGATCAGCACCCGCAGGCCAACCTCGGTCGCCTCGGATCGTTCGGCCTGTTCCAGCGCACCGGCCCGGATGTCGATGCTGACGGATGCGCCCGATACCGCCAGCGCATCCGCGGTGTCGGCCCCGGCGGTGCGGGCGGCATCGAGCAGGGCGGCGGTCAGGGCAGCGAGGGGGGCGGGCATGAAGGTTCCTTCCGGGGTCGCGCGATTGACTCCGCGCCTGCCCAAAGTCATTCTTTCGCAGCGGATTTCAAGGGTTGCCGGACATCGTGCGGCAACGGGAATATTTTTACGGAGAGACGGAATGGCGTGGCATGTGATTACCGACCGCGACGGGCGGCGTTGGGCCTACAACAACGACGGGGTGTATCTGCTGCTGCGCACCGCCGTTCGGGCGATGCTGGTGCGCAGGCATACCCGCACGGTGGCGACGGATCACGGATTTCTGATGCCCACCACCTATTGCGTGGAAACCGACTGGGGGGCGGTGCGCCGCGATCTGGAAGGCGAGACGCAGCATTATTGGGCCACCTCCGAACAGGGGTTGAAAAGCTATCCGCGCACGATGGAGGCGAACCTGGGGGCGGTGCTGCGGGATGCGCGGGCCGACATGGCCTGGTTGCAGGCCGCACGGGTCGCGGCGAATCGCCGGTCCTCCAGCAGCATAGACTCGGTGGTCAGCGGGTGGGAACGGGCGCTGGCGACGGCGACCTTCGTGCGCGACGCCAGTGCGACGATCCTGGTGGTGACCGCCGGGATCGTGTCGGGCGGCACCGGGCTGGCGGCGGCGGGGGCGGTGGGGATGACCGGGGTTTCGTCGGGCACCGCGCTGACCACGCTGGCGGTCGGATCGGCGATGCGCGGCGCGTTCACCTATCAGGACACCGGCAATGTCGGATCGGCGGCGATCAATGCGGTCGGCACCTTCACCGTCGGGGCAATCGGGGTCGGGGCCGCGGGCGCCACGATGAGCACGGCGGATCAGATGACGATCCTGGTGATCCAAAGCTCCGGTCAGGGGATGACCACCGGCGGGCAGGCCCTGGTCGAGGGGCGCAGCGCCAGCGAGGCGGCAAAGGCCGCGGCTGTGTCGGCGGGCTTCGGCTTTGCCGGCGGGGTGATCGGCGGTCAGGTCGGCAACATGAGCTTCGTCAGCCAGGTCGCGATCAACGGGGTGGCCGACATGACCGGCAACGCCGCGGCGAGTGCGGCGATCGCGCCGACCGCCAATCCGCTGCCGCGCCCGACGGTGCGGGGCGCGGATTTCGGCGGGCTGCCCGCAAGTGCCAGCGACGACGACGCCTATCTGGCGCGCAACTGCATCTTTCAACTGCGGGCGTAACGGGGGCCGCGCCGCCCGGACCGGACGTCCGGGCGGCGCGGCCAGGGGTTACTGCAGGCGCTGGCCGTTGGCGAAAAAGCCCTTGTCCTTGAACTCCAGCGTCGAGGTCAGCTCTTCGGGACCGGCCCCGGGGTTGGCGAACATGCTGATCATCATCCGCGCGCCGTTGGCATCCTGTTCGGTGACCAGACCCATCGCCACCAGCTTGTCCAGAAGCACGTTGCCGCCGACCAGCTTCAGGTCGATCTTGCCGGTGGGGGCCGGCATGCCCTGGAAGGTGACCAGATCGCTGTTGTCGAAGGTGAAGGACCCCGCGCCGGTCAGTTCGGCCCCCGCGACGCTCGCCCGCAGTTCGGTCAGGTCCAGCGCATGCAACTCGCCCGGAGGGGCCTCGCCAAGGGTCGCCATCGCGGCGTCGTCCGCGATGTCGGTGGTCAGCCGAACCTTGCCCTTGGTGTCGAGGATCACGGTCGCCGGATCATGCGGCAGGATGGACGTGGGGTCGACCATCCCCCACAGCTCGTCCGACACCGACAGATCGACGATCCGCGTCAGAAAGGCGAAATCCGCAAGGTCCGGCGACGCCAGCATCGGCATCGCGATGTTCATCGCGATTTCGCCGTAGCCGACCTTGAGTTCGGGGAACGGGATTTCCGGCCCGCTCATCGTCAGGACGGTGCCCATCCCGCTGATCCCATAGACCATCCCGGCGGCGTCCAGCACAAAGTCCATCCCGCCGCTGTCGGATGTCGCCGCGATCCTGGTGGGTCCGGTCGCCTCGGTCACGTTGATCGCGAAATCCAGCAGGCCGTGGCTGAAGCTGCCGCCGATCGAGGTGCCCGCCTTCAACGCATCCGCCATGTTGGAGCCCATCAGCGCCAGCCCGCCCAGATCGAGCGCATAGCCGACCGACAGATCGGCAATCGTGCCGGTCATCTGGAAATCGGACTGGGTGTCGGGGTCCTTGGCCTGAACGGTCATCGCGACGCTTTCCGCGTCGAAGGCCACATCCATCACCTTGGCGTCGGCGGGGCCGGAGACGGTGTAGTTGCCGGTCACGGTGGACATCGTCGCCTCGACCGTGGCATCGACGGCTGCGGCGTCGACGCCTTCGATCGCGTCCAGCTTGATGGTGATGGCCGGGGCCTCGACATCATAGGTGGCGGCATCGGGGGTGCCGCTGACGGTGGTCACCATGCCGGGCTGCGAGACTGCGATGGTCAGATTGGTCGGGCTGTCGCCGTCGATGCCCTCGGTCGCGGGAACAGTCATCGCGATCGTATAGGCATCAGACATGGTGATATCGACGGTGCCATCGCCGTTGTCGGTGAAATTCACCGCATCGATCGCGATGTCCACCACGGTGCCGTCCTGGTCCTGCACCACCGACAGATCGCTGATGACCAGCGTATCGCCGTTGCGCGTCGCCGAGGCGGCGGTCATGGTCTGGCCATAGCTGGCCGACATGTCCTGCCAGTTCTGCCAGACCTGTTCGGGGGTCACATCGGCAAACGCGGCATTTGCGGCCAGCGCCGCTGCCATGGCGGTCGAGCCTGCGAGGGTCAATTTTGTCATAATGCAGCCTTTCAGATGAAATACGGAACTGCGCCAACATCCCTTGGCCCCATCCACCGGTCAAGGGATTCCCTGTCCGCGCAAAATCGGCTAACAGGTTTTTTCAGCACAAGGGGCGCGGATGCAGGGCAAGGTCGTGGCGATCACCGGGGCGAGCCGGGGAATAGGCGCGGCGGCGGCCCGGGCGTTCGCCGCGGCGGGGGCGCGGGTCGTGCTGCTGGCGCGCAGCGGGGCGCAGACCGAAGCCTTGGCGGGCGAGGTGTGCGGCACCGCGCTGGCCTGTGATATGGCCGACTGGGAGTCGGTGCAGGCGGCGATGGCCGTGATCGGAGCGCGGTTCGGGCGGCTGGATGTGCTGATCAACAACGCCGCCGTGATCCAGCCGATCGCCCTGTTGGCCGAGGCGGACCCGCTGGCCTGGGGACGGACGATCGACATCAACCTGAAGGGCGTGTTCCACGGCTGCCGCGCCGCCCTGCCGATCATGAAGCGGCAGCGGTCGGGCACGATCATCAACCTGTCGTCGGGGGCGGCCTATCAGCCGCTGGAAAGCTGGTCGGCCTATTGCGCGTCGAAGGCCGGGGTGCTGATGCTGACCCGTGCGCTGCACCGTGAAGAGCGCGGCTGGGGTCTGCGGGTGCTGGGTCTGTCGCCCGGCACGGTGGCCACCGACATGCAGGTGGCGATCAGGGCCAGCGGCATCAACCCGGTGGCGGCGCTGGACCCGGCGGTGCATATCCCGGCCGACTGGCCGGCGCGGGCGCTGGTGTGGATGTGTGGTCCGGGGGCGGATCCGTGGCTTGGCGAAGACGTCAAGTTGCGCGACACTGGGGTGCGGCGGGCAGCGGGGTTGATCGCATGATCGAGGTGTTTGACGAGGGTCGGCTGCGGCGGATCGTGCTGGCGCGGCCCGACAAGGCCAACGCGCTGACCGGGGCCATGCTGGGCGCGCTGGCGGAGGCGTTTGCAACGGCGACCGGCGCATCGGCGGTGATCCTGACCGGGGCGGGCAAGGTGTTTTCCGCCGGGGCGGACCTGGAGGAGATGCAGGCCGGGTTGGGGGTCGATCCGGTCTGGGGGCGGGCGTCGGCGGCGATTGCCGGGTTTCCGGGGCTGACGGTTGCCGCCCTGAACGGCACCCTGGCCGGGGGCGCGTTCGGGCTGGCGCTCGCCTGCGATCTGCGGCTGGCGGTGCCGTCCGCCCGGTTCTTCTATCCGGTGATGCGGCTGGGGTATCTGCCGCAGCCCGCCGACCCCGCACGGCTGGTGGCATTGGTCGGTCCGTCGCGGGCGGCGATGATCCTGCTGGGCGGGGCACGCATCGAGGCGGGCGAGGCGCTGGCCTGGGGTCTGATCGACCGGATCGTGGAGCCGGACGGGTTGGCGGCGGCGGCGGCCGGGCTGGCCGCAGATGCGCTGGTGGCCGAGCCTGCACATCTGGCGGCGATAAAGGCGATGATCCCGCGTGCCTGACGCGCTGGTGATCGGGGCCGGGCCTGCCGGGTTGATGGCGGCGGAAGAGCTGGCCCGGGCCGGACGGCGGGTTGTGGTTTGCGAGGCGAAGCCGAGCGTGGGCCGCAAATTCCTGATGGCGGGCAAATCAGGGCTGAACATCACCAAGGATCAGGACCTTGCGGCCTTCGTCGGGGTCTATCGCGCGGGCTGGCTGGGGCCTGCGCTGTGCGCCTTCGGCCCCGAGGCGGTGATGGACTGGTGCCGGGGGCTGGGGTGCGAGGTGTTTGTGGGCTCGTCGGGCCGGGTGTTTCCGGTGGCGATGAAAGCCTCGCCGCTGTTGCGGGCCTGGCTGAGGCGGCTGGCGGGCCTTGGCGTCGAGGTGCGGCTGCGCTGGCGGTGGCAGGGGTTTGCGGGCGAAGGTTTCCGGTTTCAGACGCCGGAGGGGGAACGGGTGCTGCGGCCTGCGGTGACGGTGCTGGCGCTTGGCGGGGCAAGCTGGGCGCGGCTGGGGTCGGACGGGGCCTGGGTGCCGTGGCTGCGCGAGCGGGGGGTGGAGGTGGCGGCGTTTCAACCCGCGAACATGGGGTTTTCGGTGCCGTGGTCCGATCACATGCGCCCCCTCTTCGGGGTCGCGATGAAGGGGGCGGCGCTGCTGGCCGGGGGGCAGCGCGAGCGGGGGGAGTTTGTGGTGTCCGCGCGCGGGCTGGAAGGGGGCGGGGTCTATGCCGTGTCGCGCGCCCTGCGCGAGGGGGCGGGGTTGGCGGTG
>Ga0247837_1007987_pt1 | contig 13591 bp, 10 predicted proteins | sample LaCtaG_2_FD_187115 | JGI IMG/M metagenome (GOLD analysis project Ga0247837, IMG submission 187115) | Freshwater microbial communities from meromictic Lake La Cruz, Castile-La Mancha, Spain - LaCruzMarch2015_14.5m | ecosystem: Environmental > Aquatic > Freshwater > Lake | place: Spain: Castile-La...
CGACTCCGCACCTTCCCTGAATAAGCTTCAGCATGAAAAGTCTCTGCGAAAGCCGTATGCGGGAAATCTGCAAGTACGGTTTGACGAGGAGGAGGGCGCGGCCCGTCCGCCCCTCCTTACTCTACTGTATTCCGTGGTTCCATATCAGTCCTTTTATGAATGGTGTTCGCTGGCGAGTGCAACTTGTAGCTTCCAGTTTCTGCTTCCGATTGGGATCCCCCCAACGAAAACCTCCTTCATCCTTTCAGGATACACAAGCCATTTTGATCGAAAACCCTTTCGGAACTGCCGATTTCCCTTATCATCAAACCCTTTTTCCTCCTGATCCCCGTCGACACATGTGGTTCTGCAGCCATTTTGCAGATGCCATGCTCCGTTTCCTGGAGTTCACTCTTTTTGCCCCTTTCCCAATCTGCTCCGATTGCCTCATGGATTCATCAAACACTGGAAAAAGTCAAGCGGATTCGATAGCTTGCCATCGCATCTTGGACGCAAATTTGAATCGGACCATGGAAGGGTTAAGAACCCTGGAAGACTTGGCTCGCTTCCAAAACCATGGCAGCATTCAGAACCGCTACAAGACCCTGCGTCATGATCTTCAACGCTTCACGTCGGATTGGGATAAATCCGCTCTCTTGACCAGTCGCAACGCTTCGGAGGACGTTGGCCGGACGACTAAAACAGAAAGCGAAGGCTTGCGCAGTGACGGAGCTATGGACATCGCCGAAGCTGCCGCTCAACGTGTTCAGCAATCTTTGCGTTGTCTCGAGGAATTCGCAAAATTTCTCTATTCCAATTCATCCGTTGGCATCGAGTGCCTTCGCTATCAAGTTTATGACCTCAATGCTCAGTTCCTGTTGGCCCAAAAGCGTGATCTCGCCTTTTTGGCAAAGTCAAAACTGTACGTTCTGGCCGATTGCCAAATGCCAATCGCAGAATTTCAAACGCGAATCGCATCGATCAGCCGTGCTGGGGTCGATATCATTCAAATTCGCGATAAACAGATAGATGCAAAGCAGATCATTGAATACACCGACGCGGCCATTGCTGTGGTTGATCCCGGTCAGACACGCATCGTAGTCAACGATCGCGCGGACGTTCTCAATTGCACTCAAGCTTGGGCACTTCATGTTGGACAGACGGATCTCAGCGTGACTCAGGCTCGATCGCTGATCCCTGGCCGTTGCGTCTTAGGTTTATCGACTCATGATCTGCAACAAGTGAAAGAAGCCATCGTTGTTGGCGCCGATTACATCGGCTGCGGGCCCACATTCCCATCGTCTACCAAAGCGTTCGAGTCATTTTCGGGACTCGACTTTCTCCAATCGGTCGTAAATTTCCTGAATCAAGAACAAGCGAGCTTGCCCGCCTTTGCCATCGGTGGAATCACGATTGAGAATCTTCCAAACGTGCTTGCAACCGGCACGCGGCGAATCGCGGTAAGCCATGCGGTTTGGAATGCAGAATCGCCATCAAAAGCGACGGAACAGATGCGTTATTTACTGGACCAGGGTATTTAAAATCGGGTTAGACTCGTGAAGCATGCTGCTTCATCGTCAAACACTCGAAAGAGCGAGCCATCCAACCCAGTGTTTCGCGGGCGATGGCAACCTTAGGCTTGAATTCCAGCGACATGCCCGGGAAAAAGGCAAGCGCCTTGATATCATCGCACCCCATGAAATCCAGCGGGTGAAGCAACAGCGAGGGCTGGACGCGATTCAGCCAACAAAACCGCATCGCTTGGTAGAAGTATCGCTTCGCTACCCATGGTGAAAAAGTTGCTAGGTACATCACATAGCTCAGATGGATCGGCACCTTTAGCCAAGGCATCGTGGTCACCGGAATTTCGATCAGCGATTGGTTCTGGTTGTTCGATAGATTCCAGCGAAAGGGTCTGAGCCGTTGGAAACCAGCATTCCACGATCCGAACAACTGTTTGCGCTGATCCTTTTCTTTTTTGCCGAGACCACTGTGCAAGAAATAGTAGGCTCTTGCGATGGGCCCTAGAAAGGTTGGGAATGTTGACGCATCGTAAAGGTACCCGCGTTCCGACAGGACTTGTAAAACGGTTTCCGAATAGCTGAACCCGGGGCCGCGAAAGCCTAGTGTTCGCTGCCCCGTTACCCCTTCAATCGCTTTCTCACTGCGTTCAAATTCACGCACGATTTCCTCGCGCGAGTATAGATGCAACCAGGGTTCGTGATGGAACGAGTGGTTTCCGATTTCATGACCTGCGGCCGCGATGGATCTCAAAGCTGCCGAATTCTCCGAACGTTCCGCGTCTTGCCCGACCACGAAGAATGTGATTGTCAAATTGATTTCCTTCAACAGATTCAACACCCTTGGCACAACAAGTGGCAGATAACTAGGAAAAGATTCCCAACCAGCATCACCATGGGTCTTCATGTAGGACCATTGGTTGTCTAGGTCTAAAGAGATGCTTGCGATCATGAATTGCTAGCTACCTTCTACAGCCTTGGGTGATTCAATCCGCTCAATGGACTGGCCATCCCGCACGTAACAGTCGTCGCAATGGGCGCATGCCAGAATCACGGTTTGAACATCTTCGTCCGAAAACATGCAAAGCAATTGCCCGCATCGGCAAACCGCCCCGACGCTTCTGGCTGGTGTTCCCAAAACGACATGATGGGCGGGCACACTCTTGGTGACAATAGAGCCCATACCAACCATGGCCCAGCGACCGATCGTTAAATTGCTTCCGATAACACACCCAGCCCCGATCGTCGCACCAGCGCAGACCGTAGTTTTTTCAGTGAACTCATCCGGTTCGCTTGGCCGCAATGCGGTCAGATTGGGGGTGGTTGCGCGCGGGAAGCGGTCGTTGGTAAAGATGGTCCCGGCCGAGATCATGACTCCGTCTTCTAACGTTACCCCCGTGCACAAGTAAACAGCCGAGTTGATTTTGCAACGATTGCCAATACGCACTTCGTAGGCAATGTAGCTTTTACCACCGATGATGCATTGCTCACCGATATGAGTTCCGTATCGGATGTGGACGTGGTCCCAAACGGAGGTACCGTCGCCGATCACACATCCGTCTTCTACAATCGCGGTCGCGTGAATCCGTGGGCTCATGAAGCAGCTCGAGCGATTGGCGGCGTGACCGTGACCCAGTCATCTTTTTGAAGCGATTCGTAAGCTTTTTGAATCGCTTCGGAGGAAGCGATCGCATCTTCCGAGGTAATCAACAGAGGCTCAATTCCGTGAATGGCATTGCAGAAATTATTGAGTTGGCTGGTGAAGGCTTGCACTTTGTCGTACCCATGGCCAAAGATGGTCCAATCGGAATCGACGGACCGCTTGTACTTCGATTCTTTCCAGCCCACCAAGACGGTGCCTTGCGTGCCGTAAATGCTGGCGTACCAAGGCGTTTGTTTATTGATGCTCCAGGACAAATCCATCGCAGCCAGAGTTCCCTTCTGCGTTTTCGCATGGATTCGAACTGTATCTTCGACAGGGATATCTTGAGATCGTTTGCCTTCGATGGTTTGGATCGATTCGATAGGGCCAAGCAGATAGCGCACGATATCAACCGAATGCGTCCCATTGTCGATAAGCACACCGCCGCCGCTAACATGGGGATTGCTATTCCAACGTTTGGTCATATCCACATGGCCTGCGAAGGTGTTTTCGAAAAGCAAGATTTCCCCGAGAACGCCGGAGGCGATTAGCTGTTTCGCGTAGATCATGTCCTCGACGTAACGGAACTTGGAAGCCATCGTAAAAAGGGTCTTCTCCTGAGCCGCCTTGTCGATCATGGCAATCGCGGTTTGCAAATCCGTTGCAACTGGCTTCTCACACAGGACATGCACCTTGCGACTGGCCAGCTTGGCGCAGATGTCGGGGTGCGTTGATGGAGGCGTGCATACGATGGCGGCGTCGATATTGAGATCGCTTGGCAGATCACCGATGGTTGGATAGGCCTCGCAATGCATCGAAGCGGCGACGGCCTTTGCGGCCTCCATACGCACATCGACCACTGCAACTAGCTTAGCGAGATTCGTTTTCACGAAGGCTTGAAGGTGGGTTTGAGCGATGCCACCCGCACCCACAATAGCAAAAGACAGTGGCGACTTCTTGATCACAGGATTAGCCTAATAGCCTTTCAATGGAAGACCGGATGACTTCCCCAATGTAGTCGACATGCTTGGGTTCGTATCGCTCGCTCCATGGAAGAACCAAGACTCTTGAAAGGGCTTCCAAGGTTCCTGGGAATAACTCAGGCGAATAATCAAGTGCTTCCGGAGCTGCGAGATTGAATGGAAAACCGCTATTGCCAAAGGTTCGCTTGTCGCGAATCACTTGGCACTGAAAGGCTGGCTTTTGAATGTATCGAGGCGCACAGAAAACGCCTTGCTCTTTAAGCAGTTTTCCTAGGGCAAGCGTACCGCCAGGAATGACATCGGGATGAATATCAAGACAATACTTCCAATAGGTATGTTTGTTCTGGCCATGAATGGTCGGGGTTGTCAATCCGTCGATGCCTTGAAGCTGGGCAGTTAGTTGATCCGCGGTGCGAATCCTCTGACTCACGCTGAAATCAAGTTTGTCGAGCTGTGCAAGGGCGACAGCGCTGGTCAGCTCGTTCATGCGATAATTGGGAGCAAGGAAGTAATGATCTGGATTCGCATCACCGTATCCCCAAGCTTTATTGATAAACAAGAACATTCGCCGAGCCAGATTCGAATCGTTCGACACGACCAAACCACCCTCGCCTGTGGAAATGTGTTTTCCTTGTTGCAGAGAGAAGCATCCAATGTTCCCAATGGACCCAACGAGATGCCCTTTGTATTCAGCAAGAAATGCTTGTGCGCAATCTTCGAGAATCGGGATGTTGTGCTTGGTAGCCAGTGTTACGATTTCGTCCATTTCGCAGGGATTGCCAAAGAGATGGGTGACCATGATGGCTCGAGTGCGAGCACTGATGCAAGGTTCGATCGATTTGGCAGTCACGTTGTATGTTCGCGGATCGACGTCTGCAAATCGCGGAACGGCTCCTTGATACAGGATTGCCGACAAGGCTCCCATGTCCGTGATCGAGGTTGTTATGATTTCCTCGCCGGGCTCGGGATTGATGGCTGCGACAGCCGTATGTAGTGCTGAGGAACCCGATGAGCAAGCATGAGCATGAAGGCAATCCATGTATTTTGCAAATTGGATTTCCAATTGCTTCGTGAACTCCCCTTTGGTGCTGGTGAGAGTACCTGAAGCAAGTGCTCTGGAGACCGCTTCAATTTCTTCCTGACCAAAGGTTCGTCCCGAGATATCCTGGTCCGATGGCAGTGGAAGGATCGAGGTGTGTACAGTGGTGTTCATCAAGTAGTTTCCAAAAGATTCCAATAGCTTTGCGATGGATTGCGGAGTGTGCTGAAAAAGGTATCCCTAGGTTTTCATTTTCTAAAAATGCGAGTCACGATGATTCGCGACATCAGCTTAAGGTGAGCCAGGATGACCGGTAAGGTTCGTATCTTAGAAAAACCGAGCTTCCGACTGGTAAGGCAGGCTGGGGCTTCGACGATTCGGCCGCCAGATCGTTGAACTTGCCATAGCATTTCAGCAATGCCGACAAAGCCGCTTTCGCGAACTGGCAGCTGCGTCATGATTGATCTGCGATGAAGGCGAAAGCAACTAGTATAGGTGTGCAGGGACGTGCCGAGAAGAAAGGAATATCCGTTGGATGCGAGCCGGGATAACGCTAACCGCCATTTAGGAACCCCGACGACTTTCCCAAGCGGATGGTAGGGGGATGCTGTCACCATCGCCACGTCGCTCGTCATGAGATCGACTAAAGCCATGACTTGAATCGGATCGTAAGTGCAGTCCGCATCGATCGACGCAACAAGCTCATTGGTGGAGTGAAGTATCCCGGTTTGAATGGATGCCGTGATCCCTTGGTTTTGCGAATGTTGGACCAGTTTGCTCCAGCTAAAACGCTCAAAGCGATTTTGCAAACACTGCCAGGTAAGGTCGGTGCTGCCGTCGTCTACAAACACGACTTCCACGTCCAAGCGACCATGGAACATTGTTCGCAAAGCGTCAATCCGGTCTGCAAGTTGGTCAATGCCACTCTCTTCATTAAAACATGGGACCACCAGGGACAAGCGAAGAGTCTCTTGATCAGCAGCGGCCGATTTTTTGTGGTGCGTTACGATCATGGCAATCTTGAAATAGGTACGTCGAGTCACCTTCACTTTAATTAAACCAAGAATCAACGTAAACGATGGAGAAGTCCTTGCTCCAAGGATCCCAGAAGGTTTGCATCTCAAGAAATCCGTTCGCGACGGTTGTAGCAGCAGCATGCCAACTGCCATTCAGCAATAAAAAAAGCCCCCACCCAACTTAGATTGGTCACGCCCGATATCCAATCTTGAGTTGAGTGAGGCAGGTTTGGTCGGTTGCTTACGGCAACCACAAACAGATAATTAATGTCGTTAATATAACCCACGGACACCTTCAATGCAGCACTAGAGCTAAAAATAACTGGGTGAATTTATCCACTCTCTATGAGCGTGATGTGACCCTTGTGACATGATGAAAGGGAGTTAGCGTAGCCATCAACGCCAAAATCGTTCACCAGATGAAGCGCGGAGTCTACTATTAGGACTTAGGATTGCGGGTTTATCCGTATTTCAATAATCTCGTCGTCCGAGCGTTTAGGTTGAAGACCTGATCATGTACGATGGGTTTGGTTCGAACCGTTGCAGGCCCGAATCATGTCCTGTGAGCCTTGGGCGCTAGCCGCGAAACGGATTCCCTGCGAAAATCGCAAAAGGCGGCCAACGTCAGCGGCTCAAGTTGTGTCTCGACAGATTATCAGAATGCTACTGAATTTGCCTCGAAGGCTTGGGTCCAAGATGAGTCATTTCCTATTGAATTCGATGTTCTCCAAGTGGTTTAGGCCACTTTTATGCTTTTTGCTCCTGAGCTTTTGGGCTCAATCCTGTTTAGCTGATTTCGTTATCTTTGGCATACCCGGGACCAAGCGAAAAACGGTATTGGAGGGGAAGACCAAAGTTCATAACGCGAACTTGATCGAGTTTTCTTACCCTGGTTTCCCTTCGATTACGCTAGGAAATGAGTTTGCTACATCGATCAAGGCACCGACGCGGCAGGAGGAATTTCGGGGGCTTTTCCACAAAGCGAACCGGTCCAAGAACATTAACGACTTCTTGGAGGCATCGCGGCAAGCATTGCAGCGCGGCATGTTGAAGGAGTTCTACGAATGCTGTAGCGCCGCTTATAAGCTTGATCCCTTGCATCCGACCGTTGTGCGTTTGATCGAAGCTAGAAAAAGAGTCAGGCAGGAACTGGGGAATCATGATCAGGTGGCAACCCAGCTCAAGGAGACCACCGGGTTGAAGCAGATGCAAATTGCGGTAAGCCCACATTATGTCATGTTTCACGACACCCCAGATAAGAAGATTGGTCGCAAAAAACAAACTCGTGCCGAACAGCGACTGGAACTTTTAGAGCAGGTTTACGAAGCTTTTTTCATGAAATTCTCTTTGGATGGCGTTGTTTTGGAGCCTCCCAAGGAACACATGATGGTGCTTCTTTTCAATGACGAAAAAACGTACCTGCGGTATGCGACTGAGTTGAATCCGGAATTGCGGCGTGCGTCAGGTTTTTGGTCTCCCAAGGACAATATCAGTGTCTTCTACGATCAGGGGTCGACCGAGGAAATGCAATTGATGTCGTCGATGGCCGAAAAGCTACAAGTTGCCAAGCAGAAGGCGCGGGGCCAAGGGGATTCCCGAGACATTGCTTACTTGGCCAATTCGTTCGATTTATTGATCAAAATTTCTAAGGAAGAATCGGACATCGAAGTGGTCTCTCACGAAGCAACTCATCAATTGGCAGGCAATACGGGATTGATGCCTCGGAAAAAGCTTGGGCTTCGATGGGCTCAAGAGGGCCTTGCAAGCTATTTCGAGACACCTGCCGGTGCGGGGTGGGGCGGAATAGGGGCTGTCAATGCATCGCGCTTGGTGGGGTACCGCCGAATCGCGCGCGATCCCGACCGAGCTCAGCTCGAGTTGCTAGTCTCCGACGCCCTTTTCGACGGGGCGACTGACACGGGTCAGCTTGGGGATGCTTACGGGCAAGCCTGGGCGCTGACTCACTACTTGATGGAAAACGATTTTGAAAAGCTGGTTGATTATTATCGCCGCTGCTCCGAATTGCAGGGGGACGATGAGGGCAAGATTTTGAGGAAGGACTTAGTGCGGGTCTTTTTGGACGTGTTTGGTGATATTCGAGCGGTGGAGCAGAGGTTTCATGAATACATGAACACCTTGAAAACTGACGTGGACCGTATGGTCGAAGCGATGAAGTAGCCTATAGTGATGAAGTAGCCTATAGTATGGATATGATCAGCATAGAAAGTACTACCGACAATCAATCGCTCCAAAACTTAGTCCTGGCTGCACAGCAAGCAGCTCTCCGCGCGTACGCGCCCTATAGCCAATTTACGGTCGGGTGCGCACTGCTTTCGAAAAGCGGAAGAGTCTATACGGGCTGCAACATAGAGAATGCATCGTATTCCGTGACCTTGTGCGCCGAACGAGTCGCTGCCGCTCAAGCGATCGCTCATCAAGATCGGGAATGGGACTCTCTTGTCGTGGTTTCACCGCAGCGTGTTACCACCTGTGGAGTCTGCAGACAGTTTTTGCATGAGTTCGCTCCGGATTTAAGTATTTGGAATGGCTTTCTCGAAGGCCAAAGCCTGGAAGGCCCGTTCTCGCTTCATCAGTTATTGCCAGGTGCAATGACATTACGGCCAATCAATCATCCCCTCAGCAATTCGTAAGACTGTTTCATTCGTGTCCGAGCCAAAATCTTTCGGTTCTAATCCAAGCGGGGATGTGAAAGCTGTGTTGTCGCAGCTGGAGGAGGCATTTGAGAAAAGGGAGAGTCGGTATGTCGTCGGGATCGATTTAGGAACAACGAACTGCGCTGTGGCGTTTATGGATTCTCACGAAGCCAAGCCCAGCATCGAGCTGTTTCGAGTCGAGCAGATGGTCGATTTTCAAACAAGTCAACGCGCTGACACACTACCCTCCTTTCATTACGAGCTTTCGTCCCAGGAGGCATCGCAATTGGATGCCAGATTTCAGTTCGTGGATAGTAAGCATAAAAGTGTTGTCGGCGTCTTCGCTCGTCAACGTGGGATGCAAATGCCTGGTCGTTGCATCGCCTCTGCCAAAAGTTGGCTGTGCCATCCCTTAGTGGACCGCACCTCTGATTTGTTACCCTGGAGCAACGATGAAGACGTAAAACTACTGTCACCGGTAGAAGCTAGTCGTCGCTATCTCGAACATATTCGGCGCATGTGGGACCGAGAGCATCCATCTAGCTTACTGGCAGATCAGGAGGTTATTGTCACCCTTCCAGCTTCCTTCGATGAAGTAGCCAGACAACTGACTTTGCAAGCTTCCAAAGACGCTGGTTTGCCCAATGTGATTTTGATTGAAGAACCGCAAGCCGCCTTCTATGCATGGCTTTTTCGCAATCAAGACAGTTGGATGGACACGATGCGGCCAGACCAAACCATTTTGGTTTGCGATATTGGAGGCGGGACTACGGATTTTACTTTGATTCGAGTGGTGGAGACCTGCCAATCAACAACACCAAACGAACCCGAGCTGAATCCTTCGAAGACCATAGAATCGGACGCAAGTGCGCAGGTGAGCGAAGCACTGCAGGCCACGTATGGTTTGCATCGTGTGGCTGTGGGTGAACACTTGATGTTGGGAGGTGACAATCTCGATTTGGCCCTTGCCAAGGCGATGGAGCAACGATTGCTAGCCGAAACTCCTGGCATGGATCAACTGAAACCACGACAGTGGGATGCTCTTAAATCGCAATGCCGAGTTGCAAAAGAGACGCTTCTGGGAAGCTCGCCTCCTGACACCTACTGGCTGTCACTGCCTGGGGCCGGTTCCAAACTGATCGAGAACAGTCGCTCGATCGCAATCGAATACCAATGGGCCCACAACCTCCTGGTCGAAGGATTCTTTGGTCAAGTGGAATTAGCAGACCGGCCAAGCTTAGCAGAGTCCGGCTTTCAAGAATTTGGGCTCCCATTTGCGGCGGATCCGAATGCGAATCGACACCTTGCAAAATTTCTTTGGGAGCATCGTTGGGCTGGCCGAAGCGACAAAGACCAATCGGAGTTGACAGACGTAGCGGCGGCTCGACCCGACTGGATTCTATTCAATGGCGGCGTGCTTGAATCTAGTCAGGTGAAGACGGCGATTCTTGATCAAATAGGTTATTGGTTTGGCATCAGCGTTGATTCGAGCTTGCCAGGCAACAAAGCCGAGCCTTGGGAAATCGGAGTCCTGGAAGGAAACCGCTTGGATCTTGCTGTGGCACAAGGGGCAGCTTATTTCGGCTTGGTCCGACGAGGTCACGGTGTTCGAATCGATGCAAGACTTGCAAGAGCGTACTATCTGCTGGTGGATGATTCCCCCGCCAAAGCGATTTGCGTGATGCCTGCCAATGCTTCCCCAATGGATCGGTTCCGGTTAGATGACCATCCGTTTGAATTGGTGGTGGGGCAACCTGTTCAATTCCCCGTCTATCAAAGTAGTACCAATCTCGTTCATCAAGCAGGGCAAATTGTTTCGGTTGATCATCAATCGATGACGGAGATGACTTCGATTCGAACGGTCCTGGAGGCTGAGAATCGCAAGCTCCGTACAATCGTTCCCGTCGTGATTGAATCGGAACTTACTGAGATCGGAACACTGGCCATGCAATTGCTACAAGTGAACGATCGAAACAACGACTTTGCTTCGCCTGAAGGCTCTGGAAATAGCTGGAAATTGGAACTGGACGTTCGTTCCGCAGCACCGCCGAAACAGGAAGCTGGTGATCTCCAAGGGCCTTTGGTGGCAACGGTACAGTCCAACTTGATCGAATTGGCTATCGCAAAAATGGAAGTGGTTTTCGGCGAGCGCTCCGATGTCTCGCCGAAGAACGTCGTTGCTTTCCTGTCGGAGGAGATCGGCCAAGGACGTCGCGAATGGAATCCCGCGATGTTGAGAGAAATGTGGCGCTTTCTCATCGATAACCACGAATATCGAAAAAGATCGCCTGAACACGAGGCTCGCTGTATCAACTTGCTTGGATGGTGTTTGAGGCCAGGATTCGGCATGGCGGCTGACGATTGGCGCGTCAACATGACATGGCGGACGATTCACGGAAAATTGAATCACCGTTCTGTAGCCAATGCTTCTGAGGCGATCGTTCTATGGCGTCGTATTGCAGGTGGGTTCACACCAGGCCAGCAACAAGCGCTATTACAAGACTGTTGGCCTAGAGTTCGAGCGACCTTGGAAGGTGGGACTTCCAACCAAGCAGTTAACGCCAACATGGCGATCGAATTGCTTCGTCTGGTCGGCGCGCTGGAGTGGATCAGCCTTAGCGATAAAAAGAATGTAGCCAATGTATTGCTGGCAGCCATCAAAAAAAAGAAACTGGAGCATCTTCGTGGGGCCATGCTTTGGACGCTAGGGCGAATTGGATGCCGCCGTCCCGTCTATGCAACATTGCAACAAGTCGTGCCGGCTTCGGTTGTCCAAGGTTGGATTGAAAAGTTACTCTCGCTGGATGATGCGGCTTATGTTGACTGTCTGGAGCCGATGTCCCTTTGCTTCATGCAGTTATCGGTCAAGACAAACGATCGCTATCGTGACCATTCCAACACCCTAAGGGAACGGGTGCTGAACCGCTTGGAACAAATAGGAGCGCCCAAGACGCATCGCGAATTGATATCCTCCGGTGGCAAACTGAATGATTCCCTGGAGGAGTCGATCCTAGGTGATTCTTTGCCGCTTGGGTTCAGATTAAGACCTTAGACCTTACAATTCTGATCAATACGCCCCTGTTGAATTCCACCTGGCCCATGGAGGCAGATGATTGTTGAAACGGTTTGCCGCTCCCTTCATCCAGCCTAACGGCTTGCCATCCCATTTTGCTAAGACCCATCCAGCTTGCATGGCGGCGACGGAATCAGAGTCGGTCAGGATCTTTCCGTTCAGAAAGTCCGTCGCCTGTCCAACCGTCATGTTCAGCGACTGACAGGAAGCAAAATGACGCTCCAAAAGTAGCCCGAGCCCATGCGACGGGATCCAATGATTGCCCGTTTCGATCATCAAAGAGAGCGTGCTTGACGAGATCGACCGAAAGCGAGTGAAGTTCAGATGAGAGAACGGGGTCAAGCCGCAAGCCATTCCAGACTCCCAATCGAGTTCCACATCATTCAGGCTGCCCAGGGATTCTAAAAGGGCCCTGCCAAGCTCGATCTTCTGTTTGGCTTGTTGTTGATAGACCTTAGTCGATCGTCCTCCTGCTACCTCTTTCGATTTAGTCTTCTCCTTAGAAGAACGCCCTTGTTCCGTCGACGGAACTGGTTCGTGATCGATTTCCTGGGTCAGTCGCAAGCCGGCTGCGAACCCGCCCGCACAGTGATCGCGATGCGGCCAGATACGATAGCAGCCTGGAAGCATTTCTGATTTCCAGGCTTCCAGTTCTCGAGGCTCGATGGGCATCAATGCATTTGGGTACTCCTGCAGCAACCATTCGACTTGTGCCTCGTTCTCTTCAACGGCAAACGTGCATGTGGAATAAACGATTCGCCCATTTGGCTTCAGCAAACGCATCGCCGCTCGAAGGATTCTTTTTTGCCGCAATGCGCAATGTTCGATTTGATTCTCCGCAAAGGCATTTTCATCACGCTTGTTTTTCCCGACGAGAGTTTGGCCACTGCAGGGCGCATCGACCAGAACGACATCAAATCGGCCGGGCAAGCGACTAGCAAGTTCATCGGGGTCGTACGAGCAAACGGCATGGTTGGGTACACCTGTTTTCGCAAGCGCGTATTTGAGAATGTCCAGCCGCGATCGCACCGGTTCGTTCGCCAGCAAAAAACCGTCCTGCCCTAGTATTTCGGCAATCGCTGATGCCTTACCCCCTGGGGCTGCGCATAGATCGCAAACAACATCCCCCGGCTGAAGGCTCAGAAGATTCATGGGGAGCATGGAAGCGGCATCCTGAATATAGTAATCCGCCACCGCATAGTTCAGAAAGGCAGATGGCCGGATACTGGAATCGACAAGGAACCTCCCACCCGAGAACCATGGAACGACGGTCGTCTCGAATGGCAAGCTGACGGCAGTTCGATCGGCGCGCAGACGGATACTGCGTTTTCCGAATTGATGGAGACTGGAATGAAACGCAACATGCTCGTCCGCAGGTAAAACATCTGCTAGCGTCATGGCGAGTTGGACCGAATCAACTGCGACGATGAAACGCGAATGACAGGGCAAGCAGGTAGCGAACTAAGGAACACTTCGCCATATTGCTTGGTGGTCATTCTGGGATCCGTTACGACCACGATCCCGGAGTCCGTTGCTGTCCGGATCAAACGCCCGAAGCCTTGCTTGAACTTGATCACCGCTTCTGGCAATTGGTAATCTCGAAAGGGATTGCCTCCATTCTTTTTGATGGCTTCCAATCGAGCTTCCAACAAGGGATGATCCGGAACACTGAATGGTAGTTTGCT